>Ga0325414_1001915_pt1 | contig 20643 bp, 8 predicted proteins | sample PopdelMetagenome_8_FD_206183 | JGI IMG/M metagenome (GOLD analysis project Ga0325414, IMG submission 206183) | Populus deltoides microbial communities from Bellville, Georgia, United States - Leaf-PdKOR-R3 | ecosystem: Host-associated > Plants > Phyllosphere > Phylloplane/Leaf | place: USA... | reverse complement strand
CTGTCAATACGGCAGCGTTTTGGTGCAAAAGTAAGGCGGTGGAAGCAAGGCAGGTCTTATTGTAATTGTAGTCAAGTTGGGATGTCAACTCAAAAGAGTTTCCAGAATGTTCAGATTTTATAATAATAATAATTATTATTTTATAGTTGTGGTCATATATGATATTTGTTTTATAATTCATCAAAAGAGAGAAATTATTGGTGTTTTTCCCTTTAACCATTTTTGATTGTGATATTTTATTAGTTTTGATTACTGTTTCAAAATAAAAAAAATAAAGATAAAAAAAGGATATATATCTTGTATTTTCTGAATTAAAATAATAATTTTTTTTTCAATATTATCATAGATAGATTTATTTTATATTTATATCTTTCTTTCTTCAATCAAACATGTTTTTTTTTTAATTTTGAAAAAAATTAAAACCAATTACAATTAATATTTTTACATGTTAAAATTGAATTTTATTGTATTTATAAAAAAAATTATTTTTTTTCTGATAATTAAATTCAAATAATGGGAAGCACAGGCGGAGGGGTGTAGAAGGCTGAGGTGGGCTGTAGCTCAGGTAGAAAAATAAATCAGTGTCCAAGACTCTAATTTACACACAAATACAGTAATTAAATGCAGCAATTAATAAGTTCTGAAAAAAGTTTTTTTAGTGCTCTAAATTATTTTTTTCTAAATGTATTCTCATTAAAAAAAACCCTGATTTAGCATTAATATTCCCGTCTAATATTATTTAGGATTGTAAAATGATTCTTAGCAAACAACTAAAACACATAACTCAGTAAAAACTTATTTGAAATATTGAATTTTTTTATTAAGTTTTTATATAAATAATTTATCTTTTATCCAACAAATTGATAAGAATATCTTAATGAAAAAATAATAAAATTATATTCTTTCCTTTATCTTTAATATTTTAAAAAATATAAATTTATTTTGGATTTCACATGGACTAAAAGATTTTAATCGATATATATTACGGTATTAAAAGCAAGATGTTATAAAATATATTAATCTTAGTTTGGTTAAAATTTAAAAAACTAACCAATTTTCTCGTGACATCCATTAACTAAATCTTGTTAATACATTTATTAAAATTTAATTATTTTATATGGTAATTTATGAGCTTTTATGATAAATTCTCTTTATAAAATAGAAAACATAAATATTAATCGGGAAGTTAAAATTATTATTAGCAAATAACCTAAATAAAATACTAGTGAAATCCTAATTAAGAAAATTGAATATTTTTCATTAAGTTTAGATATGAATAATCTATCTTTTATTAGATAAAAAGAAAATATTGTCTTCTTGAAAAAGATAGAGAACTTCTACTTGTGAACTTGAAAATTGATTTAATTATATCTTATTTTTTACCAACTAATAAAGCATTGCTTCAAATTTAAGAGATGCCGGATTTGATTTTCTCTTTACATATGTGTAATTTATTTGCACACAATATAAGATTGAAATACTACATATAAATACTTCATATAAAAAGAATACAGGTCATTTATATCAATAACGAAAAACAGTGACAGTTTATCAACATTATCTGAGATTTGATTGACAGTTTATCAATCAGGTCATTTATATATTCAACTCAATAATAGATTTTTAGTATGAATAATTAAATTCTAGATTCAGTGATGAGACAATTAAACTCATTGTACTTAGCTCTGCTTTAAAACCTAAGGACAACTTTAAATCATTTAAAGTTGATGCTATTTGCAAGCTTGCTAAGAAATTTTATCATGAAGATTTCAATGAATAGGAAATGTATTATTTGACATCTCGGATAGAGCATTATTAGATTGATGTGATTCATCATAAGAACTTTTAGAATGTGTCTACCATTTCTGAATTATGTCGATGATTAGTTAAAATAAATAAATTATAGCACTATCATTTAATTGACAAGTTGATTCATCTTATTTTGACTTTGTTTATTTTCATTGCTACCATAAAACGAGTATTTTCAGCAATAAAACATGTTAAAATTGTGTTTCGTAATAAAATGAAATATGAGTTTTTAGCATATTTTTATGATGATTTGCATTGAACGAGAGTTTACTGAAGATATTGATTCGAATTAGATCATTGATGAATTTTATTCCACAAAATATGGAAGGGTGCAACTTCGATAGTGTAATTTATTTTTATTTTTTTTAGTTTTATATACTTTGAATTTGAATTAAAACTTTATTATTAACTTGAAAAATTTATTTATATAAATTAATGATTCATCTTGAAAAATAATTTATACATGTTTACTTGACAGCTCAGGATAGAAAAAATTCCTGGCTCCGCCCTTGATGGGAAGTAATATGTCAATTACGTGAGCAAATGCATAAAATAAATGTTTAGCGAGTGTAATAGTTGCTAGATAACCTAAGAACATCTTACCAGATTAGATGTACATGGAGATTAAAGCAGCCTTTCTAGTCTCTGTTCATCATGCTTATTAATCTTTGAAGCTCGTGAGGTGCTAACAATTTTGTAATAGAATCTTTCAAAAAATAAAATCACGAAGAATAGCAAATAAAATATTTGGAGTTGTTTAAGGCGGTGGTGTTCTATTTCGTGGTAATTTTCACAATAGCTCTAACTAAAATGTATGATGAAATAGTAAATTAAATTATATTCGTAACTCGGCAAAACCGAGTTCAACCAAACATCAATTGAGTAGGAAAAAAAATTACTATTTATAAATAATAGTGAAAAGAAACATGCTATGAAATAGTACTATTCATTAGTATGAAAAGAGAGCTAAAAGGACTCTAAAATGTGGACAATTATTTTTTATTTTTACCAAACAGAATTTGTCTTTCTGATGGACCTGAAAATCAAAGAATATCCTACCTCACTTTGAAGCCAAACAAATATAAAGCTTGTTTAGCCAAAAAAAGGCTTTTGATTTTTTTTTTATTTGAGTATTTTTCTTTCAATTTAAGAGTATTGATATAACCCAATTTTGATCCATTTGTTTTTAATCTTATTTGAGATTTTGGAGTTATTTTTTTTTTTAAATTTGGCATGTTGAAGAGACTTTGTAAATTAATTGATAAAGATAAGAAATTCAGTATTTTATCTTTTAGATTTAGTTTCTTATAACAGGTTTTTTGCCAAATTAGAGCTTCAGAACAAGAATGTGGGTTTAATCTAAATTGAAGTATATATGTTAAGCTTTTCAGAAAGGTATTATGGGCAAAAGTCCGACTCATTTAGACCTTGAATCAGACATGCAAAATCTTCTCGCAGCAGGATTCTTTACTTTCACATTATATATTTAAACGGGAATATCTTCGGCTTCTGATATTGAAATTAGGCAATTCAAAAACTCAAATTTATCTATACATCTAAGACTACAACTTTCATGAAGGACCCCAAGTCAAATAAAATCTTTTTGAAGTACAAAATACGGACACAATCAGATTAGTCGAAATAGATCTCCTGATTTGATTCGAAAACTAACGGTACCTAATATTCCAATACGATTAAGAGTCTGACATAAAAACGGTGGATTTTAGAACTCAAGAAAGGTACAGATCAAGCATTTAATATGTCATGAATGAAAAAATATAATTGAGATGATAGGATATTATAAAAAAACTAAATCAAAATCAAAATCTAATTGCAACAGAGTTATAGTATTACATCATAGAATTGTAACAGTAACAGAATCAGTTTTCAACGCAAATTCAGCTGTTATCCCAGTTTCTGCTCCCTGCCGCCACCCAGGCTTTCGGCCGGTGTTGCAGGAGACGCCTTCATCTACTTTTTCCCCTCAGTCCAGCAGGAGCTTCTTCTCTTTTCCATATAGGCTTTCAGCCGGTGTTTCAGCAGCTTCCATCAGCAACATCCGGTCGGCAGAGAACTTGAGTCCCTTCTCTTCGGATAGCAGCCAGTAACCTCCTCTTCCCAGCAGTGGCAGTACTATTTTCAGCAACTTGATTTTCAGTCACATCATCAACGACCAATGACAGCAGCTCCTCTCAACAAGCTGCCACTGCGAGCAGCAGAAATCCTCTTCTCAGCAAGCTACCATCATGAATAGCAGAAGCAGTGTCCAACATCTTATCTTCAACCGAGAGCAGCATCCAGTAGAGGTTCCCATTGCCAGCAGAAGGTAAACACAGGGAGAAGAACGAACAAAAAATAGGGAACAAACACAGGGGCAATAACAGGGGGGAGTTCACAGAGAGGACCAAAAAAAGCAGAGAGACAAGGCAGGAAAAAAACTAAAAAAGGGAGAAAACGAGAGAGAACGAGAGAACGCAGGAGACAGAAGGGAGAGAGACTGAAAGGAAGGGGAAGAGAAGGACGTTCTTCGGCCGGCGCTAGGATCATTACTCTCGTCTTTGTCTTCGCCCAGGTAAGTGTTCTTCCTCCTGCCCACAACTTAATTTCAAAGTTTTGAAAAATATTGCGAAGGTAATTATAATTACCTTTGCAAGGTGCAGGGCACGCGTGAATCAGTTCACGCCTGCCTGCTTCCTAAGCCGGGTTACTGGTCAGAACCAGTAACCGGGCTAGGTTGGATGGATCTGGCCCAGCTTGTATGGCTGGGTCTAAGAAAAGGAGAAAAGGAAACTAAATGGGCTTTAGGCCCAGCTAACCCAAATAGTATTAGTTAAGATTGTGCTTTTTCCATGTATTTTATCTCCCTCCTGTTTTAATATCTGGCCAAATAAACCCTTTTTTTATATCAAAAAATTTTAAAAATATTTAAGGATGTTTGTTGATTTATTTGTGGGCCAATCGAGCTTTGTTCTATTTTTTTTCTTTATGTTTTATATTTTTTTTGCTATGTGCTTAATCTGTGAACCATTACCATTAAATGCAAAATCTGTTGTGAAATGTTTCTTTTATTTCCATTAAAAAAGGCAAATAATAATAAAGGGTAAAAAAAAATGGCTTAGAAAAATTCATCTTAAAAATTCAAATTTTTATGAACTTATTCATTGGCGTTAGAGTCAGGAATATCACATATTTTTTAGGTTTGTGTAATTATATTTACCAAAGTTAGAGTTAGAAATATTTGTGGGAACTGTTCACTAACACTAGAGTCAAGAGTATAATCAAAAGAATAAAAAAAAAGGGAGAATAAATTCTTAGCAATTTTAAAACAAAACCAGCAATTTTTTGGTTTGGTTCGGTTTTTTCGGTTTTAGACTTATAAAACTGAAACCAAACCGAACCGGTTGGTTTTTTAAAATTCTAATCGGTTTTTTTTATGATTTGATTTTTTTAATTATTATTTTTTCAATTTTCTTGATTTAATCAGTTTTTCAGTTTTTTTTTCCACCCCTGCTAAACATAATAAATACATATGACTGAGAATTCTCATTCACATTTTCGGCATTCATATTGCAAAAAAGACATCGAGGTTTCTTCGTGCCAAACATCCCCGTCATGTGAGTGGATCCAATAGCTTTCTCACAAAGTTGAACAAAAACTGAAACATTGTAATCTAAATTGCCAAAGTGAGAAAAAGAGGGATCAAACTGACAATAACTCTGGAAAAGTTGTGCAATGTTTGGCTGGACGGTGAGAAGTTTTTGTTTATAAATTGCCTTCAATTCTGGCTCTAGCTACTCTCAACACCTCTTACTTCAGAATAGTCACGCTTCCCAGTCTCCAATTACAACCATGTCAACTTAGAAGTCGATAAATTAATTAAGGGACAACTCTCTGAGATCCGAGCAATCCCCCAGAAAACCATGGAACAACCCAGGACAACATCCACTGATTCCCAACCAAATTCTTTTACAAAGTTTCGTGCTTCTTCTTCTTCTTCTACCTCAAGACCTAGACCTCCCGGCCCTAGTAAACCCAGTAATAACTCTAAGCCGTCCTTGAACATCGACGGCGAGCCCACTTTCAACGTTCCCATAACTAACAGATCTGGTGACAGTGTTTTGCAACCAACGTCATCATCTCTAGTCCGTGGTGAGTTTCTAGGAGCTCCTCCATACATGCCCAAAATTTCATTCCTGTGTCAACATGTCTGCACTTAATGCATCTCGCTCCCTCTCAGTCAAATCTTTTGAATGGAAGGGGGGGAAAGGAACACTTGTTTTTCTTGTTCTAGTTTTTATTTTTTAACTCTTACGTTTCTGGTTTTCCTTATAAATTAATGGTATATAAATACAATATTGTTTCTTGGCTAAATCATAATTAAACAAGCAGCTGAAGAAGAACACACGGTTGCTGCTTCTACAAAGAGTCAGCGGCAAAGCATGATCACTGAAGCAAAACCGGATTTTGAGGCCCCACTTGAACGTTTAAAGAAATTGTCGGAAATGGAAGCAGAAAGTAATGTTGTTGTAGAAATTGCTTATATTGTTAATTCCTTGAAAGCCTCATCTTCTTCAAAAGGTATTCCAGAAGAGATAATTAAAAAGTGCCAAGAAGGAGAAATGAGCCTGCGACAAGGTTTGATGTTAGCCAAGAAAGCGCAAGAACTGCTGCGATCTGCTCTTGATGAAGGGCTTTTCTCTGCCTGAATAAATTCTGCTCATAAAATTTTCATATTCACTTGTGATTGCATATGCTTGTGCCTTTTTGCAAAAGCCAAAATGGATTGTTTGTTGTGTATTACTTTCCTTTCTCTATCTTACTTAATTTCAAGGATAGTGTCACTTCTGATTTACTAGTTTCTTTTTCTTTTTTGTTATGATTATCCTGCTTAAATTTAATTAGCCTGCGACACACGGGTGATTGTGGCTTCACGTTTTGGGCAAAAAATAAATAAAAAAAAGGGAAGGAAAAACATGTATTCTGAGACCATTAAATTTACAAAGAACTCTTTTTGCGAGATAGGGAGTAATCTGATAATGTATCTATAGTATAAGAATTTTAACTAATAATTAACTTGTGTGGTGCGAATTTTGAAAAACTGGTCATTAATTAATTTTTTAGGTTAAAACATGAGGAAATTCAAGAAAAATTATTAAATAGACGTGAAGGCACAAGGGTTAACATGAGGAAAGAGCGTCCACCTTCTAAGAAATGTCAGAAAAGACTTCGAAAACCCGCCAGCAACATTGCTCAAGAAAATATAAAGTGTGAAAAAACTAAAGGAATATTATTTTTTAATAGCATTATTGTTCATTTACCTAAATTTACTTGAGATGACAATGTTATATGACTAGCTCTATTTTTTTAAAAATCTAATTTTCATCATTAAATTTCATTCTATTCCAATTTCAACATTGTATATTATATTGAATGTTATCTTATACTTTGAGATTTTGTTTGTATATTTTTGCGAAATCAAGGTTTCTAATAAATTTTCAAAATTTAATTTGATGTCAAGTAAACAATATAAATTTATGAATTTTTTTTTAAAGGACCAAATTAAAAACTAAAACAAATAGGTCCTTCAATTGCACACAAAAAATTTTATTTTCATAAAAAAAAAAGACTCCATTTAAGTTGCATTTGTTAAATTTTTTATTCAATTTGTTTTTAACCATCTAAATGGTTTTTTTGAAATTGAAAATAAATTCATTGATGTTCTTAATAAAAAAAAAAATTTGTGTTTTAAGGTATAAATAAAATGATTAAAATGTTTTTTTTTTTTAGTTATAAAAACCAGGACCATCACCTGTTAATCACCTTTAGTGAATGATATCTTAACCAGTTGATGAAATATCATCTGTCCTATTTTTTTTTTTTAAATAAAATGAATGATATTTTGTCCACCTATTTCAAAAAAGGAATAAAGCCGTGAGCGATGACCCATCCTTCTAAGCCTATTTACTCAGCTCTTTTTTATATTGATCTTTTAGTTTTTTTAATATGTTATTTATTTATATTTAGAGAACAAAATTCACCATAAATAAAATAAGCAAAATTATATTTAAAATATTATTCAGTTAAATATCATTTCATTTTGTCATAATTTTCAAATAAATTAATTTTAGCTTTTTTCTGATTTATTATTCATTTTATTAATTATTATGTATGAGTCTAATATGATTTTTATTTCAAATATGATAATGAATAAGTATTTAATATTTTCATTAATTACCATTTTATTAATTATTAAAAAAAATTGCTATTACTTTTTATTGAATTTATTCAATGAAATAAGTAGTTAAAAAATCATTTCATTATGAAAAAATAAATAAATTACATGAATGAGAAAAAATAATTTTCATGAAAGAATATATTTCTTGGTTATATTTCTATTCATTATCCTGTATAGGAATGATTATTTTTATTATCGCGTACTTGAATAAAAATAGGTTATAAAAAACTCCAACTATATATGCTGACAGTATACATTAAAGGGTAATTTGAAATATCAAGGAAATGTTTACTTAAAATAATTAATAATAACTCTATGGAGTTGGCCAAGCGGAGAAGAGCTAGGATTTGACAATGTGTTCTTGTCCAAGATTTCAGGTTCAATTCTTACCAGGTGCCAATGATTCTATAAGGCCATCAGACTTTCGGAAACTGGAAAAATGATTTAATCTCGGCTTGCTCTTGTTACTGAAATTCTGACTGAAATTTTCTAGTTTTGTTCTGGTGAAATATTTTTTTTTAAAATTTATATTTTTTTTCTATATAACCCAAAAAAAATGCCAAAATACTTTAAAATTAAAATATATCCTTCCAATTAAAGAAACAAAACTCTAATCTGAACAGAATTCCCAACCATGCTCCAGATATATCCTCGCCAACTAATTAACATACCTTTTGTATAATTTAAGAGAACAAAAATAACCCCACTTAAAACGACCAATTAAATAATTCTCAACTTAAGGACACAATATTCCACTTCCATACTGCGTACTACTACCCACTACTGAGTGAATGTTGGCTAAGTTTATTTTGCTTTTGCTATTGGAGTTACAAGCTTTCCATTAATGGTTCTTGTGTGTTTCAGTAGCTGTTGGTGGTTCTCTTAACTACAAATTACGTCAATTGTTAATTTTTTTTTTGTTGATAATTTTTTTGGTTGGTTGTTTTTGGCATTTACTGGATCTTGGGTTCTTTAACTAATTAATGATATATTTTTTGATCTTCTCTCTAAGTATCTGTCTATCTGTATTTTTGATGAATGAGAGCATGTTTCTTTTTTCTTCTGATTTGTACATGTGTATATATAACTTGCCAACTTCTTGACCTGTTTTATTTTTACTTATTATATTTTTATATTTGATTAAAAAAAAACTCAACTCGCTTGAAAATGATTGAATTGCATGCTGTTTTATGAGAAGGATAATTAAGATACCTTTACTGTAATTTAAGTAAATAAAAATGCCTCCACTTTATAGGATAAAATTAAAGAATTCTCATCTTATTTAAATGACTAAATTGCATGCTATTTTACGAGAACAAAAAATAACTCCATATTAAAGTTGTTAATTTTGTTATGTTCTGTTTGTAATGGCTGGTATATTTTATTTCAATTTAAAAAACAGAATAAACTGGAATAAATTTAATCTTGCTCAGAATCTTAACTTGTTCTGGAAATTCTGATCGAAATGTTCTAGTTCTGTTCTGGCCAAATAGTTTTTTTTTCTTAAAAAAATTCATGTGTTTTTCTCTAATTTTATCATTCAACACTTAATTTATTGGAGATTAGTCTTTATAATTTATCATGATCTGCTTCTTCTTTTTTATAGTTATCTCAGTCTCACTATCTATATCACGAGTTTGACGAGTTAATCTAGTTTACTTGAGTTTTTTTTTTAATTTTCAATTAATTATTTTTTCAATTTCATCATTAAATATCTTCAATATTTGGTTGATTATGAATTAAACTTTGTTATTTGTTTCGGTTTGTTTTTTATGAACTTATTCCAGTCTCATGACCGGGGTCAGTTTTACAAATTAACTTGAGTAGAGTTGGGTCATTTTATGGTTTAATGGCCCAGATCGATCTAATATATTCTCGTTTTAATACATTTAAAAAAAATATCTTGAATTTAGTTATTTTGAGTTAAACTATAATTTTACTAATTGTTCATGTTATGATTCATTAAGTTGATCACGTTATATATATATATATATATATATAACCTTGAAAGAACATGCCAAAATATTTTCCGAAACTAAAAGACAAAACACTAACCTGAACAACCATGCTCTACACAGATCTCGCCAACTAATGAACATACCTTTTGTATGATTTAAGAGATTAAAAAATAACTAAATTGCATGTTGTTTCATGAGAAGAAAAAAATGGCTCCAGTTAGATTCCACAAGAGATTAAAAATGACTCCTCATTGACTCCAAAAAAATCAATGCGATCCCTTAATTTATACATGGGACATATTGAAGGATTCGTAATAATATCATTGAGAATGACTCCAAATTATATTCTATTCAATAAAAAATGACTAGGCAGAGTCCACGTCAGCTTATTAGGAAACGTTTATTATAATTTAAGACTTTGAAAATGACTCCACAATTCACATTTACGTCAGTAATAAGAGTATGTTTGGTATTGTAGTAGTTGTTATGGTTGTGATTTGAAAAAAGTTGTTTTATAAAAAGTATTTTTAGTTAAAGTTGGTTTAAAAAAATAGGTGTTTGGTTAACACTGTGGTTAAAATTAAGGTTAAAAAAAACAGTTTAATGTGTTTGGTTAAGAATGCTTTTGAAATTGAGGTTATAAAATAATTTTAAAAAATATATATTGATATTGATGGTTTTCAATTTAAATATTGTAGAATTAACTACTCCTATTATATCATGAAATAAATAATACTTGATATAAAATATTTTTTATTATTTCATTAAACTATTTATAATTCCATTACTTACAAAATTCAGCCGATAAGAACTACAGTTTTCATAATTTTGTGAGCGTGTAATAAAATTAAATAAAATATTATCAGGTATAAAATTGATATTACAGTGCGAGTGAATTTAATTCACTCTATACTAGTTTTTCGAGGAAAAAAATATTATTCACATCATAATGCGAGTGAATTTAATTCACTCTAAACTAGTTTTTTTTAAATGTTAAAAAAATTAATACACTGGAAAAAAAAAGAAAATACTGTTCACGTGAACAGTGACAGTTAAAAAACTAACACTGAAAAAAAAACAGTGCATTCACTCATGAACACAGTGTGTTTCACAGGTTGTAACTTGTCAGAAAGCAGTATTTTACTGCTTCCAACAAATCGTGGTCCTGCCGCATATAAATGGTGGGACCCATGTGTTTTGATTGTTTAATATTCTGTAACCAAACCGTCATTTTATGTGTTTTTAAAGAAACGCAAACGCTAACGCGTTGCCAAACAAGTTTTAAAAATCAATACCCTAAATCACGGTTAAAGATTTTTTTAATTTTTTAATTATAAGCATTCGACTCAGTTTATATATATTTTAATTAATTCTTTAAAATTTTAAAATTAACAATTATATAAATATACAATGATACGTAAACTAATAATTTTTAACAAACTCAAAACCTAACAACTCAACCTGGACGGATCGGAACGAATATAGCCCTATTCTATCGAGCTCTTGTAGGTGCTATATTTCTTATGTTCTTCTCAGAGATTTCTTTAAATAGCTTGAAAATGACTCGGAAGTCCATGCCATGTGAGCGAAGGAAAAGCGACTCGAGAGTCTAGAGACAAGGCCATCTAATTAATTATAGGCTTGTAATGTAGTGAACAGAAGGAGGACTCACTATATATCCCCTTTCATATTTTTCTATTCACCACTAGTGTGATGTAATGATTGTTTTGTTTTTCTCGTAAAAAACTGCATGTCTTTGAATCAATGTTACTTTAGTTCTTTTCATAAAAAATTAGGGGAGGTCTCCCTCGATCCCTGACACAGCATGGCCACTAACGACAATAATAACAAGAATAATGGTTTTTTTTAATTAAATTGTGATATTTTAATTAGAATGTAAATGATGGATTCCACTAATTTTTATGAGAAGAAAAAAATGACTCCTGACCGATTCCTCGACAGCTAAGAAAGATACATTTACTATAGTTTAAGAGGTTAAAAATGACTCCACATTGACCCCAAAAAAAAAAAAAAAAAAAAACAATCCAGATTCCTTTATAAATAAGACATATTAAAGGATTCTTAGTTTTCTAGAAAATAACTTCAGAATAAGAATGTGTTTAAATATGTAATAGTAATTTTGATTTAAAATATTTTTTAAAATACATTAAAATAATTTTTTTTATTTTTAAAAAATTACTTTTAACATTAACATTTCAAAATAATATCCAAAAACATTAAAAAAATAATTTAAAATTTTATAAAAACACAATTTTAACACTATTTAAATTTTATGAGTGCACGACAGCTAATTTAAAACAGCCCGGACGTTTATTATAATTTAAGACATTAAAAATGACTCCACGTTCATTATATACGGGGCTTTTAAATATTTTATACAGCGATAGGACAACGCCAAAAAGGTGGGAAAATTAATTCCGAGCCATTTAGCCACCACTTTATTGGACAAAATTAAATAATTCTCAACTTGCTTGAAAATGATTGAATTGCATGCTGTTTTATGAGAAGGATAATTAAGATACCTTTACTGTAATTTAAGTAAATAAAAATGCCTCCATTTTATATAGGACAAAATTAAAGAATTATCATCTTATTTAAATGACTAAATTGCATGCTATTTTATGAGAAGAAAAAATAACTCCAGTTATCAATTTTGTTATGTTTCATTTGAAATGACAGATATATTTTATTCCAGTTCAAAAAACAACATAAATTGGAACAAATTTAATTTTGCTAAGAATCTTAACTCTTTTTTGGAAATTCTGATCAAAATGTTCTAGTTTTGCTCTGGTCATATTGAAGGATTCGTAATACTATCCTTGAGATTCTCCGGGCCAACTCCCCGCCGGGACATATTGAATAATATCCTTGAGAATGACTCATATTGAATAATAATTTTTACATGAAAGCGTAGAAAAAGTTAGTTTCATGACCGGAGTTAGTTTTACAAGTTAACTTGAGTAGGCCTTGATTATTTTATGGTTCAATTAATGACTCAGGTCGATCTAATATATTGTCATCTCAATATTTTTCTTTTAAAAAAATATCTTGAATTTAATTATTTTGAGTCAAACTGTATTTTTACTAGTTGCTCTTGTTGTCTTTGAATCCGTCAAGTTAATCAAGTTATAATGGGTCAACTCGGTTACTCCGAAACTAAAACAAAACACTAACTTGAATAACCATGATCTACACATATCTCGCCAGGTAATGAACATACCTTTTGTTGATAGGACCAAATTAAACTTGCTTAAAGAATGACTAAATTGCATGTTGTTTTATGAGAAGAAAAAATGGCTCCAGTTGGATTCCGCAAGAGATTAAAAATGACTCCTCATTGACTCCAAGAAAATCAATGCGATCCCTAATTAATTTATACATGGGACATATTGAAGGATTCGTAATAATATCCTTGAGATTCTCCGGGCCAACTCCCTGCCGGGACATATTGAATAATATCCTTGAGAATGACTCATATTGAATAATAATTTTTACATGAAAGCGTAGAAAAAGTTAGTTTCATGACCAGAGTTAGTTTTACAAGTTAACTTGAGTAGGCCTTGATTATTTTATGGTTCAATTAATGACTTAGGTCGATCTAATATATTGTCATCTCAATATTTTTTTTTAAAAAAAATATCTTGAATTTAATTATTTTGAGTCAAACTGTATTTTTACTAGTTGCTCTTGTTGTCTTTGAATCCGTCAAGTTAATCAAGTTATAATGGGTCAACTCGGTTACTCCGAAACTAAAACAAAACACTAACTTGAATAACCATGATCTACACATATCTCGCCAGGTAATGAACATACCTTTTGTTGATAGGACCAAATTAAACTTGCTTAAAGAATGACTAAATTGCATGTTGTTTTATGAGAAGAAAAAATGGCTCCAGTTGGATTCCGCAAGAGATTAAAAATGACTCCTCATTGACTCCAAGAAAATCAATGCGATCCCTAATTAATTTATACATGGGACATATTGAAGGATTCGTAATAATATCCTTGAGATTCTCCGGGCCAACTCCCCGCCGGGACATATTGAAGGATTCGTAATAATATCCTTGAGATTCTCCGGGCCAACTCCCCGCCGGGACATATTGAATAATATCCTCGAGAATGACTCCACAGTTCACATTGACTCCTGAAAAGATCATTGGCCTTAAAACACGGGACTTGTTAAAGATTTCTTTAATAAATCGCTTGAAAAAGACTCCCATGTCCATGCCATGAAAGCGAAGAAAAAGTTAGTCTAGAGACATCTAATTAATCAGGAAACATTTACTATTTTTTATGGGATTAAAAATGATCAAAAGGAGGATTCACTATATCGATCCACTTTCATATTTTTTTTTATTCAAGTTACAGTGTAATGATTATGCTATTATTCTCATTAAAAAAAACAGGGATATTTGAATTTTTTAACTTAAATTTTGTGTGTGTGTCTATATATATATATATATATATATATATATATATATATATATATATATAGAGAGAGAGAGAGAGAGAGAGAGAGAGAGAGAGAGAGATTCCCTCAATATAGAGTGATTATATATAAGGATTTCTAAAAAAATAGAAAAAAAATAAATTATATTAATATTTGATTTTCTAAACAAAATAAAAAAATAAACACCATAAACAAAAATACTTTTCTAAATTAAATAAAAATAAGAATAACTAAAAAAATAAATAATTTCCCCTAACAACCCTCATGTACCAACCTCTTAGAGAGAACTTTTCCTCGAATTCTTCCAAGGAAATAAAGTATAAACATTGAAAACATCAAAAGTCTTCATATCCTGTGCGAACCCTTTGTTGAAAGAAGAGCTATTTAAATGTTAATTTGTCTCTAGGTACTGGAGTGCACCGCCATGAAAAGTTGTGTTAGTGCCTTTGCGCTTCATGGACTCAGATAAAATATGCCAAGAATCAGTCCCACTCTCCACTACCAAATCATTCTTTATTGATGATGTTTGGACTCTGCGGAAGAAGACATCAACTTCAAGAATCTAAATTATATTTCTATCGCAAAACCATATATCAAATCGATGTATGAACAAGTGAATTCTGCCTTTTGCACATATATATAACAATCGCATCATCAGTATGAACAAAAAGTCGCATTATCTTCTCTCTTTTTTTTTCCAAATCTTTGACACGCGGGAAAAATAAAAGTACACTTTCCTCTCTTTTCTTCTTCTTTTTGTTTCTTTATTTTTTATTGAAATATTTTTTTTTTGGATTCAAGAAAATCCCACCTTCCGGAAAGCGCACTTTGTAGGCCCAGATGAGTGAGTAAAACCCGGGCTATCCTAAACTCTTACAAGAGATGCACACCCTGACTCGAACTCATTTTTATTGAAATAGATTATGCATATACTACATTCACCACCATTGTTAATGTGCTATAATGAGAGTTCTACTGGTTTGAAAAATAATTTTATCCAAAAATACTTAATAGATTCCTTACGTTGATGTTTAGTAATAAGGATGGGAAAGATTTGATATCGGTAGTTTATTGCTATTAGGTCCGTCTTTGCAACAAGACCTAATAACACTATTGGGTCCTGTTGGACAACCAGACCCAACGCTATTAAATCCTGATAGCAGCAGGACTCAACGATCTAACAACATTTTTTTGACTAAAAAACAGAAAAAACAATGTCTCCTGGTGCTACAGTGTCATCTATTGTATAAACATTTTATGTTTCCAGTATGATTCATAGTGTAATGAGTCTATGTCTATAGTAAATATACAATGTTTTTTTTATACTAAAAACAAAAAAGACAACACCCCCTAATGCTTCATTGTACAAACACTTTATAATTGTACAAACACTTTATATTTATAGTGTAGCCCACAATATAATAAATTTATATTTATAATAAATATATAATATTTTTTTTCATGCATTTTAAAATATAGTATAGCGTGATAGACAAAATTCTATCCAATCTTATTAAAAAAAAAAGACATGATTAGATTTATTTTTTAATAATTTTATTACAAATTTAAATAGTTAAAGGAAAAAGGCGCAGAACCTGAAGAAGGCAATGCCAGTGGGAAAAGCAATGCATGTGCGCCTAGCCTATTAAAAAAGCGTAGGTTCCTCCTTTTTTTTTGAACTCATGCAGAGAACCTTGATTTTTTTTTAAGCAGGGCAATATATCGTCTGCGCAGATAATTCATCCCTTACAACAAATTTCAGCAATTGAAAACTTAAATTTCTTTGTTATTAATTTTTTTATTTTTACAAAATCATGTAATTTTTAGAAGAATGATATTTTCAATAAAATTTCATCATAATCTAAAAGTAAGTTTCAGTAAAGAAAAACATATCCTTATAGTTTGTGCACAATTGTATAAAAAAAAATCCAAGAATAATTAGTTTGAGAAACCCATATAAAAAATTTACAATTAAAAATAATAAAAATATATTTTTTATTCTCATTGAATATTTATAATAATATTTTCTAAAAATTCTTTTTATTTAGGTTCATAAATATATAAATGCTCATAGAGTAATTATTAATATTATCATGAAAGTTCTAATCTTATTTTTTAAAAAAGTACATAATTAGATTTATTTTTTATTAATTTTATTACAAAATTAAATAATTCAAGGAAAAAGGTGCAGGACATAAAGAAGGCATTATGCCTGTGTGTAGGAAAAGCAATGCCTGTGCGCCTAGCCTCTTATCAAAAAACATAGGTTCCTCTTTTTCTTTTTCTTTTTTTAACTCATGCTGAGAACCTTGATTTTTTTTTTTTTTTTTAAGAAGGGCAATATATCGTCTGCGCAGATGATTCATCCATAACAACAAATTTCAGCAATTGAAAATTAGTTTCTATATAATTTGGACACCAAAAACCCAGAATTCAACCTGTTTTAACTCAAAAACATTTTTGAATATTCTAGAAATTTAAATAAATTTATTTATTATCTTAAAATCACCTCTATTGAACTTCAACAAAGTCATTAATTAAAATTGAGATTTGTCTTTCTTATGTTCAGAATATAACTGGCCCAAAGCTTTCTCTCTCTTTTTTTTGTTAACTTTTTGTCTCATTTCCCAACTTTTTATGGACTAAAATATAATGAAATTGAAGTTTTAGGACTAAATTATCAACACCTAAAACTACAGGAACGAAAGATGTAAGAATCAAAAAGTACAAAGACCAAAGTGTACTTTTCTATGCCCTGGGAATAATGAAAATTGCACAATATATAGGAAAACAGTGCAATCCATAAATTTTGTGTTGAAATTCTACTTTACTATAATATTAGAGTTTCAAAGAGGCCTAACTAAACCACTTAAAAGACCCAAAAATATAGAATGCAAGTGTATGAAAGTTTTAGTGAACATATCCTATGCTTAATAAATTCAGTTATATAAATTAATATAAAAGATTAAAAAATGATAATCCATGAGCAAAAATCAAATGAACCAAATGGATCCATATAAAAAAATCAATATCTCTATATGGACATATAATCTAGATCTTATCTATATCTACACATATATGAATGATTTTATACAATAAAAAATTGATTCGATTCTTTTTTTTTTCAAATTTTAAAAGTTGAAATCATTCGTTGCAAGAAATTCAATTCTTACAAATAAATGCTCACTACCCAAGTAGATCTAGATGGGTGATCATAACCAAGTGTTTGTTGGGACCTCTTAAACCTTTCAATGCTATGCATGGTTTTTTGGTAATCTCTAGTTTGATCAGGAAAATCATAGAAAATGAATCCAAATTATGAAACATTTGGAACATTTTATTTTTGAGTAGAAGAGCTATTTTATTTTTCAAGTAGTATTCGATCGAATATATATTAATCAATATTTGATTGATTGGTTTGAGAATACCGATAAAAAAAATTTATCTAAGTCACTTTTTTTTTTTGTCCAAGTTAATTTTTTTTTTGGTCAAGTTTCTTTTCTTTTTGTCTAACTCATTATTTTTTTGTGAGTTTCGGGAATATTCCCATTCATAGTTCTGAGATTTATATCTATGAGTTGAAAGGTCTAAATAATCAACTCTGTAATCAGCTGTTAGAATTTTTAAATCATTCATTTAAAAAAATGAAAACCCTTTTTATTGGATGCTCATGATATTTTCAAAAAATCAAAACAAGCCTTAAGTTTTTATTGGATGAAACAAAAACTCAATTGTCAAATTTTACAAGATATACGAGCCATAGTAGACAACTTATTTATATTTTACCGGATCACGAGTTTGATATACATGACAACAGTAGCATGAAATTCTAGAGTTAAAATAGGTTTTTTATTTTATGAAAATTATTTTCTTCCTTTATTTCTGGTGTGAAACAAATACCAAAAAATCAGTCTAAGAAAATTCTTTTCATTGAATTCACGAATAAAATTATTTTTTAACATATCACAAATCAATATGATTACTTTACTACTTTAATTATTACTATTAGCAACACTAAATACAATGTCAATTGACTTATTTAATTATCTTAGTTAACTTTAATTCAATTAAAAACCAATCTTAATATTAAAATGTAACCATAAAATAAAAAATTATTGGTAACTACGGTGGTTAGGTTGACTGGACTCACCATGTTGATCATTGATTTTTCTGCCATAAGACGACGTACGTATATATTAACAAGAATATCGAAAGATCAGCCCCTTAGATAATAATTAAGGAAAAGAAAGTGAAATCTACCACTTGGATTTAATAGTTCTTGGGTAAAAATATTTCATTCAAACCTAAAAACAAGGCTAACGAACACCACACACAGAGAAGAGGCTAATGAAACAAATTTGAAGTTCAGAAGGAGAAATCGAAAGGAGTACAACGTGGAGCTAGCCACGAACTAGCCATACTTGCATGCAACAAGATCAGCTAGCTAGTTATGATAATAGGAAAGCACTGAGTATATGGTTTGTAATGTAGTAAGTGAGAGAAGTACAATCGCAGCAATGAAAGATATAATTGCCCATGGGTTTTTGAAATAGTCTTGTTTCAGAGATGCCCTGTATCCATGCCAGCTTTTGTTATAGTACGCATCCACTTGTTCGCATAATTGGGTAAAATAAAATTCTCGCACAACTACCTGCTTGCAGATGTTGTTAAACAGTTCCGTAACATCTTCATAGCCACCTAAATCATTTTGTATGATTCTCTTTTTCGCAAGTAATTCGACATCACTTGATGTATCAACAAGACGATCCATAAGTAATGCATAAGACGTCATGTATTGTCCACAACCTTGCATGCTTTGCTCAAAAGCAATTAGGTTCCGGAAGAGTGAATCTGTTGAGTCGTGGATTTGCAATGGTGGGATTTTGAAAACACCATTTTCGAAACTCAAATCCAGTTGATGTTTTGTTGTATCCTTTTGGAACTTGATTCCAGCCGCACGAAGTTCTGTTGCACAAGATATTAGTTTCCATGGCCCGGCCCTGCCTCTTAGATAATCTACTCTCAGAGAAGCGGGTAGGTAGCTTCCGTGTAAGAGATCAAGCAAATGACATAAATTCCTACCACTGATTCCGGCACCTACTCCTTCATCGGTATTCAAATCTGGTCTGAAGAAACGAAGAGCCAGATCCATGAGAGGCGGTTGATCAGCAGCAGTATGCCTCACTATATGTTTGTACAGTTCCGTAAGAACAAAAAATGGAATCTGATTTTCTAGCAACGCCAAATCACGTTGGAGGGTTGAGATCATCCAAGATGTCGTGAAGATGGGATCATATTGCCTTTTAGCATCACCATTGGAAGACCTTAAAAAAAGTTCGAGGATAAAACAACCATCTAATAATAACATTTTAGCAAGATCAGTTGAACTGACATATTTGATTGACCCTGGGTAGTATGCTCGAACAAGTGCATCATTATTTAGGATGGTCTCGCCACATTCATCTAATGTCTTTTCTGCATCACGTGTTCGTTCAAGCAAGGATAGAGCATAGTGCCATTTGTGTTCCTGCATGTCCTGCACATTGTGTGTTCCATGGTGAAGAGGACCAATGGAGATAATTTGAGGATTGTATGCACCATCATTCATATCCCGAAGCTTACATGGAACCTTGCAAATGCTCCAACCTGTGGACAGTGAAGTTAAGTCTGCAAAGCGCGTTTTGATGTTAATCAGCCATTGACGACCGCCTTCTTGTTGATCAGTTGGATTTGCTCCCGCCATTTCTTCCAAATTGATTGAAATCCTGGAAAACAATGAACTTAAATTTTAGATTTCTAACCACAATTTTGTGTGTTTAATGGAGAAGTCTTCTTTGATAGTTCAGAAATAAAAATATTACAAACGAAAAAAATAAGAAGGAACAAGCCGGTTAAGAAGAAACAAGAAACTCGAACAGAAAAGCCCAGGAACGGCTAATTATTCTTAGTTAGATATGAAAATAGAGCCTAGTAAATAATCTCTAAGTCAGCAACTTCAATCAGAAAATCACAGAGGACATCAAGCATTGAAGAAAGAGTGGCGGGAATAACCAATACAGCTGCACGATTGCAGGATGAACAAGCTCGGAACTTGGAATAATATGCTGAGGCCTCTTTCTCACCCCGTTGTTGTAAACTAGCTAGCAAAAAGTGAGGTGGCTGGCTCTGCT
>Ga0325414_1001912_pt1 | contig 20660 bp, 10 predicted proteins | sample PopdelMetagenome_8_FD_206183 | JGI IMG/M metagenome (GOLD analysis project Ga0325414, IMG submission 206183) | Populus deltoides microbial communities from Bellville, Georgia, United States - Leaf-PdKOR-R3 | ecosystem: Host-associated > Plants > Phyllosphere > Phylloplane/Leaf | place: USA... | reverse complement strand
GTTTGAACAAATCACAAATTGAAGACTGATTTGGACTTTGACATGTTTTTGCCGCCCTTTTCTTTTAAATGAAACGGCGCGTTTTGTCCAAAACAGCGCCGTTCCATCCATTGTTCATTAAAAAAAGAGGCCCCGAAATGGTACCGTTTTGACGTCACTATGGGTCTTCTTCTTTCCCTGGACGCGCGAAGCAGGGGAAGAAGAAGATTTTTCTTCCCCTGTTTCTCACCGCCTTCGTTTCCCCTGAGGACCCAAAAAGATGCCGACCAATGACCCCTCCACCTGCACAAATCCACGTGTTAGAATTAGGGGAAGAGATGTGCCCCTAGGGTGGTAGAGGGGCGGCTGAACAGGGGCCGCCTCGGCTACCCTACTCCTGCTCCAATGACTGGGCAGGGGTGTAGGTGTCCCTTTCTCCCCTATAAATTCAGGGGAGAAATGAGACAGAAGGAGGACGAAAAAAAGAAGGGAAAGAACAGAAAAAAATAAAGAAGAAGAGAGAAAGAGAAGAAGAATAACAGAGTAAAAAAAAGAAGAAAAAACAGGTGAGGAGAGGAAAAAAAGACAACGAGAAAAGAGCAAAAGAGAAGAAAGGGAGAACAACGAAGAGAGGAGAGAAAAGAGGAGGAGAAAAGAAAAAAACAAAGGAGGGAGAGGAAGAAGAAGAAGAAGCCCCGCTGGCCACTACAATCCCTCCACTGCGACAACAGCACCACCGCAGCCAGCAACACCGCCTCTACACCACCCCAGGTAACCTCCTGCTGCCCCGTTTATTTCCCTCTTGCTCAGCCCCCTGCCTGCATTTGCATGCAGAACGTGAATAATTCACGTTTTGCAGCAAATGATGAGGGGGTTGCTTACTGTGTTTATACACAGTAACCAACCCATTTGGTTTTGGACCGAGTTTGGCCCAACCCATTGATCTAGGTCGGGTCCGACCCAGTTTAGCAAAAAATATTTTAAATTAAAAAAATTAATTAAAATATATATATTTCAAATTTGTGATTTCCCCACGTGTATTGTTTTATGCTGTTTTGTTTAATCTCAGTCTGTTTTTTGTCATTTCAAAACAATATGAATTCGGTATTAAAATACCCGGTTTTTCATTAAAACTTCCAAAATACAAAAAAAATTTGAAAAAAAAATGTTTTTGTGTATACGACCAAGTGTCTCAAAGCTAAAAAATCATAGTGTTTTTCATACACCAAAAAACAGTGTTTTAGCATGTATTTTGGCTTTAATAACCAGTTTATTAAAGTCAAGAGAACAGTGGTCAAAATTTTAAAAACAACAAAAATTTTATTTTATTTTTTTTAATATCAGGGATTACAAATTTATACGTAAAACGTATTCCCGATATTAAAAAAGATATTTTTTGTTGACAACATAGAACAGTTAGGTTTTACCGCATTAAGATAAGCACCTCCTTATTAAGGATGACTTTTCTTGAACTTTAGATAGACCAACAATTAGAAAACACAATAAGACCTTTGATTTTATCAGACAACAAAACAATGCAGCTTACCTTAGATAGGACATAGTTGGGGTGCTAATACCTTCCCTTTACGCAACCAATCTCCGTACCCGATCTTTGAGACCAGTTAGGGTTCCTAGTGACCAAAATACTAAGTGACGACTCCCAGTCCATATTTCACTGATAAGAGACAAGAATTCTTTGTCTCTTCATATTTGTCAGGTAAACCTGTACAATTTTCCCTAAGAGGGTGGACGATCGCCACGACGCCGCATACGTGCGACAAATATTATTACAATATACAATAATTTCTCTCTTGTGCTAAAGTGATTTTGTCACCCCCTTTAGGTTTTTTTTTAACTAATTTATTTGCTTGATTTACTTTTCATAAATTGCATGGATTACCTTTTCAACGTAAAAATAAAATCCTATTATGAGTATCGTTATCCACATAAAAAAAAACTTTTTCTATGCCTAATATTTTTTATCTTTAGTTTCAAAAGAAAAATTAAATCGATTTTTTGTTGCATGTGAAACACGGGTATACATTAATCTTTTTGTTGCATTTTGATAGGCTTATTAATACTACATTAGGTATTATATTTTGATGTATAACCATGTCCTTTAATTAAATAAAATTAAGTTTCTCTTTTATACCAACAACAATTTATTTTGATTGATATATATGAAAAATTGGAAAGCATTAATAATTTTGAATTAAACTAGAATGGTTTAATGGCATTTTTGCCATTTAACTATTAGGTTTGTGGCATATTTAATCATTTTTATCTTTAAACTATCATATATTGTCCTTTTATTTGATTTGAACATTAATATAGACAAGAAACACTTTTTATATATATATATATATATATATATATATATATATATATATATATATATATATGGTTCAACCCTTTATTTTGTAATTGATAAATGTTTATATTATTTGACTTGGATGGTTGATGCTATTTTGTAATTGATATGAACTAATTTGGAATGTAGTTTTCTTACCTTTTTTTTTAATAAATTAATGAATAAAAATTAAAAATGGATCTTTTAACAGTATTCAAGGAAACAAAAAATATACTTTTTTATATTAAAAAAATAATTTTTTTCCACAAAAAAACTGAATTTCTTAGTTCAAAAAACGTAAAACCAAACTATACTTAGGTTTTGAATTTTGTAAGTTTGGTTAACCGAAAAACCAAATGAATATAAAAGATATAAGTCATGATAAAATTATATTCAAGGAACAAAAAATTAAACCATTTTTATATTAAAATAACAATTTAGTTTTTCACCAAATGAAAAACTGAGATTTTTAATTCCAAAAACCTAAAATAATATCTCAGTTTTGATTTTTGTGAGAACTAAACTTGCCTTTCACTTCTTGTTCTTCATGTTTATTGAATTAATTTTTGGGCATTATGACGAGTCATCACCATATCATTTCACTTGTAGGTTTTCATAGCGTGTCACTTTATTTGATATATCTTCAAGCACACTCTACATTTCCTGAGAGCTCAAGCAATGATCCTTGATTTTGAAGGATTCCCTTGGCACCACCAGAAATTATACTGATATTTTAGCCTTTTCCAATTACCTTTTATATAACCAGTGCATGTAATAATTATTAGCCCTTTCCAATTACCTTTTAATTTTTAAATTAGGGATGCGTGTTGATTGATTGTGAATAGAGACTAGTTTTTGGCTTAATTATATGATAATAGTTTTGTTTTGACCCGTTATATTTACAAATCATGTAATTATGACAACATATACTAGCAATTCACAATAATCAAAGTTTTTTTTTTATTTTCATCCTTAATCTTTTTTTTTCAATTGTGTCTTTGACCCCTCTCAAATATCCTAATAAAAAAGGCAAAGCTATTTCAATGAAAAAAAGAAAATATTTCAAAAAAATATATAATATAAAAAGAAGAAAATGCAATTAGAGTTGAAATTGTGAAGATAAATTGAGAAAAACAGTTAAATAGGCTAAATAATTGAAAATTAAAAGGTCAAGGACTAAGTTAAGAAATGTGTCAATATTGATGGACTATTTTAATGAAATCAGGGATGGAATTGGGAGAGAATGATTGAAAATTGGAAAGTCAATAACTAAATTAGAAAAGACACTATTATGAAGGGACCATTTTAAATCTAATTAGGGAACATATTGAAAGAAATTCTATAAAAAAGATGCAATTGGCCAAGAAACTGAAAAAAAATATAAAAATCTAAGGACTGAACCAAAAAAGATGGCAAACTTGTAAGATCTTTTAAAAAACAAAAAAATTTCTTTGAGTCAAAATAACATCATTTTAACAAAAAAAAACGAAATGAAATTGTGTGTTTTGTAAGAACTGGCATCATCTCATTCCAGTCTAAAACAAAAAGCAAACGCGTTGAAATGACGTTGTTTTGATGCATGGATTGTAGATTGTCCTTCTTCCTTATGATGGTCTATCGTAACTTGTTTTTCATTTTGCATGGTTTTGACTAGATCTTTGGTTATCATTTTCTCTCTCTCTCGCCAACCAAAAATATCAAATAACACACCATTCTCCTTTCTAGCATGTATATTCCATGTTCAACAAAAAAAAGTGCTTTGTCCCTCTAAAATCACTACTGAGAAACAAGTGTGAAAAGGTCAAGCCAAGTATGTTTGCCTAAAATGTACAACCATGATGAAGGGTTAAGATTAACCAAATGGAATCAATGACCACGATCACTCCACCAATAAGATTTCAAGAGTTTCATCTTTGACTATAAATAAAAGGACAAAACAAAAAGTAAGGAGAGCCAAGCTAGAGAGAGAAATAAAAGAAAAGAGAGAGTTATATGCTATGAGAAATGTGGGTTTGAGCTAAAAAGTAATATAATAATAAGAGAAAAAAAGAGAAGATACAAGAAAAAGAAAAGGGAACCCAAATGTAAAGAAAAACCTGAAGAGGGAGTATGGGTTTTTGAGTTAGAAATATGTATGTTTTGAGTCAGCCAATAGAAGAAGAAGAAGAAGCAGCTTAAAAACCTTAGCATCGCTAACCAACCATTATCTCTATTACAAGCCCTAAGATAAGTCAAACCCTTTTCCTTCTTCTTGTGAGTTTGGATGAAAGTACTTAAATGTATTTTAGTGAACATGTTATTACTCATGTATAGACATTATTTACTTATGTATTTTTATTTTATTTTATTTTATTTGCTTATTGTTAAAGTTATCTTCGTTTTGTGAAATTGCATCTTCATCTTTTTTATGTATGAATGTGTGTAAATATTTATTTAAAAAAAATAACAAAAATAACATGGACGAGTTTTCATCAAGTATGAGTCATGTTTTTGATAAATTTTGATTTTTAACATCTAGGTCAATATGTCTTCTAGTTTTGAGAGACCAACATAGGCCTAACATGAATTTTTCTTTTTAACTTTAAAATGAGTTCAATAATGCATCGACAAGTTTATATTAAGTTTGTGTCATGTTATTGAGAGTTGGATTTTAATTGTTAGGTCAATATGTCTTCTATTTATAGGGATCGAGGTAAGCCTTGAGTGACATTTTAAACCAAAAACAAGTTCAATAAAAAGTCCATAAGTCTTCTTCAAGTAGGGATCAACATGGGTCAAGCGTGGTTTTTTGTTTAACCTTTTGGTTTTAAAAATAAGATAATAATAACAAAACAACAACATTATGAATAATAATAATAATAATAATAATAATAATAATAATAATAATAATAAAGTTGTGAGATTTCTTAGATAGTGGTGGTTTTTTCATATAAATATATAAGAAAAATAGATCACATTCCACTTAGTTTTTTTTTTATTCCATTGATTTTCATTTTCTTAGTGATTTTGCGTGCTTTGGGAATATGTGATTCATGGAGGTTTTTATGGTATTTTTAAGTCAAAATGGGTTGAAAATAAATTTTTAGACCAGAAAAGCTCCTGATTTTTTGGCCACCAGTGTGGTGGACAGATTATGAAAAAATAGATGATGTGTCATCTAATTTTTTTTTAATAAGGGTGGACAACGTGTCGTGTATCCTTTTGTCTAAATAAAAAATAAACCAATGCGCACAGGCGTGGCTTTGTAAGCTCACCTGCTTGGACCTTTTTTTTTACTAGGCTAGGCACACTAGGTTACCTAGTCTTAGACACCTGATTTTTTTTGTAACTTTATTCTTTTAGTTTAAATTAAGATTAATTAAAAATGTATTAATTAAAAAAAAGTGTGGGATGCCCAACCTAGTGATTATTCAATTTTAATTAGAATTACTTAAAATAAATTAAATAAAAAATGTGATATTTTCTAATATAATAGCATTTAATTTTTACCTGGTTTTTTTACTAAGAATATAACATTATTTTTAATATTAACAGACTTTCTTTTTGTTCATTCTTACATAATGTTTTTTTCCTTTAATTTGATTAATAACTTCAACGTGCATGTTTATTATTATTATTATTATTATTATTATTATTATTATTAAATGATGAATTGATTCCAAGAAAAAAAGTTATTAAACTCTACCAAGTTTATAGTCCACGTTACAAGATCAAATATTTTAGTATGTATTTATCTCTCAACTTTTCAGTGTAATTTTTAGTTATTGTTAACAATCCTTTTCTTTTTTCATTTATTACAAAATATGATTCTTGATTTATTTAATTAAATATATAAATTATTTTTTCAATTCGCAATAAAGACTTTTTCTCGATACGAAAAACATGTTGCAAACGCTTACACATTCATTTTTTACGTTAAAAAAACTCTTGGTATTATCCATGACAAAGCATAGGTTAGATGACTAGATTTTAAAATTAATTATTAAAATTTTACTTAAGAATAGAAGAAAATTAGTAATGTCTGTATTTTTTTATGTTAAAAAAAAAATTGATCCAACTTGCAGCAAAAAATAAATAATAAAAAATTTACTTTAAGAAAAATCATAAAAATTCTCATAGAAAAGCCAATGAAAAAGTTATACCAGCATCTTTCCCCTATTTTAAGCCTCAACTCCGGTCATGAGACTAAGATTACCCCATAGAAAGCAAAGCAAAAAAAAACTATGAGGCCTAATTTTTAGAAAACTCAATATTAAAGGATAAAATTGAAATAAAAAAAGACTGGTAAAAATAGTAATAAAAAGAATAAGGATTAAATTTAACAAAAAACATTTGGAAGCCCTTTTTGGCTTTTTGAAGAGTGTAGGTGAAAAATTTGAGGTGTGGAGACAAGAAAAGAAAGAGAAGAAAAATTATTCATTAGAGCCAAGTTGAATAACAACTGTTTACATAAACTGTTTAACCTTACTAACCCCCTTGTTGGATATTTAGAGTCAGTTGGATCAATTGGATATTTAGAGTAGTGGATGTAAGCCGAGATGAGATGATTCAAGTAACACCTTGAATGAGTGGAATTGGGTTTTAGAGTCCGTTACACATATGATCCAAGTGCAGCAGTCTTACTAATGCTTTGGCGCATGCTTTATACATACTGGAAACTTTTCCCAATATTTTTTTCTTTTTTCATTCAAATAAATCTCTGAATTGGAAATTTTTGATTTAATCCTTAACGCTTTAATTGTCTTAAATAAATTAAATGAATTTTTTTTGTCAAACCTAACATTAATCGAGCGCCAGATGTTTTTTCCCGACACTTCAAGAATCTCATATGAAGCCAGCCGATGCAAACCATAAGGTTCGATCCCAAATCAACCAAGCATGAAAATGATAAAATTAAAAAAAAAACTTGACCAACAAAAAGAAACATTGTGGATTTACTATTGTAATCCACAATACATGAGTTATGCTACAAAACAAATGGCAACAATAAATGTTATAAGTCAGAATATTGGATATACACTGTTTATAAGAGAATCATAAGGTTATACAATATTTTTATTGCTCAACATTTTTGCTAAGGGACTTGGTGAGATAAGTAAATTTGGTTTACACCTTTATATCAACTTCATGAATATCATTCAAACCTCAAGAGCTTAAAATCCTTTAAAAAGTATAGATGAAATGTTGGTTCAAACCATAAAGATATGAAGTCTCTTTAATAATTATCTAAGGGAAAGTAAGTAAACTATGAAAATACTTGCTAAAAAAACTCCATGGAGCGGAGACTATAATCTCAACAGAAATTGGTACCCAAATCATCAAGTGAACTATACCTTAGAGGATAATAAAAATATACCATAGTCAATGGCTAAGCATTTATGTTTCTTATATATGAATTAACTTATTCAAAGTAATGATGTTTTTATTTTCTCTAGTTGATACCTGAGGACCTCTACCCAAACTCATCAAGGATGGGATTGACTTAGTTTTTCTAGTGCGATTGCATAACTCATTGGCATGGATTGACATGGTCTTTCTAGGAAAATAGCCTCAAACTCATCAAGGATGAGATTAAATCAATCTCTCTAGTGCAATTGCATAACTCACTTTCGTAGGGATTGACACAGTCTCCCCAAAGTAATAACCCAAAACTCAGTCTCCTTAATTCAATTGCACGACTTACCTTGGCAAAGATTAAACTCAGTATCACTAGTGCGATTACACAATTCACCAATGATGGCATTGATTCAATATCCCTATTACAATTGTATAATTCACCCTCGTATGGATTAACATGATCTCCTTAGGGAAATATCCATTAACTCGTAAATGATGACATTGACTTAGTCTTCTTAATGTGATTGCACAACTTACCTTGGCAGATATTAAACTTGGTATCTACAGTGCGATTGCACAATTCTTAAAAGATGAGGTTGACTCAATATGTCTATTTTAATTGCATAACTCATCTTAGTATGGATTGATACGATCTCCTCAAGGTAGTAGCCCCAAACTCGAATATTTTTCTAAGTATGAGCGTTAAACCTATATAAATTCTCAAAAAAATTTCTTATAGGCCTTGGACCTTGCATGGAACTTTTTACTATGAGTGTTAGACCTATACAAGCTACACAAGTCAACATAGAAATGAAATATAAAAATACAATTTATAAAATAAAAATCAATACATGGATAAACCCTATAAAACCAGGGTTCTTTACATAACTAAGATGAGATGAAGGTGGAGGCTTAGATATCTAGGATAGCTTCTTCGGCTAGATATTCTCCATGTTGGGCAACTACAACCCTAGTAGGGAACACATTTGCAAAATCAGGCATCAAGATTGGATGAAAGGCAACATTCCTCTGATTGATTGAAAAAATACAGGTTGGACTTGGCAAGAAAGATCCTATCCCCAACCATCTCGGACAAAATTGCATACTCTCATAAAAATTCTTGGAACTCTGTAAAAGAATTTCTCAAAGCCTCCAGTCATGCCTAAGAACTAAAAGGCTATACGAGAAATTTCTTTACATTAAATTCTATTTTTCCAGTTAAGGCCAAATGGTAGTTATAGCTTTCATAAGACATTGGTGAGATGTCTTAAGGAATTATGAGAATCTTGTTCAGCTACCTTACCACCTCAAGGCCTCACCTTCTACTAAAAATAGCCTCAATGACCTTTCTTTCTTGCTCAATTAGGGTGGGGAAACTGAAAGGAGCTTGACTAAGAGCAAGGTTAGCAAAAGCATCATCAAACCTATGTTCAACTTTCTCAGCAATAGCTCATGTAGAGGCCCCAGCAAATATAACCTCTGTAGTAAAAGCTTAAGGTGAAGGTAAATAGGATTGTCATTATAGAATATAGTCAAGGCCAGAACACCAGTCTCAATAGGAGTGAAGACTCTCTTTCTTTGAAAATAGGCAACAACGCCTGCAATTACTTTAAAGGGGGTCAAATCTACTTGACCTTCAAGTAGAGAAGTATGACTACCTCCAACTTTTATTTTTATAGAAATCATGTTTCCTGTCATTGTTTTCTCAAGAACAGAGTCCTCAGGAACAAAGAGTTCATCTATGATGATGTGGCCCTTCATCTCTTCTCTAGTTTTGCCTTCAATTAAGTCAAGAGATGAAGATTCTTTTTATGAACTCTCATCTACAAACCTTGCTAAAGCTTCCCTTTCTCCTTCAGTTATTAGTCCTATATAAAAATAAAGTTAGCAATGAACTTAGATGTACAACAAACAAGGGATGATGAAGTTGTATACTTTGCAACGTGGCCTGGTAATGCTCCTTAACCATTATTAACTCATACTTGGTTGAAGCCAATGCCAATATAGCACATGTTTTATCTTTATTTAAGCTCAAACGAGGCTTACTATTCACATCAGGAGAGGTACCCTTTAATAATGGGAACAACCCCAAACCTGTTGCATCCTACCTCTGGGGTTGACTGACCCATTATACCTTATTATCAACCATCTCCCCCTTCATTTCTTGATATGAGCAGGCTTTCTTTACAGAGTTCCCTTCATGGCTCTTATGGGTCTATTGGTGAAAGAAAGAATCAACACATGTTATTGCCACCATCAGTGCCAGTGACCATATGGTAATAAGTCCTAAATACCTTACTTGTAGGCTTGATTTTGACAATCCTAAAAAACTTATCAAATGTAGATAAATCTATCCACCCATTAGGATGCAATTGCCCTAGACCCAGCTAATAGTATCTAAAAACTTCCTTCATAAATTCTTAGAGAGGGAAGGTATACCCCAACGCATACATGCTAAAAGGGGTTGTGATTTCAAAATGATCTTGGCCAGAGCCCAAGATCTGTTGGCTAATCAACCTCGGTAGATATTTGAGTTATGTACTATCTTGGTTACTGATAATTAACAAACTTCATGTCCTCTACACCTAAAGTGTTAGGGGCATCATCATCGGGGGTGGGGGACAACCTTTCTCTCCCCTGAGGTTCCCCCTAGTAATAATTGGAGAAGAACTTCTCCTTCAGGGAGAACTATTTTTCCCTACCAGAGGTGGATGCTTGGATTCCACACTCTCTAGTTGTAAAGGAAACATACTTTTCACCCTTACTGTTTGATGAATAACCTTTTATGTCATCTCGGATCTCCAAAATCTATTTAATTGCTACATTGAATACACGTTGCCATTTTGTTTCCCAAGAGACACATTTTTTAGATGAAGATAGGTCATATGAGCATATCTTTCAAATAAAAACGAGCCACCTGGCCATAAAGAATCCCAACAGTTCTGCATGGGGTAGACAAATATGATGGGGAAGGTAAAAGGTCTCTCATTAACGGGATAGAAAACTCTAAGGTAAAAAGCCTTTCATTAAAGATGATAACCTTTAAAAAATCTTTATGTATTTAATATGCAAAGACTTGAAGGGCTGTTGATGGATCATCGTGTTTTAGATATGTTTTTTTTTTTTGCCTAAAACTCATGTTTAAAGGACTAAAGACAAGGATACTCATCTCTCTGCACCTCTAGGTGTATAAAAATATTCTAAAGACCTACCACTTATCTCTCATTAATGATGTGTAAGAGATATTTATTCCTCTTTAATGCATGTGTCAATGATATTTTTTCTCATTAATGCTACAAGGCCAAGATGACACTTCAACCCCTCCTCTCCATAAAAAGACAAGATTCATAACCTATAATAACTCTATGAATTCTTAAGCCAAAGAAATTCCGAGATATCAATTCTTTATTGCATATTTATTTTTAGACTCTAAAATATCATTACATTTATTTTTAAATTACTATAATTTTTTGGGACATCACAAATAGCTTTTCAACATTTTGTTTTTTGTATGGGAAAAAGTCTTTCGAAAGGTATGCACACCCTTTCTTAAAAAAAAAAAAAACATTCCTAAAGCAAAGAAATTGCAATAATAAAAGTGAGGTGTTAAAGGTAATACAAGTTATTATAACTCCAAATCTCCAGCAAAGAACCAATTTAATTAGCCACCTTAAAATGATACAAATTAATTTTTTAACAAACAAAAAAGGGAAGGATGCAAAGCAAGCAACATCTTGGAAGGTTCATTGAATTTTTAGTTCACGTATGCCTTTCATAGATCTGCCTCTCAAATTGTAACTGCTGTCCAAGACGCGTTGAATGTTTTCCTTTAGGCGGGCGTAAATCAATTCCACGGTTAGGTCCATGACAATCAAAGCCACCTCTTTTACGTTTCTATCCCTGTTGCTCTCTATCCATGCCTAAATGGGGGGGCCTTTATGGAATTGAACTTTTCGGACTTAACTCCTGAAAGCTACACGTCAACCAGAACTATTACACTGGACCAGTGTTCGGCATTACGGTTGGTTGGAAAGTTTTTTTAAAATTTTTTATTTTTTTATTTTTTTAAATTAGTGTTTGAAATTTTTTGATATGTTGATATTAAAAATAATTTTTTAAAAATAAAAAAATATTATTTTAATGTATTTTGGAATGAAAAGTACTTTGAAAAGCAATCGCTATCACACTTCCAAACAACCTTTAAATTACTAGATTTGTAGCGCTCGCCGGCCCCGGTCGGGCAAAAATAATTTCAATGAATTTTGAGGGGTCTAGATTTGTTCTCTAAAGATCATTAGTTCGAGTCCCACAAATCTTATGGCCACTGAAGACTTACATGATCGTTAACTTCAGGACCCGTGGGATTAGTCAAGGTACGCGCAAGCTAACCCGGACACCCACGTTAATAATAATAACAAAATCAATGTAGAAAAAATGATTGGAAAAATTCAAATTAAAATCATAAACTTCAATGAATAAACCATAGAAAGATAGTTGTGCATGAGGCCTAGTAGGAATCAACATTTTAATGAAATTACCCCAACCAAAAAATAAAATAAAAAACCAGACACGATACAAAATAAATTTATGACTCCAACGCAAATGTTTTAATTTTGTATTACGAAACATACTTAGATGCTTGTTTTGCTATGGGTTCGATAATTTTATTTTTCAAAAAAAAAAAAAAAACAAATATGTAAACTTCTTCAACATGTTTTTCGCCATAAGAAGAGTTCCAATCATAATGTTTATGTTTAAATCTAATTAGATAAATTGAGAGTTATTTGTTTTAATGAATATAAAAAATTGCTAATTAAAAAATAAATTATTTTAAAAAATGCTAAATTTAAAAATCATTAAAATCATAAACTTCAATCTATGAAATGTAATCAAACAAATCCAAACCTTTCATCTTAATCAATTCAAATTTTCTAACTTTCTACGAAGTTTGGTGACGGGTCAAGGTAGCTTGGAGATCTAATAATAATAGATCTAATCAAGAGTCAAGAGAGAGGCTAACTTGTATTTCGGAAGAAACAGGGACTGAGATACTCATTTCTCACAAATAGAGGACTAAAGTATAATTTGCTCAGCAAAACAAAAATGGTTGAATAGAGAAAATAAAATAATAATAATAATAATAATAATAATATCAGAGTGGCAGATGGAGGAATGGCGGTGTGTATTTAAACACAACCCCGCCCTCTTCGCTCTAATTCCATTCAGTTAAACTTAAAAGACAGACCACAGATAAAACTGGTCTGTCTCTCTGCTTTCCTCCACCGAGGTACCCTCCCTCCCTCCCTCTCTCTCCCTCTCTTTCTCTCTTACATTAATTTCTCTTTTATTCAAATTCTTTTTAGATCTAATGATGTTTTTTTCGCTCATTTTAACCCTTGATCCGTGATTTCAAAATCAAGCTCAATGCTCCAAATCTTCTTTCAAGTCTTTCTAGCTTTGAATTACATGCGGTAGATCTGCTAGTATTCTGTTTGGATCATAGTATTCTCAGCTGTAGTGCTTCATCAAAAGTTGTCTAGATCTAGTCAAATATATTTGTGTTTGGAGAATTGGTATGGAATCGAGGGTGGGTTTTATGAGCTTTTGTTAGTTATCTACTTGCATATGAATGAATTAAGAGATATGAATGTGTTGTTTGGCTTTGGCTTTGATTCTTCATTGTGTGTGGATGTGGTTTGCAAATGCTTTATTTGTTTCATCTGCAACGGCAGGTTAGCTTGCATGGAAGATCTGAAAGTGAACGGTTTTGATGTGTTTCTTTTTCCTTCATGTACGTGTTGTGAATTTCCCTTCTTTCAGGTTGTGAACGTAGACAAGGAAAATGGTGAAGATCTGTTGCATTGGAGCAGGGTATGTCGGTGGACCTACAATGGCTGTCATCGCACTCAAGTGCCCGTCAATTGAAGTGGTGGTTGTTGACATCTGGGAACCTAGGATTGCAGCCTGGAACAGTGACCAGCTCCCCATCTATGAGCCAGGCCTGTATGATGTGGTGAAGGAGTGCCGAGGCAGGAATCTCTTCTTCAGCAAAGACGTGGAGAAGCATGTCGCTGAGGCTGATATAGTTTTTGTTTCGGTCAACACCCCTACCAAAACTCAAGGTCTTGGAGCTGGCAAAGCTGCAGATCTGACGTACTGGGAGAGCGCAGCACGCACAATTGCTGATGTGTCCAAATCTGACAAAATTGTTGTTGAGAAATCAACAGTCCCAGTTAAAACTGCCGAGGCAATTGAAAAGATCTTGACCCACAACAGTAAGGGGATCAAATTCCAGATCCTCTCAAACCCTGAGTTCCTTGCAGAAGGAACTGCAATCGGTGATCTGTTTCAACCTGATCGTGTCCTCATTGGAGGGAGGGAAACCCCAGAAGGCCAGAAGGCGATCCAAGCATTGAAGGATGTGTATGCTCATTGGGTTCCTGAAGACCGCATCCTAACCACCAACCTTTGGTCTGCAGAGCTGTCCAAGCTTGCTGCCAATGCCTTTTTGGCCCAAAGGATTTCCTCCGTTAATGCCATGTCAGCACTCTGTGAGGCAACTGGGGCTGATGTTGCCGAGGTGGCCTATGCTGTTGGAAAGGATTCAAGGATTGGTCCCAAGTTCTTGAATGCTAGTGTTGGTTTTGGTGGGTCCTGCTTCCAGAAGGATATTCTGAATCTTGTTTACATCTGCGAGTGCAATGGCCTTCCAGAGGTGGCAGAGTACTGGAAACAAGTCATCAAGATCAATGATTACCAGAAGAGCCGATTTGTGAACCGTGTTGTTTCATCTATGTTTAACACAGTCTCTCAAAAGAAGATTGCCATTTTAGGGTTCGCTTTCAAGAAGGATACTGGCGACACTAGGGAGACCCCTGCCATTGATGTGTGCCAGGGACTGTTGGGAGACAAGGCTCTCTTGAGCATATATGATCCACAGGTCCAGAAAGAACATATTCAGAGGGATCTTATCATGAAAAAGTTTGATTGGGATCATCCTCTCCATCTCCAGCCGAAGAGTGCCAGCTCTGCTGTTGAGCAAGTGACTGTTACTTCTGATGCCTATGAGGCAACAAAGGAAGCCCATGGTGTTTGCATCTTGACAGAGTGGGATGAATTCAAGACCCTTGATTACAAGAAGATATATGACAACATGCAGAAACCAGCTTTTGTGTTTGATGGAAGGAATGTTGTGAATGCAGATAAGCTGAGGGAGATTGGTTTCATTGTGTACTCCATTGGTAAGCCACTGGATGCATGGCTCAAGGACATGCCTGCTATCGCATAAAGGAAAGATGCTGATGGGTGGTTAGCTCATGCTATGGGCCAACCAAATATAGTTCGAGGCAGTGAATCTGATTCTTTACGGTTTTTATTTTTTATTTTTTATTATTGTCATTGTTTCTTGCTTTCATCTAGTTCTGGGACAGTTTGCGTGCCTGCCATGGTGAAAGTAAGAGGCTTTACATTTTGCCTTACATTGCGTTTCCCCACATCACTGTCATTTGGCACTCGTCTAGAATACTTGATTTGATGTTTATTTGGTTTAAAGTAGTGTCATAAATGAGATGCTGAATTCCGTCGTATACCATTTTTCCCTTTGCGCTTTCTAAATGTCAATCTAGGCTGTGTTTTTTTTTTTAGCTGTAATTTTTTTAAAAATTGATTTTTTTAATTTTAATTTTTATGCGTTTTTAAACTGTTTTGAAACTTTATTAAATTTTAAAAAATAAAAAAATATATTATTTGAATATATCTTTAATTATTCTCATCCGTGATTATTCTCTTGAAAGCTGCTCTTAGCATTGATTATTCTCTTGAGAGCTTTTGGCCTCTCTCTTTTTCCCGAGATTCTGTTGTATGTGCTTTTGAACCACGTTACTAGGTGGTTTATTGTGCAAAATAGCGAACACTGTTCATGATCACTCATGTATTGAACTTTATTCCTTTCAATTTTATTTTCACAGGTTATATTAATATAGTTTTATGTATTGAAACTTGTATTGGCTTTGCGTGCTCCTGAAATTTCAAAATATTCAAATATTAAATTAAACACAAAATAGCTTTTTTCATTTTCACTTTTCAAAAGGTGTAAAAAAATTCAATTTGATATGTGAAGTTTCAATTTATATATATTTGATATTTATTGGTTTAGGTTTTTATGTTTTGATTCTGAACTTTATTTTTATTATTTTTCAATCCCTGAATGATGAGAGAGAAGAGAGATATATTCGAAAAAAAAAAGAAAAGAGAGAAATGACTTAGCTAACAAGAAAAAAAAGTTGATATTGGTGTCAAGAGATTCATCTTTCAGAGAGAATGTCAATATGGGTGGTTTTGCTATTCAAATACGCCAAAAAATGTATATTGAGGCACATAAATATTTTTATTCAATTTTATTTTTTTATTTTTAAACAAATTAGATAATGTTTTAGAATTGAAAATGAGTTTATTGAGATTTTTAGAATATTTTTGGGATATTTTTAGGTGTAAACAAGTTCAAATTCTGAGTTTGAGGGTCTAAAAAAAATCTCATAGTGAGTGACACATCATCCTCTTAGAAAAACAACATATCATCTATTATATATTTAAATAAAAACTTGAACAAATAATATGTTTTTTTATCTTTGAAACAAAATATTAAATAACCAAATGAAACTCGACTTCAAACCCTAAGCATGCCTGGTGATTAGGCATATGCTATTTTCTTTCATCACCTATGCCTGCCAGCCCAACAAAACTTGGTTTTTTTTAAAAAAATTAATTTTTCAAATGGTATTTTAAAAATATTTGTTGGTTCCTGCATGTTTATCCAACAATTTTGCATAATATCGGGATGTATATTTACACTGTAAGATACAAATCCAATATTAAAAATACTCGGTTTCCTTCAAAACTTCATAAAAAATAAAACAATAAAAAATTTTGAAAATAAATTTTCATTTAAAAAAATAATTTTTTTTTGTGCATATGGCTAAATCCTAAAAGTTTTATGAGTATATTTTTATAAAAAGACAAAAATACATCTTTCTCATATTTTAAAATGCAAAACAGATATTGTAACCAGTTTATGATTATCCATTATGGTTTGACAAAAATACAAAAAACCTCATAACAATTATTTTGTTATTTGAAATGTTAGGACTTAACTATATCCAAGAAATAAATAAGTCTGACCCTTAGAATGGTTGAGATTTAACCCAATAAGGTAGAGACATCCTCACGAATAGAGATCTACCTTGAACTTAAGATAAGACCAATGGACTGAAATGCAACTTAGAATAACAATCAAACAACAATGCAACTTATCATAGGCAGGGTGCACTGGTGGTGTTGCGTCTTCCCATTGCACAACAAGTCTCTTACCCGGGCTCTCGCAAACCATTAGGTTTCCTAATAACCATAATACTAGGTGACGACTCCTAAATCTTATAATCATAATTTCATGATTAAATCAGAAACTCTTTTTTCACCATCACTCGGGAGCCAGACTTGTTGTTCGACGCCGCGTACTCTTCGACACCTATAATGACTTAACATTATCAATGAAATTATAAATATCATAAAGTATATTGTCCAACCCATTTAAGATGTAGTTTTTGCACATAATATCACCATGCTTCCAAGCGTTAATAGCTCCCACTATAATAATAATTGACTCTTTGTTTAACAATTTTAACGCATCTTTTGTTAAGATTTTTATCAAGTTTAAGATAATAAAATTGTAAAGTATTTTTTATTATCATTTTTTAAAAGTTCACTAGTGAACTTCTCGAGTTTCTCACCATGCACTATATGCGGTGATGGTGGAATCCTCCTTAACAAAACAATATTCTTAGGTTTCTCATCATATATCATACAATGTGATGGTGAAATCATGTTATTAAAAGCAACATTTAATATTATTGAAGTAATATTTTCAAACAAGAGGCCAAGTAGGCCGATTGAAGGCTCTCTCATGAACTAGTAAAAATATTTTTTCTTTAATTATTCACATAAGAAAATAATATGCTCTCAACTATTAAGTCATTTAATTAAAACAAAATAATATAACTCATCTTGCATAGTTTCTTAACAACATATAACCAATAAATAATTTTAAACTAAATTAAAATCACGAGGCAACATATACCATATAGTCTCTTCTTTTTTTTTTCAATAAATTTTTTAATAAAAAATAATAAAAGCAATATAATAATAATAATAATAATAATAATAATAATAATAATAAATTATTTAAATGAAATTCACTTGATCAATTAAATCCTTTATAATTATTAATTAAACTAGATTTTAAAAAGTTAAACTTTAAAGTTTGTCTAAATATTTTTGGATATGATTTCAAATAAAGTAATATTAAAGTAACATACAATATTAAAGTAATATGTAATAAGCATGCCTACAAAGTATTAGAGAAAATAAGCTGTAAATTTAAAGTATTAGATTAAACAAGTTGTAAAGAGAAAATAAGCATGCATACAAAGTAATATAAAATATTAAAGTAATATGTTGACTAAAAGATATGAAAGAATTAAAAATATAAACAAATTAATACAAAAAAAAAAAAAGGTGATTGTCGCAAGAGTTGTATCCCTTGTCCTCAAGACAAATTCTTCATGCCAATTAAAGCAAACAGTAGATGTAAATTGCCTCCCATGATTCAATAATTGGCTACTTAGTGCTGATGATTCAATGATTAAAAAAATTTGATTCAATAAATGACTATTAGTGTTGATGCACTACAATACTACGAACTAGTTTGGCAGTATGGTTGCGGTTGCTTTTCAAATAACTTTTCATGCTGAAATGCATGTCAATGATTTTTTTTATTTTTTTAAAATTATTTTTCACATCAGCACATCAAAACGATCCAAAACATACAAAATATATTAAATTTTAGAAAAAAAATTTGAATTTTTTAGGAACGCGATTTGTACCGAGTTTCCAAACGGTTTCTAAGCCTAAACAAAATTAAAAAAAAATTGATTCACTTTTTTTTAATATAAAAACCAGAATAAACACAAAAAATAAAAGTATAAAAAAATAATTCAAAAAAATACTTTTTTTTGTTATTGTTGATTTCAGTAAACAATAAATACCTCTATGTTTGTGCGTCACACACACAAAAATGAATTTATCCCACTTTTAATTAGATTTCGAATGTGTCTATCTTTTTTTAAGGTGTTGCTGCAAATTTTTCTTCTTCTTTCTTTTACTAGAAAAGCAATCAAAATCTTCACCATAGACAATACAAGTAAAGCAATTACAATCAAGATCAACGAATTTATGCCTATCTTCAGATTATGCCTAGCTTGTAAACAAGAATTCCAACTGATAAAAAAGTCTTTAGTAGGAAAAGAAGTTGATAAGTCCAGGGCACGATTCTGGACTCAATAAGCAAGCAGAGCATGAAGAGTGACTGAGTAAGCATTAGAGATCATACGAGCACTAGTGATTTGGACTTGAGCTTTTTAAGCCCCAACAAGTGTGGGATATGCTAGAGGGATGTACAAGTTATAAAATAGTGTTAGAAACATCGTTCCTACATTGAGAGTTAACAAAGCAAGAGTCAAGGGCTACTAATCTTGTAATAGTAGGAAGTCCTTTCCTACCATGGAAGGTAAAAAAAATGATGTATATATGGCTCGTATCGTATATGGACATAAGTGAATCATGAGGCCAACCATTGAGGAATAAATTCATGGGGAAAAGATATAGAGATAAGGTGATTAGAGGAAAAATATGAGATTAGATCACTACCAGAAAATCAGAGAAAACCAACGGAATTATCGACAGAATATTTCCGTCGGTAATAATTATCGATGGAAATAATTCCGTCTCAAACTCTGTCGGTATATACCGATGGCTTATATCCATCGGTGAAACGGTCGGTATATATCGATGGAAATATTTCATCGGTATATACCGATCGTTTCGCCGACGGGGTGTACAGTTTGTCTGGAAATATGCAACGGCGTGGTGACGTCAAACGATTTTACCGAAGAAATTACCGAGGGATTCAAACTGAGATAGCCGTACAGTGACGTGACATTGTCACTGACAGAATCACCGACAGAATGTATCCGTCGGTGATTCCATTGGAAAAAACCATTATATACCCACCCATCTACCGACACTCTCTTTCTCTGTTTCTCCTTCTTCTTTCCCACCCCACCTCTCCCCTCCCAAACTGCAGCCAACCTCCCTCCCATCCCAACTCTCCACTATTCTCAACATGAGCACTTAAGTTAATTTCTTATATCTTGTACGTGGTCACAATATCCGTTTCTTGTAGATTTTATCATTTTTTTGTCAGTAAATCTATCCTTTTTAGTTTTAATATTTAATTGTGAATTTTATTGTTGTAGTATATGTATTTTGTTAACGTTTGTACTTGTTTAATTGTTATTTTTCAAAGAAACTTGTAGTATGAATGTATAATTTTGTAGTTGTTATAGTTTGTTTTAAATTTTGTCAAATTATATTTGTTTGTAAATTGTTGAAATTTTTTTGAATTACACCGAATTAAATGTGTCATTGTGATGAAATAAATAATTAATAGCTTGTTTAACGAGTCTTGTTTAATTGTTATCAATTCTATTTCGAAGTTGTGATTTCTGTAAATTTATATATGTATAAATTTGTATGTATGAACGTTGATAGTTGATAATTGATAATGAATATTTAACATAAGTGTTGTTTTAGTTTGTTGGATAATGTCGGGGAAAACCAATATTTTTGTTATGTTTTATAGAGGTTCAATATAGAAGTCATGGATGATCGTTCATGGATGTATCGGAACTCACCCCAAGGATTGCGGAGGATGGATTATTGTAACGGTGTCCAGGGTTTTATTAATTTCGCAACATCTATTCCGAGGAATTTTACTGATGGCGGTATTAGGTGTCCATGCAGGAAGTGTAAAAATTTAAAGTTTCTGCATCAAGATGTTGTAACGATGCATCTTCTAACCAAAGGGTTCATGGAAGATTAC
>Ga0325414_1001911_pt1 | contig 20661 bp, 13 predicted proteins | sample PopdelMetagenome_8_FD_206183 | JGI IMG/M metagenome (GOLD analysis project Ga0325414, IMG submission 206183) | Populus deltoides microbial communities from Bellville, Georgia, United States - Leaf-PdKOR-R3 | ecosystem: Host-associated > Plants > Phyllosphere > Phylloplane/Leaf | place: USA... | reverse complement strand
AGGCAATGGTGAGAACATTTTGAGAACTTAGTTTGGACCAGTAATATTTGGGACGCACAGAATTCAATTTCTTTTGATTCCCATTTCTCAATATTACTAAAATATATTTTGTATTTTAAGATTGGTGGTGTATATAGATGACTGAACGTGTCATGTTGCGTGGGGAGGAATTATTTTATATTATTATTAAATTCAATCTAGTTAAATAATTTTTTTTTTACTTCAACTTTTGATAATTATCTTTACTTTAACCTAAAAAAACTGAAGATGAATTTAAAATTAATCATATATTAAAAAATAAACTTGAAAAAAAAATCAATAATTAGTTTTTAATAAAAAATTCAATGTTAGAGGTTAAAAAAAAAAGAGTCAAACTAGGCACGGGACCTGAGTGGTCTAGGACTTAAAAAAAGCCTAGGCTTACTTATTCGGGCAATATATATATTTTTTATAAGAAATGAATCCCCGTGTTGTTTATCCAATCTAAAATCCGACCACCACTTTGATGGTCAGAAAATCATGGAATAAAGTTTTTTCAGGTTAAAAATTTAATTTTCAACCTTCACCTGCCACAAAATCATTTCTAAATTACTTACTAGCCTCAAAACATTCTAAAATCACTCAAGAAAATTAAAATCAATAAAAAAATCAAAATTAAACTTGATTTTTTTTTCAGTCATGTTTAAAGAAAAAAACTCATCATCATTGAACTCTCATAATCGAATAGAACCTGTTGATACTAAGTTGATTATTTTGATTGTAGAAATGGTGACAATTGATCATTTTCTATCTTCCATTATTTTTTAGTGATTTTCTTTTTTTTTTTTCTAATCTAGGAACTAAAAATTAAACAAAATAAACTTTTAGATTAAAATAAACTTTTAGGCTATCCATATATTTTCTCTTGTTTTACAATTCAATTTTATTTCTTTTAATTTGATAATTATACCATAATTGTAACACTAATTCCATCTAATTTGATCATTAAAAGATAGGATATAATTGAAAGGATAAAGGTTTGAAAATGAAAAGAAAACTCAGAAAAAGTGAAGCTCCATAAGCTTTCCCAAATCTTTTACATGTATTAGGTAATAATTGCAATACTAATTCTATCAACAACTCATTGAATGATGTAATTTAAAGGAAAAAAAAAGTTTGAAAAAAAATAAAATCCAGAAGCTTCCTGTTCACATGATGTGTTTTTTGATGATAAAATATTTTTTTTCTATAAAAAATAAAAACCTGATCAGTTGATACTTATGCGTATGAATTTCTTCCACGTTTACCCTTTGTGAGGGCAACCTTTCTCGTAGTAGATAAATCTATTAGAAATACAAACACGCGGGAATTGTTGCTTCTGCTTGGCTTTCATCTCCATAGTGCATTTATTTCAACCAGGAAGTAATTGTTTTAAAATAAAAAGGATCGTTGCCAACACCATCACTCTCAAGATGGATGCTGCTATTACGTTTGCTGTGTGCAGGTCAGTACAACAACGCAGCCTATGCTTAGTTTCAACCCTTAAACACTAAGGCTCTATCATATCACCAGAATTACTATTACCACTATTCACAATATATTCACAAAGATACACTTTGCGCCATTCTCTGAGTCAGTTTCTTCTTACTGGGAAGATTGGGAAGACGAAGTGCCATCCACTGACGCCAGCAAAGCGAGGTACTCATTGATGGCCTCCCCTTCTTTGGCTACTTCAATGTCATAATCAGACAATGCATCACCCCTCGCCAGTTCATCAGCAATTTCACCCTCCATCTCCACATCCCGCTGTTCAATTTCAGCAGCTGATGGACCTTCATTACTACAATCAATATCCAGGGCATCTGGATCCAGATTATCCAGAGCAAGGTCGGTAGGAGTTGAATCAGGAGCACTAGCATTATTGTTAACAGTAGAACCATGAGCATTTGCACTGTTTTCAGCAGCAACAGTGGTATCTGCTCTGGAATATGTGAGCAGTTGATGCATGGCTTGCTCTAAAGAACCACCAGCTTGGACAGCACCAATCACTGCAGAAAGCAGGCAAGAATAAATGTCACTAACTTGCAAGGTAATAATGCCTACAAACATAGAAACAGCCTAGAATTAGTGGCACCACAACGCACAGCTGCTTATTAGTACCTCTTGATCTCTCAAAGCCCATGGACACAAGCCGTTCAATGGTGGCATCAGTGGCTCGTTGCTGTCTTCTCCTTTTCCTCAATTCTATATTACGCTGCAGGTCAACTCAAGTTAGTAATGATAAAAGTTCGAAACAAAATTCAACAATATTTCATGTGTAATTTCAGAAACCTGAAGTGCAGTATTGGCTTCTGGATTTGTCAAATCATCCAATGCTTTTTGAGTATCATTCTCATTTTTTCGAAGAGCTTCAGCAGCTAGCTCCTTCTCAAACCTGCCACAATGGGGAGCCCTTAAGCTTTTACCAGGGACGATAAGTGCTAAATGAGTAGGAAAGGGAAGTACAAGTGTTAATGTCATATTTACAGAATGCCCTAAAGAATTGAAGAATCTGATGATCTACTTGTCAAAATATTGAGGAAGTTCATGAAATTGCTCCTCCAACACAACATTAAGCTCAGGTACCAGGAATGTGCATGAAATTGGGATAACAAACGTTTGAGTACCAAATGTTGAAGCACAAATATATAAACTCCTAATGCTCGTTACAAATAAGTTTTCCAACATGAAACTATGTTTTCTTACAGGAACACCACTAACAAAGGTATTAAAATGCCTGCTTACCCTATGGAGACCACCTCTATCAGTCTTTGGAGATCCACAGCTTTCTTTAAGCGTGTAACTCCATACCGTTTCTGCTCCCTGGAAATCAGCAGAGAAATGATGTTTTACTAACATGGGATAATCCCATATGAAACAGAAGTCAATTTTATGACACTTGCATTATTTCATTTCTACGACGAATGTCATCTTCCATTTTCTGTTCTCTCTTTTCCCTTTCCACTACAAGAAAATTAACGGCACTCTGAATATCCTGATTGCTCATTCTTAATGCTCGTTTTGCATCCCATTCCCCAAAGCCCATGCTCACGACAAGTGATAAGGCTTCATCTGTCACTTGTAGCTGGAATCCACAAATAGGGATTGTTTTCAGAAGGAATAAAAATGCAAGGAAGCTTTGATAGGAAAAGAAAGAGTGCATTGAGATGGAAGATCAAAGGCAAAGTAAATGAAGAATCCAGAATTACTCAATATTGAGATTCATAAATTTGATTTCAACATTTAGACAATTGCAAAAGTTCAAGCCTCAAAAGCAACCACTTCAACCAAAAAGACTAAAAACTAGATTTTATTTGCAGATGCGTTGGTTTCAATTTTGGTAAAAGTTTGCAAACATCATCCATAGAGACAAAATGAGAAAAATCAGACAACATTCAGTAAACTATCCCAGAATATATCAACCAAGATGAGAAAACATTATGTACTTAAAAAGTATGTTCACTGATACAATGTCATGTCTACACACACGCACACAGGGAAAAAAATGTTTGACCTGGAAGAACTTTTCTTGTGCAGAGGCCAAGAACTTCCTAGATTTGTCGAACTGGCCACTGTGATAAGCCACCACTCCTTCCAACAATTCCAATCGCAAATATCTACAAAGAAATAACAGAATGGAGTTACATTCAAAGTGCCAACCAAGACTTTCAATCCAGCTATCAGTACCCATGCAGAAAACTTTACATTAGACACTCACAATGCGAGCTCTGAAGTACGACCAGCTTGAAGCAGTCTGAATCGGGAGGAGTCCTTTCCATGAGCACGCTCAAGTCCTTCTCTAGCCTTTTTGAGGCGTAATCCTGCCACTGCAATCCAGGCAATATCTCGGAGCATGAAGTAACACCAGACCATGTCTATTTGCAGTATTGGAATATTGTCAACAAGCTGGAAGCAACACAGCCAAAAGGCAAAAGAAAAGGACAGTATTAATCACTTAACCATAAAAGATACCAGAAAAGAGATCTAGCATTAACCATCTTAGTTAAAGCAAAAAAATTGCTCACTCACTTCAATGGACTTGGGATTGCATAGAGAGAAAGCCTCCTGCAACATAGAAATCAACAGGATATTCATTTCCTTCATCAATTACTGGAGGGTTTCTCAATTGATAAGCAACAATCAAGTTTCCAAAAGCCAAAAAAAGATATCCAATAAGTCTAAAAATCATTTCATATGCATGAGAAAAGTTTTGAAAAGAAGCACAATGCCAATTGTAACAGACAAGCAGAGGAAATATGAAAAATAAAGGGAATTGTGATAAGTTAATAAAAGGAAATCTATGAAAAAGTATAATATGTAGATACAAAAATTGTCCCCTAAAAAATTTCAATCGGAATATCTTAAAAGACGCACCAATAACTTACTCCAAAACAATTGATTAGACCATAGAAGTTAAATATACAAATCAATTGCAATAAATTGACCATTTAAATAAATGCACAAGGAACTAACCTCTCCCATAGTAAGAACTTCTAGTGCATCAGTAAACATTTGCTTTCTGATAAATCGCTTTCCACTTGTATGGAGCATCAGACCTGTCATTATTGCCCTGCCAAATAAGGGTTCAGATCTTACTTCTTATAGAGTTGGATGATAGACCCTTAAGCTCTTAACCATGGAATTTTTGTCAGGTATCGAAACAATCTAGAAAAGGTACAAGCACAATTTACTTCAGTATCTTACAGTCTATCAGTCTCAGAAAAGTGCACTTTCTTCCCACTCTGATCTTCAAGTTCAATATCGAAATCTTCTATAGGTAATGCACCATCTGCATGCCTCTTGGACAATGCAGTAACAGCTGCCCTGCCAAGTTAAAAGAAACCACATGTGAAATGCAACAATTAGCAAATTACAAAGACATATTCAGAACGATGTTATCCTCAGTCAGCACATCTGAGGGATTTATCTTCAACAAACATGTAGCAGAAGCACAACAAATAAATCCAAAATTCTAGTTGGGGGTTGGAACAACTTGGCTTAGTCATTCCTGAGTTATATAAATTTCCAGATAAAGAATTAACCGAGTTCACTCAAATTCTATCTTCTTCCAACAGATTTGACCATCATATCAAAATACTTCACTCATTGATTCATCTGCTTAGTATATAAAAAAAGCTCAAAAACCTAAGTCTGCATCAATAACAACCCATACAAAATTCAAGCACTGTTGTTCAATCTACCCCCACAATTCAAAACCCAAATCAAATTGTTTGCGAAATCTCAAAAATCTATTAGCACCAAGAACCCAAGGACCGATAAAAAGTACCTAAAGAGACCAAATTTGACACAAAATTCCCAAGAAATATAACACTTAAGAATTTGCTCTCTAAATTCGAAACAATAAAACCTATCAAAAACTTACAAACCCATCATCGGCAGCACTCCAATTAAGTCAATATCAAGTCAATATAAAAAAAGAAAAACCTTGAGCCACACGATTTCAAAAAACCAAATATATATAAACAAAATAAAAAGAAAAGGAGAACTCACCTAATACGAGCAAGTCTACGGTTCCTTTCATCATCAGCCAACAATTCATTCTTTAAAGTTTTACCCTCCTCAACAGAGACACGACAAGCAAGAATTTTAGAGTTATTTTTAATACCCAGCTGAGAAAGACTGCTTTTTTCCTCACTAGTACAGTCTTTCAAGACTTTGCCAGCAAAAATTAGGTTGATCGACTCAGTACCCATGTTTGATCTCTTGGCAATCTCCTCTCTCAACATGGGCACAGTCCAATTCTCTGTTTCTACCTCTAACAGTCCTGCCCATGTCCCTGCTACCTTCAGCTTTGCAATTGAAGCAGGAGAAGATGAAGACATAGTGTTTGTATTTGTGTAAGAGTGAGAAGTGAATGAAAGCTGGTTTCTTTTGGGATTTATATAGGGTGAGTGACAAATTGACAAACAAAGTTTTAGTCTTTTTCGGTTTGTTTACATAGTTTTTGTGTAATTTCCTTCCTTGCCGATCACGCTGCTTTTGGGTTTTTTTTTTTTTTTTATTAGCACGAGTTTTCGACTAGTTTTTGTATGAAACTAATAATTATATAAATTTTTAATAATTTTAAAATTTATAAAATTTAAATTAGTAATATTTAGAAAACAAATTTAAATTTTAACAAATTAAGAAAAAAATTTCTTATTAAATTGAAAATTATATTAGTTTGAATGACACTAGATAAAGATCCAGTTTAATACTATGTTTTAATAGAGGTTAGGAAAAATTATTTTTTATATATATTTTTAAATTATTTTAATATATTATTATTAAAAATATTTTTTAAAAAATAAAAAAAATATTTTAATATATTAAAATAAAAAATTTATTTTTTATTATTTACAAGTAAATTTTTTTAAAAAAATAATAGTTATAATACTCCAAAACATCTCAAAGCTAAGGTGGACTGTATATTTAATTACATTTAAGTTATTCAATTTTAATGTACTTAAATTTGGTATATCTATATTTTAGTATAGTTAAATTTAGTCCTTTAAATAAATCAAGTTTTTCATACCATTACAATTACAAGTTCCATTAAATTATATAAACAATTAAGGCTATGTTTGTTTCCCAGAATTCACTTTCTGGAAAATCACTTTCTAAACTTTTCTGTATTTGTTTGATATTAGAAAAGTTGATCAAAGCAAAATACTTTCTAGTTAAACGAAAATTTAGCTTGGTTTTCAAAAAAGTGTTTTCCTGGAAAATTTGGGCAGAAAACACTTTCTGAAAGTTGTAAAAAATTTAGAAATATCATATTATTTGCTGATTATATCAAATTTGGTCCTCAAACTTTATATATATATATATATATATATATATATATATATATATATATATATATTTTGTTTTGAATATTTATTTTTCAATTTCATCTCTTAAAATTTAATTTTTATATTAACTTTGGTCCTCATTTTATAATTGTTATTTGCTTTTCCCTTATCATTTTTTTATTGAAATTTTTTATCTATCAAATTTGGTCTTTATTCTTTGATTGTTACTTATTTTTTTTTGAAATAATTTATGAAATGTTAATTATTATTATTTTAATTTCTTCATCTTTTATTTATTTTTTATTTTTTAGATTTGATCTATATTATTTTAATTATTATTTATTTTATTTGAGATAATTTATGAAATTATATATTTTTTTAATTTCAATTCCATTCTCATTCAACTTTTTAATTTGTAAGATTTGTTCCTCATTATTTTAATAAACTTGAGAAAAATAAAACATTAATAAGTTATTTTCTAACTCATTTTCCATGACATAATCAAACACTGGAAAGTGTTTTCCAACTTATTTTCCATTACACTATCAAACATCAGAAAATAATTTACTTTCATGGAATTTATTTTCCAAAAGAAAACTACTTTCTAGCAAACAAACGGACTTAAGAGTGTTTTTGTTTTTACAAAATCATTTTTGAAGATTTTTAAAATTTTATTTTTGTTTAAAATTAATATTTTTTATGATTTTATATTATTTTAATATGCTAATATTAAAAATAAATTTTTAAAAATAAAAATAAAAATAATATTATTTTAATATATTTTCAAGTAGAACATATTTTAAAAACTAATCATCACCAAAACTACAACAATAACTATAATCTTAAATATTATCTAAAATCACACCAAAAAAACAATTAATTTAATATATGTAAGTATTATTTAGTAATGTGCTACATATTGTTTTTTAAAATTTTTTTCACTTTAATATATAAAAGTATTTTATTTTTATTTTTTAAAATTTATTTTTAAATTTTAAAAAAAATATTAAAACAATATAAAAAAATAAAATAAAATTTAAAACTACAAATAAGTTTTTAAAAGTATTGGTGAATACAATTCCAAACAGAATGAAAATTTACTTGGGTACCATGTAATGTTTTGACACTTGCAGCCTGAACACCACGAAGCACTTCACAACACTCACCTCTGACCTCTCTCCCACTCCACCAAAATGGCCACCACCGGCGACTCCTCCAAACCCACCACCCCAAACCCCACCACCAAGAAACGCAAACCCAGAAAACCCAAACTCACCACTGCCACCGCACAACACGTCATTTCCATCCTCAACACCGCCTCATCAGCAGCCCACTCTTTCCTTTCCCAAAACGACCTCTACCTCCTCCCTTCCCAATCTCTCCAGCTAGAATCCCTCCTCTCCTCCCTCCCCCCTCCCTTCTCTCAGTTCCCTTCACAACCCTCCCTTTTCCACCGCTTCGTTTCATCCGCCACCTTAGATTTTGACCAACGTTGGGTCCAATTCTTTCGCCTCTCAAGACCCAATTTTTACCGCCTCCTTTCTCTCCTTTCTCCTTCCCTCGTTTTCTTTCTTCCATCCACAATCCCTCCAGAAACCGCTCTTGCATCCGCCCTTTTCCGCCTCGCCCACGGCGCGTGTTATAAAACTGTGGCGCGTAAGTTTGGTCTGGACTCCTCTGAGGCGTCCTGCCTTGCGTTTTATTCAGTTTGTAAAGCTGTGAATGATAAACTTGGGGACTTGTTTGAGTTTCGCCGTGATTTGGAGAGAATTGTGGTGGGCTTTGGGTGGATTTCGCTCCCAAATTGCTGTGGTGCTTTGGGGTTTGGGAGGTTTGGGGTTGATGGAGAGGTTTTTGGGAGAAATGGGTCAATATTGGTTCAGGCTTTAGTGGATTCTGAAGGGAGGTTTTTGGATATTTCTGCAGGGTGGCCTTGTAGTATGGAGCCAGTAGCGATTTTTAGACAAACTAGACTTTATTTGGGTGTTGAGGATTCAAGGGAGTCGGAGTTGTTAAAAGGGCCAACTTATATGCTAAGCGATGGCTGTTCAATCCCTCAGTATGTAATGGGAGATTCTTGTTTCCCATTATTGCCTTGGTTGTTAACTCCTTACAGTGAGCAGGATAGTTTTGGTTCAGCGGAGAGAGAGTTCAATGTGGCACATAGTAGAGCAATGAAGTTGGTTAGTACTGCGTTTGGGAGAGTTAAGGCGAGGTGGCAACTTTTGGCAAGGAGGTGGAAAGAGGATAGTTTGGAGTTTTTGCCTTTTGTGATTGTTATGGGGTGTGTATTGCATAATTTCTTGATTAAGTGGGGCGAGCCATTGCCGGAGGAGAGTGTGGGTGGGTGCTTAAAAGAGGAGGAATTGCTAGTTTTTGAGGGAGAGGGAGATGAGACTGGACAGACGATTAGGGATGCGCTTGCACAGCACTTGAGTCTGGCCAGTATGAGGAAATGAATGGTATAAATTGTTATGTTCTGTCCTTGTAGTCTTTTTCTCATTTCTTGATGAATAATTGTTGTTGTAGTCCACCTTGCTTTTCTGTAAATAAATAGCTGTTCTTTTTAGCAGTGGAGTGGCTATTGATGATTGTGATGTCTTTTATGGCCTGCTTTAGCTCATTATATACATCGATGCACATGAGCCTGCATTGCGTGTGCTCTTCTGCGTCTATGCTTGTGTTAGGGATCAAGGGGGTCGGGGATGGGGGGATTAATACTGACATTTATTTAACTACTATAATCATTCTGTGGATGAAGCTGAAAATATCTAATTGCTTGTTCCTTTGGGTGCATGAACTCTCTTAGTCTTACAAATGACTAAAGATTTGGATGATGAAACACTTAAATTTGATTAACTAATTTCTTTCATACCCACATCAATGTGCCGAAAGGATCATACTCTGTATGAATCCCACACCAGTTCCAAGATTGAGCTGTGTTTGATAATCCATGGATTTGCTTGCTGTGTAGATTTTGGCACATTAGAATGATGCTTTCTTATTTAACTTTCATTATTGTAATAGCTTTGTTGTCAAATGATTATTATTAATGTGGCATTTCCTTTTTTGATTACAAAGAGATAAAAATATAATGCACTTGCCATTTGCATCATTCAGATGCTGTGGAAGATGCTATATACAGGCTCCTTAATCACAAATAATGCCTGCATGAACATAAACGTGAATATTTTGCATTTCCTGTGTTTATCTGTATTATAAACAAGTATGGACATGGTATTCTGGGTTGCTTATGTTGCATGGACACACATATTATCAATGTTGACTTTTATGCTAAAAATACTCACCATCGCTTGAATGATGAATGCAAATATTCATTTGCTTATTCACTTGGTAAACCATCTGCACAATACTGCTTGCACGAGCTTTCTTACAATAGAAATTTATATTGGAATTTAAAAGTGTACATTATCATTCAAGTAATGGTTCATCAGCAATTTTTCATGAAGTGCTTGTTTACAAGTGAGGATGGACTTCAAATACTTAAGTTCTTAGTGGAGAATGATGAAGAGAGTTACTACTGGAACTTGATTAGTGGTTCTGTCCTAAGTTCTAAATGCATCTTTTGAGCTCCAAAAAACAAAAAATGCCTCCTGAAAGAACATGTGGACTAGCTTTTGAACTTCGAAAGTATGAAAAACCCGTGTTCCATATAAATCGATTGAATTTGGTTGAAATTCAATCCTAGAGGCAGATGCGAAGCACGTGATAAAGGAGCATAATGGATACTAAACAAAACATTGAACAGAAGAGGAAGGCAAATTGCAGAACACCTTCTTACACTGCTTTTGCCAAAGAAAAAGAGGAAAAGAAGGAAAGGGGGAAAAGGAGCACAATACCAGAGATGTTTTACAAGGCCATGCAGGCTTAACAACAAACATAGACTCCACGGATACATTTATACGAAAAGCTGTGAAAATCGTGGAAAATTATTGATGGCATAATTTTCTACAAACAAAGCGAAGCCTCTGTACTGTACTATATTCATGGCAAGAATAAGCATAATGATCCCATCTCTGTCATGTATGACCTCGAGTACGAGAGGGAATGTCCAGGGAGTTTTTCACCTCTAAAACTTAAATGAGACAACTTGGTGTGACTTGAAGGTGCAAATGCATGTTGGATTGGAGTCTGAGCATGTTTCCGATCTATCAGAGTTGGATGTAGTGGAGAATGCCATGCTTTTTCTGGATTATCCATGATACCTTCACTTCAATCTGCAGACGAAACCTGACCATCTTTAATACCTATCTCAGTAGTGAATACTACTAGTGCAACCCCATGAAGACAAAAAAACAAAAAAAATGACAATTTGCTACCGGGCAACTAGATGTTGGTTAGTCACTGACCTGTCATACCTATGGTGATATGCTTTACATAAATGTCCAGGTTTACCATGTATTGGCCAATATATTAGAGGAGACGCTTTGCAGGTGAGTAATTTTTGGCGCAGTTTGCACAACAAGACATCAATCCCTTCAATCCTGGTTCTCTCGGGATACGGCTTGCCGTCTCACGTCCCTGCAGAACTCTTACAAACTCATCTGAACTTAAGTTCCCATCGCGATTAGCATCGAAGACATGGAATATTATGTCAACCAAATTATTGGTGATGGAGATGCCGCATAGCTAGTAAAACTTAAACCACATATCAGTATGAGAAGTAAGACAGTTAATGGGATGTCAACAAAGCTTGAAGAAATGTAACAATCAGCTAAATATTTACCTGCGATGAAGCTCTCTGGAAATCTTTTTTCGTTGACACCCCTTCACTTTTCCATAGCTAAAAATGGCGAGAGATAAATACTGCAACTGTCTACGTAGCTCTGCGAAGTTTTTGAACTCCTCGAAGGTAATTCGTATGTCTCTTATCTGTGGTTCATTGCTTACTTCACCTACCCGATCGAGTAGCTTGCTAATGTGTCTAATGTCAGCTGATGCAACCAAGGACAAGGCAAAATCTTTAGCTGATACAATACCACATGATCTGTAATCATAATGGGCGAATTCCAGCCGTAAAATCTGTAAAATTCAACAGATTCAGTTCTTGTGAATTGTATACGAGTACAATGAGACAATGATCATGAACAGAATCAAGAATTGATGATTCATCAGAGCACATTAAGACTGAAAAAGGAAACTTATCCACTATCGAATCAATATTATGACATTCCTGACATTTCCCAACAAAAATCCTGTTAATTTAAAACCCTTCATGGGAGATTACATCAGAAACTGTAAAAAAAAGCTGGAAATATAAACACAGATTACAACAGAAACTGTAATAAGAAGTTAGAAATATAAACACATACTTCTTCATGCAAGTCCCTCAAAAATTGGACAAATCTTTCATGTTGGAGACAGGTCCTGCCATCTTTGCCAAAGAAGTATTCTAAGAGGCCACCATTCTCCACAGGCTCTGCTACTTTCAACCCAAATCTCCTTCCATCTCAGAGGCCTGCCCCTTGCCTGTTTTGAGCTCTCATTAAACCCATCACTTTCTTAACTTCTTCTCTATCAATTTGTCTGTTATAAACACGCGAACATTTAAATAAGCACAAATAGAAATAAGAGAATCAAGAAGCAAATTGTACTATAAGTATCAATGAACTTCAAAATTGTTTTGATATTCTGCAGAAGCTGAACTATGAAAAATGTGGACTGTGTGTCCAGAAGAAAGCAAGTAAATGAAAAATTTTCTTCAAGATAAAGGCAATTCATATTTCTACTGAACTAAATGTCTTTACTTTGAGTAGCTTCCTGGTCTGGTCATCTGCAACTGCACATAGATCTTGAAACTACAAGCAACTCACCCATTATTGTCGAGGTCAAACATCTTAAATGCAACAGAAAAACTTGATTCAGGAATGCTGAGCAGGGTGACAAAGAAGATGTACCTAAACGTTCAACATGGAAAGGACTAAGTAAGAACTCAAGTTTCCGTAACAGAATATGTGATGCAACATGATTGATGCTGAAGAGATTCACAAGGCCAGCAAATTCAACAGAGACAATAGACTATTACTCTGAAAAAGAAATAAGTCCATCACTGTTAGTGTCAAAAAGCATGAAAAATCTTGAAGGTGCACAGTGCAATTCCCTAGGGACTGTTTCCCCTCTCAGAAATCCCTCTCTAACGCGATTTGACGCTGATGGAGGCAATTCGGGAACAACTGCTCGCATCAAGTCTGCTGGTGTCAGAAGAACTTCACCATCAGGCGTTTTAAAAGATGCGAAGTACTCAAAAACCTGAAAGGAAAATAAATGAAACATTACACACAAAAAAGCATAACATATAACTAGTACTCATAGGTGTAATAATGGCTTCCACACACCCAGGAAGATAAAATATAAAAGAATATCAGGGAAACAAAATGAAAAGTGGACTTAGTGTACAAGAAGATCAATCCTATTAAAACTAGGAGGAGTTGGAAGATGTTGGGTAGTTGACAACTGACTTTCATGCCACTTCTGAGTTTTCGGGTGCTCTTATTGAAGGACAGCAAGGTTGTCTTGATGCACATCCTTAACTCTCCACAATACAAAACCCTAACAATATTTGAATGTTTGGTTCCATTTGTGGATGAATTAGACATTCGCAAGTCATTTAAAGGTTTCAAGCTTCCCCGATCAGACAATCAGGTAAAACATAAATGTCCTACAAATGGTTTTGATGTAGACCATTGCTCTGCATTGGAAAGCCTAGATAGCTTCCACTGCCGGAGAGGCAGGATTGAGATCTAATGTCCAAGACATGCTTGAATTGACCTTGCCAACACCAGGCTTAGCCGTAGGATGGCAATTAATAAAAGAGCATACTTGGAATCATAGTGAATAGGTAAATCAGAAAAGAAGAAAGCTTTGTTTCAACAGATAGAAAATCAAATAACAACACCAGTTCATTATTTGATTTCTCATTGCTTAAAGTTGGACATGTTGCTGCAATGAATTGAGTCTCCAATAATGTGTGTGATTGAATGCTGGCATAAATACAAAGAAAATATTTCCATTCCTGAAAGATTTGCGTACCTTCTCTGGAGTTATTTTTAATACCCAGCTGAGAAAGACTGCTTTTTTCATAATAGAATTTTGTAAGTTATATCACATACCTGCGTCTTTCATTATAGTACATAAAAATTGAATTATTCTTATAACCAACTTTTTTTTCCCCTACAAATCGACTGGTTAAAAAAGGAATTGCCGGATCAAACTAGCTAGGGTTGAGTTTGATCGCTATGAACAATTGAGGCCCAGCATCGTTCATTAATTTTTTTTAACTCAAAATTTAATTTTGAAGCCATTAATTATGATCACTTGTCACGAAATATTAAGAAAAGTTATGAGAAATAGAGTTTTTATAGTTGTGAATTTAGTAAAACATTGCTATTATAAAGAAAAATATAACAAACAACATATATAGTCCTCTAAAATGTAAGAACCCTACTTCATTCCTTCAAATACATGAAATTTTGCCCACCCGTGCAGGGTTTTTTTTTTTAAGGAAAAAAAAAAGATTGTTTTGAATCAGTATTAGAGATAATTTCACTACTAAGCCTTGCAATCATTTTCTAGGTGGGAGCTGAATTTGAAGGAGGCTCTTGGATGCAAAGCTTCAGCATCGAATTGATTCAGAGAGCTGGCCTAGCAAAAGCTTGGCAAATGCATTACAAGTCCTGGCACCATATCCTCATGCCTAGTTTCTGAAGTTGGGTTAAAGGTCCAAAATGTTTTTGCAAATCAGGTCTGCACCAAACAAGTCTTCATTTTGCTCATTGATTTGATAATATCTCTCACATAAAGTTATCAGTATGATTCCAAGAGTGGATTTTCAATTAGTAAGATTTATTAAATCAATATGTATTAGAAGATATACTAGCTTCGTTGTTCACACTTCGTTACAGGACTAGACTATAAAATACCCTAAACACTACCACTAAAAACACCCTAAATTCCCTAGAAGATCCTAAACTTTAACCCTTAAAATATCCTAAATTCTAAACCACTAAAAAACCTAAATCTATAATACCCTAAACCTTAAAAAAATATCTCCAGCCAAACCCTAATTTTAACCCTTAAAATACCCTACCCCTAAAAAAACTCTTAACCCCTAAACTTTTTTTTTTATTCGAGAAAACCCCACTCCCCAGAAAGTACACTTTGTGAATCCAGGTGAACGAGTAAAATCCCGGCTGTCCCAGGCTATTACAAGAGGTGCACGCCCTTACTCAAATTCGAGACCTGCTGTGCAAATCTCAAGACTTTTGCCACCACGCTACGCCCTTTGGGGACTCTTAACCGCTAAACCTTAACCCTTGAATCCTATCCTACCACTAAAAAACTCTAAACCACTACAATACCCCAAATCTTAAAATTCTAAACCCTAAAAAATCCTATAATCTAAATCCGAAAAAATCCTAAACCATAAACTCTAAAAACTTTTACCATACTAACCCTTAAAACACCCTAAAACTTAAAGTCTAACCCTTAAAAATACCCTAAATTATAAACCACTATAAACCCTAAACATACAATTCTCTAAACCCTAAAAACCTAACCCTTAAAAAATCCTAAATCCTAAATATACTAAGCGCTAAACTCTAGTCTCTAAACCTTAAATCCCTAGAAACAGTTAAAATTTATACCCCTTAAAAAACTTTAAACCCTAAAAAACTACCCTTAAAATACACTAAACCCTAAACTCTAACATCTAACATACTTGATCATTGCACAAAATATAATTTAGTTTTAGTTTAGTATTTTGTGGTGCCAAGAGTTTTTTAAAAGTATTTTTTATTGAAAATATATTAAAATAATATTTTTTAGTTATTTTTTATATTAACACATCAAAATCTTTGAAAAATAAAAAAATCAAATTAATATTTTTTTTAAAATTTTTTTTGAAAAACATTCAAAAACAGAAATTACCAAACTTTCAAATATGATCTTAATATACAGATATTCGTCATCCAAATCAAAATAACCATGTAACACTCTAGAATGTAAATGTAACTAGAAAGTTTTAGTAAATGCCTAAGATATTCATTCCAATGAAACCTATACACCCATTCGATAGTAAAATTTAATTTTATCTCATCATATTAATAGCATATTTTAACACTTAATACATTAATCAACACTGCAATTAAGTTTTCAAAACAAATAACACTTGATAGAGAGCCTACTTATATCTATATTAAGCCTAATCTCAAGAAGCACATCACACAAACTCGCAACTATGACTTTTCACATTTTTAAAACTATGAAAATATTTATTGGATATATAACATTTATTTTGTTGATTAATTATAACTCTAGTTATAGAGAACCAGTCAACTCTCATGATATCTCACCAACATGACCCTTCATATTTTTTCATAAAAGAAACCATATTGTAATTTTATTAGCTGTAACACTAAAGTCAACATAGCACTGGATATATGTTCAAGCAAATACTCAATAAAAAATCAATGCATAATTGTTGTCTTTTCCATGCCTTGAGTCGTGGTATATTATTTTCTCTTTAACGCATCAAAAGTTTAACAAATCTCTAATTCAAAGACAGGTGCAACTGTATAATTAGTAGAGAAATTAGTCTTGAAAGCATAATCGAAGACAAATGATTTGTTTCATTGCAACTTTACTTGGCAGTAAGGTAAGAAAAAAACAGAACATTATTTGCAGTATGGCACAGAGTGTTTGAACATATATTAACACCAATTATAAAGACTGGTTTATTGATCAATCACGACTTGACATGTAAACACTAAACAAGGATACACTAAGCTAATACCATTTTAGACACAAGGCTGAAATCGTCTGAACCTGGCTGGCACTGGTAAATTGTCCACAAGAAAGTAATAGCAATTATTGATGCTCTCCCCAATAAAATAAAACCATGCTTGTCGCCATTGCGGGTTTATGTAGAGAACTGCACCTATTGCCAACGAGACTATGATGTATGCCACTGAAAATGTCACATAGAAAGCCTCCATATCAATAACGCCATTTTCTTCTTTTTTATGAGTCTGAGACCTTGGCACCGGTGATGGCGGTATTGCTCCAGTACAATTTTTGGCGAGTGGTGGTCCACAAAGCAACGGATTTCCCTCATAGCAAGACTTGTTGAATGTTGAGAATTGTGCAACCATCTCTGGCGTTTTGCCAGACAAGTTATTATGGGCTACACTGAAAGCAGATAGGGAGTTTAAGTCGAGAAGCTGGGGTGGAATTTCCCCGTTCAAGTTGTTGTAGGAAAGATCCAGAGTTTCAATTACCTTCAGGTTTGAAAATGTAGGTGGTATGGGACCTGTTAAACTGTTATGGGATAGATTCAACAACTCAATGTTGTTGAGGTTTCCAAGCTCAAAAGGAATCTCTCCTGTCAAATTATTGCAGGAGAGATCGATACCAGAGAACAAATTGAGGATGATTCCCTGGAATGAATACGATATACTCTTTGTTGTAATCTCAACAGATTTATTAACAGAAGGATCTTCCAAGGGCATAGGAGCAGATGCTAGCAGCATAGTAGAAGGACCTGGAGCACTGTCCCATTCCCTATACCACTCGCTTCTAGGTTGTAGGCATGGAAGAATATGACCACACAGATTATTATGAGAAAGATCAATCAAGCGTAATTTCTTTAGTTCGCACAGCTGTCTTGGGATTTCAGCTTCTAGATTATTATAACCTAAAAGAAGAAAGCTTAACTCTAACAAAGAACCAATTGACTCGGGAATGCCACCTTTAAAATAATTATGGCTAAGATCTAATCTCTTCAGCGACAGACAGCCATCGAGCGCACCAATCAGTGATCCTTCTAGTTTATTTTTTGATAAATAAACTTCTATCATAATCCTTGAAGAACAAAAATTGGATGGTAGACTTCCAAAAAGATTGTTCTCTGAAAGGTCTAAATATTGAAGAGAAGACATATACCCTATCCATCTCGGTATCTTACCAGATAAATTATTGAGACTGACATCCAATGCTTGCAATGCAGAACAATTAGATAAGCTATTCGGAAGAATCCCGGTTAACTGATTCCCTCTTAATATCAGCTCGGTCAAGTATTTTAAGTTGAAATTTTTCCAGAACATCTGGCCTTTCAAATGATTATTTGAAAGCATGAGAACACCTAATGATAAACAGCCTTCCACCAACTGCTCTGGTATGTTGCCTGACAAGCCATTGTTGGACAAATCTAAGACTTCCAAGAGGCTCATATTGCTGATCGAAGAGGGAATGCTACCACTAAAACTATTTGTGGATAGGTTCAAAAACACTAACCTCGGGAAACATGCTCCAATTTCGTTGGGAATTTGATTTTGGATGTGATTTCTCGAGATATCCAAATGTGACAGCCTCACAAGGGAATGATTTGCCAATTGGAAAGATCCTGAAAGAGAATTGTTGACCAAATAAAGCTTTTCAAGTTTTGTGTTGTTTTGTAACAACCAACTTGGAAATTCTCCTGTCATTTTGATGTTTGAGAGATCAACAAATTGAAGGTCATGCTGATAGTACAGGGATTTTGGAAATATCCCGCCGGATCCAATACATGGCAAAGAAAGCCTCTGTAATTGGAACCTTGGAATCAAATTGTGTACTTGCTCTGTTGACTCGTATATCTCATTATGGTCACCATTCAAAAGCTTGAGTTTTGAAAGGTTAAAAAATGGGCCAAGTGAGATTGGGATTTGGAAGTGATTGTGTGAAAGTCTTAGTTCTTGAATGGACGTGAGACTTCCAATGGGACTCAATGATATATTTCCAGTGAGGTTGTTGAAAGAGATATCTAAAACTTGAAGGTTTGTCAAATTCGAGAAACACGAAGGCAAAGAACCTTTGAGATCATTGTAGCTGATATCTAGCTTCTGCAGATGCTTTAACTCACAAAGACCTGCAAATTATCCATATTAAAAGAAATTTAGCATACAATAATGTAATGGAAACTGTAGGATCCTAGAAAGGGTGAGCAATATAGGATTAATGAAGGCTCTCCTTATATGCGAGGAATAGAAAACTGTTACTAAACTAGTCATATGGCTTTGCATTGAGGCAGTAATATAATGTGGTTGTTTGATTATTCGCATGTAATCAATTGTTTAATGATTTAATTATATTTGAAATTGGTTTTAAGAGATTTTTAATTGGTGCTTAGTTTCAATTTTTAACATTTTCTTGTTAATATGAAATTGGTTTGAAGAGATTTTTCCCTAAAACTAAAATAACAAAGTATCGAAATTATATATATAATTTCTTGATGCATTTAGAATGAAATTCTTATTACTTAAAGAGATACTATTGCATCAATTGATTTTGTAATTTTATTAAGAAAGAAAAAGCATAATTAACAAAATAATAAAGTTTCAAATAATACATAATCCAAATCCTATATTATCATAAACTTTTGAACAACTTGGAGGACTTATTAATAAGGATTGAACTAGTGTAAGAGATGGTTTTCTTCATTATTATTATTTTTATATTTTATCTAAAAATATCTAATATAAATTTTAAACAATTCAAATAGGTTATGTGATAACATAAACTAAATTCAAACTATTTATTTAAAACCTCTTCTCATATTTTTCTCTTTTTTCAACATTGGCATAAATATTTTATTTTTTCTACTTTTTGTCAACACATAGGGCAAAAGAAACCCAATTTACATGTTGGCAAAAGAAACCCAATTTACATGTTAAATCTTTTATTTTCATGGTTTAATGGTAAGAAATATCCTCAAACTAGTTTGAACATCGATCAAAATTAAGTTCTCTGCATACGTCCCCACACCCTCACATTGTGCATTCATATAAATTTAATACAAAATATAGGTTTAGGTTTAAATATATTGACTATTAAACAATTCATGCCTTTCCCATTTAATACACTTAGAATTGCATCTTGTGTGTGTGTAGTTATTTGGCCCATATTTCAATGCGAGTTGTATATCTTTAAAAAAGAAAACTAGATATGCAAGCTATTTTGATGTGTTTTTTTTTACATAAAAAATTCAAAGTTTATGCAAGTATTTAAATAAATAAATCGATAATTATTCATATAAATAAATGAAAAAAAATCGTTAACAATAACTACTTGAAAACTTGAAAAATTGAAAGATAGATGTAGATCAAAATATTTGATCTCGTAAAATAAAATATTTATCCAGTTGTATTTATTGAATTTTTTTATTAAAATCAATAAAAAGATAATAGAAATAAAAACACATGTGAAACTGATTGAATAAAATAAAATAAAAATAATGCTATTTTTAAAAAATAATATAGAACGATAAAATTGGAAAAGAAAATGAGCAAGAAAAAAGGATGTTGAACCACATTAACTTTAAAACTTGTGACCTGGGTCATTAGTTTAGAAGTACCATAAATGAAAAAATCACGAAACCCGATCCCTGACAAATTAGAAGCTAAAGGATGAAACTGATAAAAAAAAATCAATTACACAAAAGGATCAAAAATAAAAAAAATATAATTAAAAAAAATAAAGGTGAAAATTAAAATAAAAAATAAATTAGAGGGCAAGCAAAAATTTTCAATTTGGTATTAAATTGAAAAGAAAAATAACTTTCACAAATGAAAAAAACAAATCAAAATAATGATGGTCAAATTAAAAAAAAAATAACATAAACCTTGATTGAAATTGAAAACTAATAAATTTTTTAACAAAAAAACTAAGAAAAAAATAGAAATTAAAGAATAAAAACCGAATTAAAAACAAAATATTTAACAAATTGTAATTGAATGAGTAAATTGAAAACAAAATAAAATTTTATAAAAGAAAATCGAAAGAATAAGAATTATTT
>Ga0325414_1001910_pt1 | contig 20663 bp, 11 predicted proteins | sample PopdelMetagenome_8_FD_206183 | JGI IMG/M metagenome (GOLD analysis project Ga0325414, IMG submission 206183) | Populus deltoides microbial communities from Bellville, Georgia, United States - Leaf-PdKOR-R3 | ecosystem: Host-associated > Plants > Phyllosphere > Phylloplane/Leaf | place: USA... | reverse complement strand
TATTCTTATTTGGATTATTTATGATAGTGTATTTTTCACTTTGTATCGCCCTTTTTATATTTATTTGAATGCTTTACAATTATAAGTTCTATATCTTATAATTAGGTTTCTCTATAGTTTATTTTATGTTAATTGAATATATGCTTGGACTGCTCATATTATGACATCAAGAGTTTGTATAGCTGTCTTCAAGACAATCCTTTTGTGATAGATTTGGTTTCATGATATTTGATCTAAAAAAAAATCTATAGATCTATTTTATTCATAATAAATAAATTTTAAGCTCGGTTTATTTTTATGTTTCAAAAACGATTTTAAAAAAATAATTTTTATTTTTATTTTTTTGTTTCAAATTAATATTTTTTTGATGTTTTTAGATCATTTTGATATACTAATATCAAAAATAATTTTTTTAAAAAATAAAAAATATATTATTTTAATAATTTTCTGAATTAAAAAATAATTTGAAAAATAACCGCGATCACACTTTCAAACATGTTATAAATCTACACGTGTAAAAAAAATTAAATTCAATGAACAATAAATGTTGTTTGCATAACTACAATTATATTAACATCTTCATGTAACTGTAAAAAAGTGTTGTTTGGAACGTTAAAAAAAACAAAGTAATGTTTAGTTATTATCCTTACAAAAAAAAAAAAAAAGAAGGATGAAGAGACAGACCTCAAAGACAAAAGTAATAAAGTTTTCCCTTCCATTAATATCTCATTAAACATTCCAAAGATCTGAACCATTGATTTTATAACCGTTAATATGAACTATTTGATCTAAAAACTTAAGAATAAAAAATTAAGAAAAGTAAAAAAAATATTAAGAAAAGAGTAGGGGGTAGAAATAACTGGAAAAACCGAATCATAAAAAAAAAACCGATTAAAATTTTGAAAAAACTGACCGGTTCGGTTCTGGTTTTATAAGTTTGAAACCGAAAAAACCGAACCCAAACTAGAAAAAAACCAAGCCAAACCGGTTTGAACAGGTTTTTTAATAAAAAAATTCAGTTTAGTTATTTTTTTTATAAAAACTGAACTGAACCGAAAATGATCACCCGTAAAAATCACTGTAAAATCAACGATTTTGTTGCAAGGAATTCATAGGCATCAAAAATGTATAATTTCAACAAAGGATTTGGAAAATATAAGGATTTCGAATTTTAGATATAAAAACTTTAAAACTCATGAGGTTAAATTTGGGTTTAGGAGGTTAAAATGTGTGTTTTTTTTTTTTTTTGTAAGAAAAATAAAAAATATGATTTCACATGGTTGTCGGCAAACTACCTAGACTATATATATTTATTTAATGATATTTTGAAATTGAAATAATTAATAATATATTCAATAAGTATTTTTTAAACTTTACATGGAATAGTAAAATAAATATTTAATTTATAATTTATCTTTGTATAGTAATAGTAAAATCACGGGTTTCAAATATGTTATATAAAAAATAAAATAACAGACTGATAAGAGATATATAATTTTATAGATTATCACATGATATAGAGACTATTTCTTGTTATCATTATCATTAAAACGAAAAAGTCTTTTTTTTGTTTTGTTATAAGCAAGACATCCTTTTTTTCCTCATTTCTCACCCATTTCCTATTTCTTTCTTATCTTTCAACGCTACTTGTATTTTTTTTTTCCTTCTTCTTTTCTTCGTTTTGGATACAAGAATATAATATTCTTTTTCAAACAAAAAATTAGTGAACCTTCCCGTGCATAGTTTTTAAACCTGTTTTGGTGAACGGTTCAGTTCAAGATTTGAATTTTGAGTATTGATCAGGTTAATTTTTTTATTAAAAAAAATCAAAACAATATTGTTTTAGTAAAAAAAATAAAAATTAATGGATTGTAACTGATTTTTTAACCAGGTTATCGGGTCAATCAGGTCGCACCGAGTTTTTTTCTAACCCTGGCTACCGGCCGGACCAGAGTTTAAAATTATGTTTCCACGGAAGGAAGGCTCACCGGCCCCACCCTACTTCAATGGAAAGGAGCAATCGCCTGTCGCAGTGTTTTTTTTTATTCTATCTCAAAATAAATCCCAAACATTATGTAATAAATATTCGGATTACTATTTGTAAATTACAAATTGTAATTGTTGCAGTCACATTCGATGAAATTGTTTTAAAACTCTACCTCGTTCGACTAAGAGATGGATTAGAAACGTGGGTTAATTCTTGTTTTTTTAAAATAATTATTTTTTATTTTATTAAAATTTAATGTTTTTATGTTTTGAATAATTTTGATTTGTTAATTTTAAAAATAATTTTTAAAAAATAAAAAAATATTATTTTGATATATTTCAACATGAAAAGTATTTTAAAAAGAAACCGCAACCATACTTCTAAACAGACAAATTAGACAGGAATAAGTTATAATGAAAAAAAATTAACTTCATTTTATAACTCGTTTAAAAATCTTGATTAATTTATAATTCAATCAATTCAATAAAACCTAGTTAAAACTTAGTAATTTTGTTTAAAATAATATTATTTTTATGTTTTTATAAAACCATTTAATTTATGAATTCACTCGGGTTAGTTAACAGTTCAGGTTTAAAAACTCTACAAGGTACATCCAAATGTCAGAGATTTTTAATGCCTAGCAAAGGAATAAGGAATAAGATACTTTCCATTTGTAACAAACTAGTAAAATGCTTTCCTTCATTTTTCGTATAGCCAAAACTTGTGAGAAATGGGGGGACAAAGTAATTAACGAAGTTGGTCGATGAATGGTATAAATCATAGTTTTCGTATCTCGTCCGGTTTAAAATTCAGGTTTTGAGTTTTAACCGGGTTATTAGGTTACCGGGTCAATTTTTTTAAATCAAAACAACGTCATTTTAGTAAAAAAAAAAATCAACGGGTTGCAACCGGATCTTACCGGGTCAACCTGTCGAGTCAACCGGATCACACCGGGTTTTTCCTTCTCCTTTTTCTTCTTCAATCTGTCTCGATTTTAGTTCCGCGTCGGCCGGATCCCGGATCAACCGCCGAACCGAGTTTCAAAACTATGGTATAATTAGTGCCACATATTTGGTGACTAATCCTATTAAAATTGTTTTTTCTTCATATTACTTTGATATTTACTTGAGACAATTAAAATCTAATTATTAATATTTTTTCATAAATATTATGTGCAGAAAAGTAGCACTTTTTTTTATTTCTTTATCAAGTAATATTTAAAAGTTTTATATCAGATTGTACATATCATTTAACCATTTGAAGCGCTTTCGATTTTTATTTTTAATTATCCATTAAAGTTTTACACCAAAGGCCATCTCAATTTTCTAATCACATCAACTCTATTAAAATTTAAATCTACTAAACGTCTAGCGTTCAAAAGCAGTTTTATTTGTGGGTTTTAAAAGCCGCGTTTCACTAAAAACAAAATATTAAATTAATATTTTTTTATAGTTTTAATGTATTAATTTTTTAAAAAATTAAAAATTATTTTTATCTATTTTTAAGTAAAAAAACACTTTTAAAAAGCATATTACATCATAATACTAAACACACATGTAAATTATGTTTATTTTTGGAATCCAACCGTGTTTTTAAAAAAATAATTTTTTTTTCAAATTAATCACTATTTTTTTGTAATTTTAGATCATTTTAATGTACTAATGTTAAAAATAAAATTTTTATAAAACAAATATTATTTTGAAGTAAGCAAAAAATATTTAAAAAAATAATATCTACAACAATCCCGAACACGCTTATAAATAATCACACACCAATCTTCACATGAGATATTTGAAATCATTCTCCATTACAATTTTACTTTTTTTGTAATTTTACAGGAAAGTTTGAAACCAATAAAAGGACACATAGTCATAAATACAAACAACACATACATACATTCAGACTTAAGATGTGTTTGGCATCATGAGTACTTTTATGATTATGATTTGAAAATATAATTTTATAATAATCAATTTTAGTTGAGGTTGGTTTAATAAATTAAAGTGTTTGATTAATAATATAATTGAGATTAAGGTTGAATAAAAAGTAGTTTCATATGTTTTTTATATTGAGATTTGGTTGTAAAATAACTTAAAAGGACACACACACTTAAAATTCTTTTGTGATTTTATTTTTTCTAGATTTTTGATTGTAGACTGTTTTTTTTTTTACAGTGGTTAGTTGGTTTTTTGTATATTTAAAAGGAGGTTTATATGGAAAAATTCAATAAAAGAAATAGAGAATTTTGTATCCTAACCAGGTTCATCAAATCCTCAATCATGTATTGTGATGTTGTGTACTTACTTTGTGTTGCGGAGAAAAATGGTCTTCTGAACTCTTTTTTTTTCTTCAATTTTTCTAGTAACTTCAGGATACTTGTAAGAGTAATATATTCATTTTCTTGTTATTTTTCTCCCTTAATTTATATCTACATTTTGCCTTTTTAAGCTTATTGAAGTGTTATAGGAAGAAGTAACAAAATTATTAACAAGGGATATTGACTTTAGCTAAAATTTTGAATTTTAGATGCAATTCTATGTTTATGCAAGTGTAATTACAGTGCAATTGAACTCATTTGTCAAAGACAAAACATTAAAAAAAGGACCAATTCCTTTGAAATAAACACAATAAAAAAAAAGCCAAGTTCAATTATGAACATCTAAAATAGATTGCAATTCTTAGTATATTTTTCTCAAGTTGTATTATTATCTACTCAGTCTAGAAGAAATAACTTTGTCAGAATTCATAATTACCTTTACACATGAGTTAATGCAAAAGTAGCAGCTAAATTCAGGCATTGATCCAAATAAAAAACACAAAGCCATTTTACTAGAAGCGAAACCTAGGTAATCTAAACTAATCAAACAAACAAAACTCCATCACACATGAGTTAATGCAAAATATATCAAAATTCTGAAAGAAAAAAGTAACTACCTTCAAGAAGAGGTTTCGATCGAAAAATTAATTAAATCGATCGAACAATATATTTCAGTTGCATACTTCTAATACAATTTGTTTAAGGAAAACAAACAAGACCAATCAAACGCATAATATAAATTGAAATATGTAGTTAATTAAAACAATTTTTCGGATGGAGAGGAAGAATTGTTGATTTAAAAAACAACTTAAAACCTAGGAGACCAAGAGACCAAATGATGAACAATTCAAAGGAAATACAATTAACCCAGGATAAAAGATGCCTTTTAACCCTAATTTTTTAGATATCCAATCCACTACCTTAATTGCAATTTTATAAATCATTTTTAGTGCTTTAATTTGCAGTAATATGAAATTCTTTTTTTGTGCTCAAAACACAATCACGTGAATACAATAAAGTTAACACACTCCGACCATTGTCTTTAAAAGGGAAGTAAATTTATGTCGTTTTCTTTTCCAGATTTGAGTGTTCGGTTAATGGTAAATTTGCACTCAGTAATAGATTGGGGACTGGCTTGAAATCTCTATCATAGTGGCACGACTGATGTAAGCAAACCCCTTTAAGGTTACTTTACTTATCTTGTTGGCTCTCAGACACGTGTCTTTTTTTTTTTTTTTTTGCTTAAGTGGATTTGTTTTACTATTGTTACACATGGCAGGTTCGGGGGCCTTCGGCTTCGAGGCAGGCGGTAATTTTGGACTGGAGCTGTATTTTTTTATATAAATAAAATGACTTGATCTTGATTTTAAGTAGTAGAAGCAGCACATGGCAAATGTCAGATATAACTTGTGAACTCGTCCGAAAAAGAATTGAGGTTTATTTTTTAATTATCAATAGATTTGCAAGCTTTATATTTATTAAAATGATATATATATATTTTTTAACATGGTTGAGTTTAGATCGGATTTAATTAAATAAATTAAATCTTAATTAAAAAATCAGTTCAGATTAATTAAAATTTACCATATTAATATCTTATTAGATTTTAAAAAATTCCAACCCAAATTATACTCCGTATCTTTATTTTTTCAAGTAAACGCACTCACCAAGTTTGATAAAATACGACACGCAGTATGAGTGCAAGAGAAGTCTTTGTTGACCATACCATTCCTGGGAACTGTGTAGACTGTAGTACGCTATCTATTTAATAACAAGTGGAACGGATGGTTTTTGTTCAAAACTGTGCAGTACGCTATCTATATAAAAATATGCACGCAGGAAAAAGAATGGAGCAATGGAGCTATTGATGAAGTCTTCGAGCTCCATTTCCAGGAAAGCTTCATCAAATTAAATGGCAAAAGGATGCGAGAAAATCAGGATTGCTAACACTCCTCGTCCAAAACCTGGATTAATCGGTGGAGGCTGCAATTGATTTTATCTTTGTTATATCAAATTCAATTGTTGCCAAGATAAAACCAATCAATTACTCGGTGTTGAGGATTAGGTCAAATAACACCGCCCATCCAAGTTAATTTATCATTGAATTTGTCCATGCCCCCATCTGCATGGCGTCCAAGTTGGCCACCAAGTATGTGAAGATCATGGTGACACGATCACATCACTTCAATCAAGGGTGAGAGTTACTTGTTTCCATAAATTAATTAACCCAAAAGAGCATGAGTCGTAAAAAGCCATAATAAAATATATAAAAAACTATAAATTTACTTTGAAAAACAAGTTTTTGGATCCGTCTAGTAGTAATTCGATATTTCTTGAAAAGATTCTGTGTATGACCTCTAAACTTTACAGTAATCCATATTCTAAGCTCAATATTCCATATTGTGATTGCGAGTTATGTAAAATGGTGTTGATTCTGCGGTTTTTCCACTTTCTCGGAGGCCAGGAGGAGATGAATGCATGCTTGAGTTTGGTTGGTTAATTAGATTCATCAATCCTTTCCTTGTTTCGAAGATGAACCAAAATTATTACGAAGAACTTCAACCTATATATAGGATGCTATTTTCTGAGCTCAAAATTATTAATCAAAGATATATTTTAATTAACTGATAAATGATTAATCAAGAAATGAGAAGTCAGCCCATAATAGCTGTGGTTAATCAAGACTCGTGTTTGGGGTTGCGGTGTAATTTTATTTTATTAATTTTTTTATTTTAAATTAAAATTTTTAAAAGTTTTTGGATTATTTTGATATGTTGATATTAAGATTGAATTTTAAAATGTAACAAAAATTATTTTAATATATTTTCAAATAAAAAAATTTTAAAAAACAATTTATATAATTCTTTTATACCCTCCTTTAAATCCAGTACAACTTCGACAAAGTCAAGAACATTGGTTCATTTGTAGGGCTCTACGCAACCCAAAAAGTAGGTCTTTCTATGAACCTGCACATTCTCTAATTGAGGAAACATTAAACTCCTATCATATGGAAGACAAATAGGTGGTTCAATTGAATGATTTCTCTTCAATGCAGGAAGACGAAGTCAATTCCATGTAAGAATTGAACAGGCCAGCTATTCATTAGCAATTTCCATGATGCCTTTATGGAATTGGTGCTGTGTCCTTGCAAGTGGGTGATTTGGTCAAAGTAAGCAACGACTAAGTTAACCACAATGGTTGACAGTATTAAATTGAGAGTGGGTTCATCACATGGAGGTCCCTTTCACGTTCAAGCCTGAACCAGTAAGGTGGAGCCTCCGCGTTCCGTTGATTTACGAAAAAAATATCATACCTAGCTAGCCAGCCCTAGTGGTGATTGTGGAAATTTCCACGCGGCAATACGAGAAAATTAATTTGGAGGATTCAAGACAGAGTCATAATATATATATATATATATATATAAAGCAGTAAGCTTGGAAGTGATATGCTATTTGAAAGTCATTTGCTATGCAAGTGATGATTCTTTTGTTTCAAGCAATTAACTTAGATATGCCGAGAGACTATGCTATATATATGTTCATATTTTGACACATTTGCTATAAAAAAAAATACAATGAAAGATGATATAGTCAGGTTTATTGCAGGGTTTACCGCGAGTGCTGGTAACAAAAATGCTATCAAAGCTAAACCATGGGCTAGCTGTAAAGATTGGCTTGTAGTTAAGCAAGGGTATTCAACTACTAGATTTTGACTCGCAAATTGTTGAGCAGCTCTTATCTAGAGGAAGAGTAAAAGTAATTTGTTATTTTGGGGGGTATTTCAATTTTTTTTTTTATGTTTTTAATAGTTTTGATGTTAAAAATAATTTTTTTAAAAATAAAAAATATTATTTTAATGCATTTCTAAAAAAAAAATAAACACTTTAAAAATAATTGGTACTACACTAACTACACTTACAAATAGCTCTAATTTTTATTTTTATTTTCTTAGAAACTCAAAAGTCACATTACATTTGTATAGAGAGACGGATTCCTGTACAGATAGGCTAAGAAATTCTCTGAAGCGGGTCTTGTCCATGAAACTGTATTTTTGCGTGTGCGTTGAAGCTCATATGAGACTTAAACACGTAAATAATCTAAATCAAAATAGACAAGTAAAATGGATGCAGCTTTTATTGAATTATTTATTTTAAATAGTTTAAATGAATTATTTAAAGAGAAAAGTGTGGATTATGGTAGCGTGTGACTTGGACTACTGATTTGGACATGCATATTCATGCCTGTATATGCTATATCGAAATTTGTAACGTTTACGTGTCTTTGTTCTAATTATTACGTAAGCTGTTAGCTGTATATATAGGATAAATTAATCGGTTCTTTTTCTAAAATCAAGCCAATCATATAGTGCACGAGCAGGCTCCATAAAATTTATATTGGAATTTAATAGATAATTATACTTAGTTTTATTTACTAAAGAGTATGAAAATGCATTCATTTCCTCTCCATTTACCGAAACAAGGGGCTTAAAAGAATGATTAAACAGCGACGGAGACTTCTTTGTACGTACGTATAGTCTTGATATTTTTGTTAAAGAAAGATGGATAGAAATATCTTAGATGTCCCAGCAACAAATACTTGGTTATGATTATCCTCCTAGTCCTCGTCAAGTAGTGATCATTAATTTATTTGAATTATATGATTTTAATATATATATAATTAGGCACGCGTACAAGACAATGAATTCCTAATCTTTCTAACGTGCATTCAATCAATTTCAGATCCTACGATGTGGTCTGCAAGGTATCTCAAGGCAATGTGCTGCTGCTGCTGCTCTTCCACAGACGTCTATTTTATATATATGCGTTCTTTTCTTCAGACAAATTTGGCTAATATTTGCAAATTGCCGTAGGTCCTGCAGGAACGACGTTAAAACGGCAGATTAAAGATAAGAAAAGAATGACAGTAAAGCAACTGCGTTTCCATTGCAGAAGTTATTAGACAGTCTATTTCTTATGAAACAAAGTCAATGTGTTGCTGTCTTAATGGTGTGTTGTAACAGGCACGGATCCTAGTTATAGGGTTTGCCTTTGTATAATATTTTCTTTTATTATCAGATTAGATGGATGCAACAAACGTGTAATGAAACGAAACAGATTTTCCTGTTTAATTCACCATTACTTAAATTGAGACAGGAGTATCTTCATATACACTAGAATATTCCTGTAATAATTTTAAAATATTCTTTAACAACGTACGTAATGTAATTGATAATGTATTTTCATACAAAAATATTATTACTAGCCATGAGTTTGATTAATAAAATTATTGGATAATTATTATATGGTATATAAAAATAATCGCATGTTAGAATATAAAACAGTTAAGAAAGGTTTCATTCATTAATTGTAGAAAAACAAGTCCATAATGAAGAAGAACAGGTCAACCAGAACTCTTCAATACCAGCAGCCGGTTCCTGAAATAAAGGAGATAATGTTAACAACAGAAGATAAGATAACAAGCCTTTCAAATTCAAATGTATATCATGCTTAGGCTAACTAACATGATAGTTGTTGCATTATTGTAAAACTCTGTAAAACTCAAAGTCTATTTAAAGACAACGAGAATGAAGAAGAAGCATAGCTGAAGAATAAATACAACAGTTATTTAATCTTTCTCTCCAATCCACGTTTCATTCTTTATTTCTATATGGTATTAGAGCCTCTAAAAAGACCAACATCTATTTACTTTTGATTCACAATGACTTCCTCATCTTTCACCTCAAACAATTCTACCAATCCCCTTCTCTTTGTCCCATCCCTCTCCAGTCTCCCTTTTACCATAAGCATCAAACTCAACTCCTCCAATTATCCTGTATGGAAGGCTCAAACACTGCCTTACTTCAGAGGGCATGGTGTTTTTGGTTACCTTGATGGTACAATCACCATTCCCCCATAAGAAATTGATACTCTTTATCCCAGCACAGGTGCTGGTATCAAAATCCCAAATCCCCAGTATGTTCAGTGGCTTTGACAGGATTCTATCATTCTTGCCACTATAAATGCCTTCCTCATTGAAGATGTTCTAACTCAAATCATGTCTTATACAACATCCCGTGAGGTTTGGCTTGCCTTAGAGCGCACATTCTCTTCCATTTCACGTGCCAAAGCTGTCCAAATTCGCACTCAACTGGCCAATATTCGTAAGGGTTCTCTGTCTGCTAATGACTATTTTCTCTCCATTAAACACCTAGTTGACGAACTTGCTCTTGCTGGCCAACCTCTCACGGCTGATCATATCATCACTTACGTGCTTGCAGGACTTGGCCAAGAATATGATTCTTTAGCTTCTATCATCACCTCTCGTTCAGATTCTGTCACTCTTGAGGAACTCTACTCACTTCTTCTTATCAGTGAGTCCCGTATTAATCATAACAACCAGCCACTTCAAGCCACTCCTTTAGTTAATGTGGCTACAAAGCATCCTTTGCACCACCCCTCATCCGCTTCTTCCATCCATGCAAACTTTCACAATCCAAATCTTGAAACTGATTTTTACCGTGGCAGAGGTCGTCGTTCACGTTTCAACTCACGTAACCATGGTTCATCCACCTCTGTTACATGTTAGGTATGTTTTAAACTAGGTCATTCTACTATACAGTGTTATCATCGGTTTGAACTTTCTTATCAGGATCAGCGCCATAATAGAAACCAGCCTCAAGCCATGGTTGCTGCACGTTACCACACTGTTGATAATGAGTGGCATCATGATACTGGAGCTACCCATTATTTAACCAATAATGCCAACAACATTCACGTGTTTAATGATGATGACAACAGCCAAGATCATATTCAGGTGGCTAATGGTGCAGGTTTGGACATCCTTCACAGTGGCTCTTCCACTTTCTCTTCTCCTTCTAAATCCTTTTTGCTTAAACAAATTCTTTGTGTTCCTGAAATAAACAAAAATCTTCTGTATATTCATCATTTTTGTCTAGACAATAATGTTTTCTTTGAGTTTCATGCTTCTTTCTTCCTTGTGAAGGATTTTACTTGGGGAACATCTTGCATCGCGGTCCACTCAGTAATGGTCTTTACACCTTCTCTGCATCTCTAGCTCATCTTCAATCTTAAGGTCTATCCAGTATTCATGTGTCTGCCCAGCTTTGGCACCGTCGTCTCGGTCATGCTTCTTTTCTAGTCCTCAATAAAGCTATCTCAATAGCTCCTCGTAATAAACTTACTTCCATTTGTTCTGACTGTCAATTGGCCAAAAGCCATGGTATGCCCTTTAAACATGTTCATGTTTCTGTTTTGAAACCTTTGGAATTAATATATTTAGATGTTTGGGGCCCTACTCCTGTTTTATTCACCAATGGTGCTCGTTACTACATTAGTTTTCTCGATGATGCAACAAAATATTTATGGTTATTTCCCTTAAAACTCAAATCTGATGCATATCCTACTTTTATTAATTTTCAAACTGCTGTAGAACGCCAATTTGATACAAAAATAAAAACTCTGCAATCAGATTGGGGTGGGGAATTTCGTAGCCTCCATAAATATTTACACACTCAAGGCATTAATCATCGAATAACCTGTCCCTATACCCATCAACAAGCTGGTGCAATTGAAAGACGTCACTGTTAAATTGTTGAAGTAGGTTTATTTTTACTTGCTCATTCAAAATTACCACAAAAATTTTGGGAAGATGCCTTCTTGACTGCTGTTTATATTATTAATCGATTGCCAACTCCAGTTTTACAAAATTAATCTCCTTACAAAAAGGTCCATAATCATGAACCTGATTATCATTTTTTGCGTGCCTTTGGTTGCGCTTGTTGGCCTTATTTACGTCCCTATAATAGACATAAACTGGATTTTCGATCAAAATGCTGCATATTTATCGGGTATAGTATTGCTCATCAAGGTTACAAATGTTTAGATGTCACTACTAGAAAAGTTTTCATCTCCCGTCATGTCGTTTTTGATGAGTCCATTTACCTCTATACAGTACCTCCATCTAATTCATTCACACCTAAATTGGATCCTGTTGTTCTCCCACCAAATCATCACCTGTCATCCTCTAGTGCTCTTATTTCTGCAGGTACAATTACTCAGCCTCCTGCACCAAGCCAGCTACATATGGTCTCACCATCCCGTCCCTCAAATTCTCTTCATTATAATTCTGCCTCCCCTGCCAGCAATCCTATTCCATCTCCTCTGCAGAATAATACTGATCCAGCTCCATCACCTTCTCCACCTCAGCGGCCGGTTCCTGCCACTCATCCCATGATCACAAGAAGTAAAATAACATCCACAAACCAAAAATCCTATCTGATCACCATATTCGCTATCCCATTCCTAAAGCCCTCATGACCACACTCTAACCACAAAACAGAGAACCCACTTGCTATTCAACTGCAGTCAAACACCACCATTGGCATGAGGCTATGAACAAAGAATTTGATGCATTGTTAGCAAATGGAACCTGAACTCTGGTTCCCAAACCACCGACTGCTAATCTAGTTGGCTGCAAATGGGTTTACAAAGTCAAAAGGAAAGCTGATGGTAACATTGAACGTTTCAAGGCACGTCTAGTAGCCAAAGGTTTCCATCAACAAGAGGGTTTTGATTTTGGTGAGACATTCAGTCCAGTGGTTAAACCACCTACTATCCGTTTGGTGTTGTCTCTTGCAGTTTCTCATGGTTGGTTTCTTCGTCAAATAGATGTGCAAAATGCCTTTTTACATGGCCTTCTCCACGAAGATGTATTTATGACTCAACCTCATGCTTTGTTCATCCGCAATTGCCTCACCATGTTTGCAAGTTATAGAGATCTTTGTATGGTCTTCGTCAGGCACCAAGAGCATGGTTCTCTCGGTTGACTGATCAGCTGCAGACCATTGGCTTCATTAGCAGTCAGGCTGATCACTCTCTATATGTTTATCACCAAGGCTCCACACTCATTTATCTTCTCATTTATGTCGATGATATAATTTTGGCTGGGGCTGACATACAATCTATTAACCGTGTGATTCAGTTATTGCAGACCAAGTTTGCAGTGAAAGACATTGGTGACTTAATGTTCTTTTTAGGAATTGAAGCGATCGGAGACGCCAGTGGTTTACATTTATCCCAGCGCCATTACATTCTGGATCTTCTTACCCGCAACAAGATGGACAAAGCAAAGCCACACTTGACGCCCATATCCACCTCCCAGTTATTATCCAAATTTGATGGAATACCTTTTGCTGACCCACATCTATATCGCAACATTGTTGGCGGGCTGCAATACCTCTCCTTCACTAGGCCTGATGTTGCCTTTGCAGTTCATAAGGTTAGCAAATATATGCATAATCAGCTTGAACCACATTGGACAGCTGTAAAACGTATTTTGTGCTACTTAAAAAGCACAACCTCTCATGCGTTGTTAATTCAACCAAGTACTGCTGTCAAACTTCATTGCTTCAGCAATGCGGATTGGGCATCTGATCGTGATGACAGACGCTCAGTTGGTGCCTTTTGTGTTTATCTGGGCAAAAATTTAATTTCATGGGGATGCAAACAGCAGCAAACTATTGCACGCAGTAATACTGAAGTAGAATATAAAGCTCTTGCTAATGCTGCTGCTGAAATTATATGGATGCAATCCTTACTAACAGACCTTTATGTACAGCTTGTCCAGCCTCCCATTCTTTGGTGTGACAACATCGGCGCTACATACTTGACCAGTAATCCTCTATTTCATGCCCGCACAAAACATATTGAAATTGACTTTCACTTTGTTCGTGATCAAGTTCTACGTGGTTAACTTCATGTTCAATTTGTATCTAGCAAAGATCAGTATGCAGATGCCCTCACTAAGCCGTTGTCTTCCACTAGGTTTCTTCTTTTACATGACAGTCTCACTGTTCGCTCCTTACCCTTTCAAATGCGGGGGTGTGTAGAAGAACATGTCCATAATGAAGAAGAACAGGTCAACCAGAACTCTTCAATACCAGCAGCCGGTTCATGAAATAAAGGAGATAATGTTAACAACAGAAGATAAGATAACAAGCCTTTCAAATTCAAATGTATATCATGCTTAGGCTAACTAACATGATAGTTGTTGCATTACTGTAAAACTCTGTAAAACTCAAAGTCTATTTAAAGACAACGAGCATGAAGAAGAAGCATAGCTGAAGAATAAATACAACAGTTCTTTAATCCTTCTCTCCAATCCATGTTTAATTCTTTATTTCTATATTAATTATACAATCGAGTAACCGGACAACCTAAGAAAACTCTTTGCAATATATTATTATTACGATGATAGAATAAGTACGACAAATATAATTAAGTACTCTTTGATATATCATCATACAGAAAATATATATTTAAATAATTGATTGTATAAATGATTTATGATACTATTGATAGCATATATTATTTGCAAATATTTCAAACATAATTTTCTCAACTAAAAATCTCATAAATTTTATATTTTACAAACAAAAATGAAAATGAAAACTTGGCTTTTTCTCTACCCACTTCATCCTCAAAAGAAGCATTAGAGAATAATTTTATTGGAATTTAATAGATAATGACATGAATGGACTTGAACAAATAAAAGATTTTGATACTTGATAAGGTTTTTGGTAAAATTCACTGGTAAAAAATCAGGTTTGATCAACTAAAAGTCTCATAAATTTTACATTTCGCAAACGAAAATGAAAATGAAAATGAAAACTTGGCTTTTTCTCTACCCCTTTCGTCCTAAAAAGCAGCACTAGAGAATAATTTTATTGGAATTTAATAGACAATAACATGAATGGAGTTGAACAAATAAAAGATTTTGATACTTGATAAGGTTTTTGGTAAAATTCACTGGCAAAAAATCAGGTTTGATCAACTAAAAGTCTCATAAATTTTAAATTTCACAAACGAAAATGAAAATGAAAACTTTGCTTTTTCTCTACCCCTTTCATCTTGAAAAGCAGCACTAGAGAATAGTTTTATTGGGATTTAATAGATAATGACATGAATGGACTTGAACAAATAAAAGATTTTGATATTTGATAAGTTTTTTTTGGTAAAATTCACTGGCAAAAAATCAGGTATGATCAACTAAAAGTCTCATAAATTTTACATTTCGCAAACGAAAATGAAAATAAAAATGAAAACTTGGCGTTTTCTCTACCCCCTTCATCCTGAAAAGCAACACTAGAGAATAATTTTATTGGAATTTAATAGATAATGACATGAATGGACTTGAACAAATAAAAGATTTTGATACTTGATAAGGTTTTTGGTAAAATTCACTGGTAAAAAATCAGGTTTGATCAACTAAAAGTCTTATAAATTTTCCATTTCGCAAACGAAAACGAAAATGAAAACTTGACCTTTTCTCTACCTCCTTCATCTTGAAAAGCACTAGCACTAGAGAATAATTTTATTGAAATTTAATAGATGATGACATGAATGGACTTGAAGAAATAAAAGATTTTGATACTTGATAAGGTTTTTGGTAAAATTCACTAGCAAAAAATCAGGTTTGATCAATTAAAAGTCTAATAAATTTTACATTTCACAAATAAAAATGCAAATAAAAACTTGGCTTTTTCTCTACTCCCTTCATCTTGAAAAGCATTAGCACTAGAGAATAATTTTATCAGAATTTAATAGATATTGACCTGAATGAACTTGAACAAATAAAAGATTTTTATACTTGTTAAGGTTTTTAGTAAAATTCATTGGCAAAAAATCAAGTTTGATCAACTAAAAGTCTCATAAATTTTACATTTTGCAAACGAAAACAAAAATGAAAACCTGTCAAACAAGCTAATATTTTCTCTACCCCTTCATCCTAAAAAGCACTAGAGAATAAATTTATTGGAATTTAATAAATAATGATCTGAATTGACTTGAACAAATAAAAAATTTTTATACTTGATAATGTTTTTGGTAAAACTCATCGGCAAAAAATTAGGTTTGATCTATCTAAATTCAAAATAAATAAATATTTGAAAAAAATACATGTATACCAAACTAATTATATACTAAATAGTTGTAAATTATAACATTCCAGTTCGGGTTATGGATACCCAATGATTACCTAGAACCCGATCACGTCAAGTTCGGGTATAAAGAACTTATGCCTTATCGGTTCAGATAGTTATTTTGAGTTTACATTCAGGTATAAATAATACAAAACTTGACTGTAAATATTTATTATCATCCAAAAAAATAAAAATAAGCCCGTGATTATGAAAAATAACACCAATACACAAGGAAATTTGAATAAAGCATCCTTGGAAAATTTATAGTACCATTTTTGGACTCGAAGGGGCATCTAACTTAGGTGACTCCATGCGTGATCAAACATTCAAACTCCATTCTGCGCCTTGGCCCTGTTGATTCTCCAGAGCACGAGGAGTAGGCTCGGTAAAGAGAAGTCTTCTCCCCCCTTCAATCTTTGACATCAACAGGTTCAAGCAACGACCGAAAATTAGTAATCACTGATAAGACTGATGTTTTGTGAACACCTGCACGCACCATTTCCATGGCGATCAATTCAGTTGCCCACGTCAAGAACTACATAAAAACAACTGGGCCAACTTTATTGTTTCAAATCAGAAAATGGGCTAGCTTAAGCGTTGGCAGCTTCATGAGCATGGACCATCACTGTCAAATTAAGTTGGTCTTGAGAAGAATGTCAGGAAGGTCTGTTTTCCTAATCAAGGTTCGATTACAAAACATGCCCAGCCCAATATTTGGTTAGCTAAAAAAGAAGCATGCACCTAGGTTTTATGTAAAGTGTGAAATTTTACACGCATAGACTAGGCAAAACCCTTGAATTTACTAACGGGTTTGTTCAAATTATTCACGTTTAACCATCTCTTAAATTTTGCTCAATTAGACTTTGTGTTTTTTCATTTTTTTTTCTCATTTTATATTTAGGCAACTACTAGGCCTTGCATTTTTAAATTTTTTCCAGGTGGCTATTGCCCCTAAACCTAGTAAACATGTGGATAAGTATTCTATCTTTCTTCTATATTTTGTCTGTAATGTTACATTTAGTTAGTGTTTTAGTACAAAGAAGAAAAATACAAAATAAACATAAATATATTTATTTGAAAAGATAAAAACAAGGATATAAAGATAAATGAGTCATAACTAATTTTGTCTTTTCTGATTTTAGACAACAACAAAACGTTATCTAAGAGTTTATTTTTTTTTATCATCTTTCAGTGTCCGCGTTTAATTTACCAAATTTTTTTAAAAAAGAATGAAAGTGGACAAAATTAGAGAAAATAAGGTATATTGGATCAAATTTAAACATGGGATAAAATAGAATACTTCACTGCCTCCTACTTGTTACCACCTGACAATCCTAGACTACCTGGATCGTGTGTACTTTGAAAAAACCAGGATGCACGTTTGCAATCACATGCATTCTAATTCTAATATGAATGATGGTAAAGCCTAAAACTTATTGATTAGTACTTAAAAGTGCATTTTTATCAAGGTTTTATATCATCATTTTGCACTTGAAGTATCAATAACTCTTTAACTAGAGCATGATTTATAATAACATGTCTAATAATATAAGATATCTTTAATTTATGATAAATGTTCATTTTAAATGCAGGTCTATCACATAAATCAAATGATTGATTGATGAGTTTAACTACTGAAATTGAGAAGACAAAGAGAGGGCTAAGCTTAGAAAAGAGATGCTGGTTTAGTCCAAACTAGAACACAATTCGGTTATTGGATCATAACTAGAGTTGTAGAACTTGAATTTAGGTCTGGTTTATATGTATGGAAAGCTAAGACATAGTCCTAAAACTTCCATGAAGAGTCCAAGATTTGAAAGTGCAATTTGCGAGTTCAAATGGTAGCAACAACGGAGAAGTCGGAATCTGTCCTGCAGGCCAGACACTGTTCAGTGTTCAGCCCATATCTCGAGTTCTAGAAGTCCAAATGCACCGATTCTTGTTTTGTTGGAAAGCTGAGATAATTTCCCAGAACTTTCATGAAGACTATCTATTCAAATTCTGATGTTAACAATGACATTTTGTTCAGACAGGAAGATAAGGATTGTCACCAGGTCAAGACGTGGCCACCCACTCAACAATTAGTCATCAAATCAATAGTTTCAAATTTTGGCCTCAAAAGGAGGCATTTGCCATGCATTTAGGCATCTTGGTTGTTCAGATCAAGATCTTACTCTTACTCTCTTTCTTTATATTTTGTAATGTTCAAGTTTTATTCCATGTTATATTTTCCTTAATCTTTTATTTATGCTTTTCATTTCCTTTACTATACTTATATAATTATGTTGTTATCTTGTTTATCTATGTCTCTCTTATTCATAATGTTCAACTAATTTTATTATGTCAATGTGAAAAGGTTACACTAATGGTGTAAGAATAAGTATAGTATAAACTCAACATGGACTTTAATGTTTGATACTAACATGTTTTGTATTTATTATCTTACTTATTCTTAATACCTTACTTGTTAAATGGTTAATCTAGATTTGTGTTGAATAACCCTTGATACAACAAATACTTGGCACTTTCATAACCCAACTGTATGGTATAACCGACATCTGTGCTATAAAAGAAACTTGATTTGTTATTAACATAACTTATCACCATGAATACCTGACCACATTTACAAGTATTGACATTACTCAAATAAGATAATTAATGTAATCATGTTAACAATTTATAATCCGATTGGAACCTTCTTTGTGTGTGGTTTCCAGTTGAATAATAAAAAGAGTTTATATTGTACTTATTTGAAATACCATTAGTGGATCCTCTAACCTTAACAATTGTTTTATATTTGTTTAAATCCTTACATCAATATTACATCTCAAAGCTCTCTTTAACTCATTTTTTGTTATTATCTATTTTTTTATTTGTAGTTTATATAGTTAACCTTCTTGTGGTTCGACCCTGATCTTGTTGGGTTATTTATTACTTCGACATTCCTACATTTAGGAGAATACGTTAATTTTTTGATAATGTCACCTATAATCAAGAGTTCTTAGAGACAATTTTCACATGCTTGTAGGAATGATCTTTGTCTCATGGGTGTTCTAGTCTTGTCCTTATACTTACACTTGTCCATATTCATAAAGGCAAGGCCAACATGGTATTGCTAGTGGGGTTGGCTGTGCTATTCCTCTTTTGGGGCACCAACACAGCAGGTTCTATCTCCTATCATATGGAGCCCCCGTCCTCGTTAATGTGCTTCAACTTTACTCTCTACCCCTGTGCATGGTCCAAGTGTTGCTTATTCTCGCTCGTTCGACCGACTTTTGATTTGTTATTTATGTTAGTTTTGACCAATATGGGAGCTAATTAACTTATACCATACAAAAGGCTGTGATCAAACTCAAAAAGCAAGCAAGCTTGGAGTGGTCAATGGTCATCTACTTTGTCTTGAAGCTCTTTGGGTAATGAAACAGAAAGAAATGGAGCATCACGAGGAAATCCATGAAAAGAACAATTCAATGCTTAGATCATATTTTTTCCAACTTGAGATGGGTTAAAGGTGTTAGGCTTGTTTCACATGTTATCTAAATATGAAATAATCTGAATTTTTATTAAGAAAATTTAACCTGTAGCTCTAGCTAAGGAAACAACTTAACCATTAAAGCTTGGACTTCAATTCCACTCGAAAGTTTATGATTCGAAAAAGAATGAGATAGGTTTGATCATATCACTTTGTGGATGGAATCCTTTAACGATACCTTCTCTTTAATATTGTTGAAATATTAAACGAAGTGGTATTTAAAAATAAAGTTACTTTAAAAATACATCAAACAATAATAATAATAAATTTTCATCAAAAACTTGTCTGGCCGCAGCTGAACCGAATAGGCACAAAACTCAAGTTGCAATCTTGGTTTCCACAGAGAATCTTCAAGACAACGATAAAATATAATGCAACTCTTGGTTAATAAATAAGTCCTTAGCCTTACAAAGGGCAGTGTACCAATTTGCATCCTACGTACCTTTTGGAGATTGAGGAACATATCAGCAATAGCAATGTGACATGACTTCTGTAATTATTGGAAACTGTCCGAAAAGCATCGAATGACACACACAGGAGCTCATCATCAGGGGAGAGTTTATCTTGACTACCGCAGTAAGAACAGAAAAACAAAAAGGCATGGCTATCTCTTTGTTTATCTTGTAATTATATTCATATATTATCACTGAAGTTGATATGATCCACCCAGTGATTTGTAGAAGAAGGTCAAAATTCATGTATGTTTTTGCAAATTAAAATCAAGCTGTTATCAATGGCCAGTCGTGTCTTTCAACAGTAGGGGCAACAACCTCCAGTCTCATTGGTTCTGATTAAACCTACTTCAGTAAGAACAAAGTGCTTCGGTCATC
>Ga0325414_1001909_pt1 | contig 20666 bp, 11 predicted proteins | sample PopdelMetagenome_8_FD_206183 | JGI IMG/M metagenome (GOLD analysis project Ga0325414, IMG submission 206183) | Populus deltoides microbial communities from Bellville, Georgia, United States - Leaf-PdKOR-R3 | ecosystem: Host-associated > Plants > Phyllosphere > Phylloplane/Leaf | place: USA... | reverse complement strand
AATATCATACATTATTTATACATATAAATCTGATTACGAAAGCCCATCAATGTTCTTATGAACAATTCTCATCTCTATTTGTGATTGCTTTCTAAGAATATATTTCTAAGCATTTAGAAATTATCCTGTCTCGTCTTTTTAAAAAAGAGTGTGGAAATGCAGTTATACCTGTATTTTAAAAAAAAATTAAATTTTTTTACTAAAAATTATACAAGAAATAAAATTCTAAAAAGAGGAAGGAAGTGGATTTAAACATTAATATTAATAAAAGAGCTATTATTCTATTATACAATAACCCAGGATAAATTACTTTGCTGTAATATGCATGTAATTAATATGCATCCACACCCCTCTCCTGTCCAAGGTTCTAGCACCTGCCTGGGATATGTTGGGTTCGATCCCATTACGGTTGGATTGGAATTATCCCACATTAACTCGATGAAAGTCATAAAGACAGGTATCTGTCCTGCCGACGTGCTCTTATTCTGGTACATCACGAGAACACATTTTATTATTATTATTATTTTTCGATAAAATTGATTGCTTTCCCGAAAGGAAAAAAAAGAAGAAACCATTATTTTTACGACATTGCTTATTCGGTACTGTGATAGTTTCTGGTTTTTATTTGGAAATATATTAAAATGATATATTTTTTTATTTTTTTAAAATTTATTTTTAATATCAGCACATTAAAACAATCTGAAAATATATATATAAAAAATTAAATAAGAAAAAAAAATTTAATTTTTTTCAAAAACACTTTTAAAACACAAAAATAAACGGGCTCTTAGGTTACAAAACACACATACACTTTCCATCATGATAATAATAATTTAATGAATAATAATATGACTACCAAAAAATTATTAGATACAAACAGAAATACCGACGAAAAAATATCATCAGTAAATTATGGTGATATTTACCGACAAAACATGACGTCGCTATTTCCGTTGTTATTCACTGAAAAAATTGTTTTCATTGGTGAATATCAAGGGAATTATAGGTGAAAATCAAGGAATAAAGAAAAATTAGACAGGTATTCCCTCGTTATTTCCGTTGAAAAATATGATGTGTCAATATTATAGACAAAATCACCGATGAAAACTAATTGTCACTAATATTCATCTATCAATCTATCAGTAATATTTAAATTATAACCTGCTAGATGACCCACACTCTCCCCATCCCGTATTTCTTCTTCATTTTCTTCTTTTTTATTCTACAAAAAAATCACACTCCCCCCTCATTTTGTCATAAATTAAGAGCCTAATTTGGGCTTAATTGAGAAGATTGAAATTTTAAAAAATCAAATTTAATTTTTACCAAGTCAATTGATTGAAATCAGGGGCAAATTTGCAAGAAAATCAAAGTTTTTGGGTCAATTAAAGGCCAAATCGGAGGAATTCATAACCAAGGACCATTTTACAAAAGGTGAAAAACTATAGGGGTGAAATGGATTGAATCCAAGGGTGAAATTGAAGATATTGAAAGTTTAATGGTCAATTAGGAGCTAAATTGAACAAAAGGTGAAAAACTATAGGGGTGAAATGGATTGAATCCAGAGGTGAAATTAAAGATATTGAAAGTTTAATGGTCAATTAGGAGCTAAATTGAAGAAATCCGAGACCAATGACCAAAATAAAAAAGGCGTGCACACTGGGGGCTGATATTGTATTTCATCAGGGGCTAAATTGTATTAAATCAAAAGTTTAGGGTCAATTAGAGGTGCAGTTAAAATAAATTAAAAGGTGGAGAACTAAATTGAACTTGGGCAAAAAAACTAGATGATACTGTTCATTATCTTATTTATTATTACCCAAAAAAGTTGTCCAAACGATTGCTTTTTAGGGTCATTTAATGCTTCATATCTCCACAAAATTTGACAAAACCTGAACCAAAATGATCACCTAACACCCTTCTACACCCCAATATGGTCCGTTCAGGCTAATTGACACCACGGCTGTCGCGATGCCAACTTAAATTGACCAGCTCAGGCAGCTTAAACTATCAGATTTGACAGTTAATAGTACCTACTTTGAACCAATAGTTGGGATCCTTTCCAGCCGAATCAGTGGTCACAATTTATCCCCAATAAAGGCAAGATTACCCTCTTTTATCCCCTATAAATTGATTTGGATTTCATGACCTGAGCATAGAGAAATTAGAGTGCAAAGTTGGCAAAAAACCATTTTTTTCCTAGATTTTTTCTTCTCCTTTGCCGACCATACTCTCCCCCTCTTTTTCTCCACCTCAGGCGACACCACCACCACCAATCATCGTGCACGATCTTCCCTGCAACACTAGGAATGTCGCCAACCTTTCTTCTCTCCTGTCCAGGCAAACCAACCTCTAGTTTTTCTCCCCCAAACACCTCACCTAGGCCACTGCATATAGTAACCATGGTTTTGTTTTTTTGGCCTTTAGGTAGGCTGGACCCATGCCGGCCCAACCCACGCAAAAAAGGAGCTCAAACTTGTTTGGTCGCCAATCGGCCCAACCCGGTTATGCTCGGCCCAGATGGTTGGGCTGGCCCAACTCGTATATTTTATAATAATATAATTATAATAGTATATTATAATATTTTCTATTATATAAAAAATATTAAAAAATCCAAAAATAAAAAAAATCCTTCCAAAATATTTGTGATTTTCTTGCATGTTTTTCTACCAATTTCGCTTAATATTGAGTTGTATTTTTACATTGTAAGATACAAACCTCATATTAAAATACCAGATTTTCTCCGAAATATTTCTAAAAACAAATTCAAAACTTTAAATTAATTTCCCTTTTTAAAAAACAAAAAAAACAAAAAATATTTTATTTTCACGCATACAGTCAAATTCTAAAAAGTTTTCTAATCATATTTTTCATTAAAAAATCAAAAAAATTGCATCTTTCTCATCTTTTGAAAAGAAAAAAAAATGGATATCGTAACCAGATTATGATTGTCCATTAGAATTTGGCCAAAATATCAAAATCCCTTTACCTATTTTTTTTATATTAGGGTATAGATATAAACTTTAATATTTGAGGGATGTAAAACTATAAAATATAGTACACCTTCAGGTGTTAAAGATACAAAATCTAAAAGGAATACGATGCTAAAATTTAAACTTTAGAATGGTTAGGATTAAACTCGATGAGGTAGAGACTCTCTCACGACGGGATATCTACATTAGACTTTAGAAAAAGACCAACGAATAGAAGCCTAACCTAGAAAAACAATCAAACAACAATGTAGCGTATCTTAGGTAGGGTGCACTGAGGGTAATGCATCTTCCCCTTGCACAACTAATTCGTTACCCAGACTCTCGTAGACCATAGGTTTCTAGTAACCATAATACTAGGTGGTGACTCATGAACCTTAATCCTAATCTTATAATTAAACCCAAACTCATTTCCTTTCCCAACAACCATACCTCATTAAGAGGCACAAATAGCTCACCACCGCCCCGGCATCACATTGTGACAGTTTGGTCAAAATTAATATAAAGACTAGACTTCATAACATTGATGATGTCTTTATTTTTATCATGCAATGCCAACAAGTTTATTACATCTACACTCATTTTTTTTTTTTTATAAAGGATCGTTCTAGGTTTGATTGGTTATCCATTGTGAAAACCAAACCGCGAGGTTATGTCTAAGTTGTTCATGATGGTAATGATGTAGTAACTATGAGACACGATGTCTTTCAATTTGATGAGTTAATTGATCTATATCGAGCATCTGTGTCTACGACTTAGAAGAAAATTCAAACTTTCATGTAGCTAATAATATTTTTGTTGACGTTGAGGAGTTAAATGATATATATCGAGAACCAGTGGAGATACAAAAGTTGATGAAAATGATGAGATCAATGAGCTTCAATTTAATGAAGAAGATTATGATGAACATGACGATGATGAAATTGAAGAAGAAAAGAAAAAAGACAATTCTGATTAAAAAAATTTGAAATGATTTTATATGTATAACATCAATGTGTAATGAAATTGATTTTAATGTAATCTTTTCATATGTTGTTACTTTACAATGAACTGTGTATTGACATTAGCACAATTGGAATGTTTATTATTGTGATATTATTAATATATTATTAAACATATATGAAATGCAAAATATTAAGGAAAAAGTTATTGTTTTATACCGATGAAACTACAAACAAAATATGAAATACCACCTAATAGACTAAATCCCTCAAAGAACTCTAGAGAGTTGGAAAAAAATCATAAGACTTTGCCACTAACAATTACACACAAAATTATCGATAAACTAAGTCCCTCGAAAAGTTTCAGAGAGTTCAAAAAAATTATAGGATTTTGTCACTAATGATTACAGACATAATTATCGATGGATTAAGTTTCTCGAAAAGTTCTAGAGAGTTGGAAAAAATTATAAAACTTTTCCACTGAAAACTACATAAGAAATTACTGATGACATAAGTCCCTTGGAAAATTCCGTAGTTTTGTGTCATAACATGATTTTTTTACCTTTTTTTATCAACAGTTTTTAAAAACATTCAAAAAATAGCCAAACAAAACAACAAAAAATCCATAAAATATATTTTTAATATATTTGCAGCATTTTCGGCATCTTAACATCTTTCCAAAAGAATTCAAAATTCAAAGATTTACTTTCAACGTGTTCAGCTATTAACGCACCCATTTCAAAGTCATTTGTTTATTTTTCTCATTGAGTTAACGTTGACATTATCTTTTTCAAAATACACACACACACACATAAAAATAGAAGAGAAAAATCTCAGATGAAGGTATTCTTATTACTTTTGATGAAACATAGATTTTACTTTCTCTCTTTTTATGTCTGTCTCATTTTTCAAAATGAATCACAAGAATAATGGATAGGATATCGCTACTTACACCATAAATACTATAGAATTTTCTCTCCACTACTATTACAATTCCATGTTATTATTATTATTACATTAGTATTGGAAAAAAGAATATTAGTGTCAGTTAACAGCTAATTATTCAAGGGCAAGTGAAACAAATTTTTCAAATCTATTTTTTTATGTGGTTGGAATCATGATTGTTAGTAGAGAAATAAAAGGAAGAACTCCAATTGAACTTCTAATTGTGTGCAAAGGAAATTATGTGAAGGAAATAAGAGGGGTAGAAAAAAAGTGAAATTGAGCTTGCTTAATGTATGCATTATGGATCAAAATTATAAATGTTGGTAATGGGTCGAGGAGAAACTTAATCGCATAAATTGGAAATTAGAGGACCAAATTAAACCAAATGGAAAAGGTTAAGAACTCAATTACATTAACAAAAGGGTCTAATCAAAGAAGACAATGAGAATTTAGGACCGAATTAAAGAAAGATATTGAAGATTTGAGCAGACTTGCAAAATAATTAAGTTCGAGAACTTAATTGAGCTTTTTATGGTCTGATTGATCTAATCAAGAATTTAATTAAAGCATAAGTTTGAAATTGATTTGGCTAAAACTAGAAGAATTAATAAAATTCAAGAACTTAAGTAAACTTTTTATAAGTTTAACTAACTTAATTAAGAGCTAAATCAAAGCAAAATTATGTTTGAAAGTCAATTTGGCCAAAACTGAAAAAATTAATTAAGTTCAAGAACTTAAATAAACTTCTAACTAGTTTAACTAACTTAATCAATGACTTAATTAAAGCAAAATTCAGTTTGAAAGTCAATTTGACCAAAATCAAAAGAATTAATTAAGTTCAAAGACTTAATTAAATTTTTAATGAGTTTAATTGACTTAATTAAGGATTTAATTGAAGCAAAATTAAGTTTAAAAGTTAATTTGACAAAAATTGAAAGAATTAATTAAGTTCAAATACTTAATTAAAATTTTAACGGATTTAACTGACTAAATTAAAGACTTAATTGAAGAAAAACTAACTTTGGAAACCTGATTCAGGTGACATTGCAAGAACTGAAAGTTTTAGGGACCAATTTTTAATCATTATAAATTAATTGACCAATTCAAGGGTTTAATTGTGAAGAAAATAAGGTTTGAAAGGCCATTTGAGGATAAATTGAAAATGTCTAAGACCAAGGACTATGTTGAAAAGGTGTTAAAGTCAGAGGATCCGATTGAAACACTCCTGCACTTGGGATAAGACATCAATCTTTTGATTATGTCACTCAGTCTCCGCCAGCTTTAGATCTTTGTTTTGATCTCTTCAGCTACTCTCTCCCACAACAAACCATGCCCGTCAGGTCTACTGCTCTAGTGGTTTTCTGACAGCACCACATGGTGTTGCGTCCCCGATAGCACAGGTCTGCCAACCTGAGCTCCGTTTCTGCCTCTTCGATACCTCCACACTCATAAGTAACATGTTCCTCTTATCACGAACCTTTGAATTTCAAAGATGCTAACTGATTTTTGTGCTAGCAATCTATTATGAGATCTGAAATTACAGTTTTACATGCTAATAACACTTGGTCTTTGGTTCCATTTAAACCCTCTATGAATGTTGTTGGTTGTCATTGGGTTTACAAAGTCAAGCGCTAGGCTGATGGTGCTATTGATCGCCACAAGGCATGCTTGGTTGCGCAAGGGTTCACTCAATAGGAAGGTATCGACTACTTAGAAACCTTCAGTCTTGTTGTTAAACAAACTATTGTTTGGCTCGTCCTCGCCATTGTCGTATTTTATCACTAGCAGGTTCGACAACTTGATGTACATAATGCTTTTCTCAATGGTTCCTTTTAGTAGGTTGTTTATATGCAACAACCCATGGGTTTTGTTGACCCTACTTTGCCAACTCATGTTTGTCGCCTTCACAAGTCTCTTTATGGTTTAAAACAAACTTTACGAGCTTGGTATACACGACTAAGTGACTTCCTTTTGTCGATTGACCTTCGTGCTTCTAAGGTTGATACCTCCTTATTTATTCTAATTGTGAATCATGATATATGTTATCTGTTTGTCTATGTAGATGACATTCTGCTCACTGATAATAATTCTACTCTGATTCGCTGCCTTATTAGTTTGCTAAGTTCAGAATTTATACTTTAGGATCTGGGTAATGTTCATTATTTTTTTGGGATTGAGGTCACTCCCCCTAGTATAGGGCTCTTTCTTAGTCAATATTAATATGCTCTTGATATCTTTAGTCGGGCTAGTATGTCATCGTACAAACATGTTGATACATTGGCTTCTACTTCCAAGATCGGCCTACAAACTAGTGATTTATACTCTAATCCTACTTGTTATCGGCAAATTTTAGGTGCTCTCCAGTATCTCATATTTACTAGACCAGACATTTGTTATGCTATCAACAAAATCTGTCAATTTATGCATGCTTTTATTGAGAGCCATTGGGCTGTTGTCAAACATATTTTATGGTTTTTGAAAGGTACTTCTTCATTTGGTCTTCACCTTACTTGTGGCTCCTCTTTATCACTGCATGGTTTTACTGATGCTGATTGGGTGGGGAGTATTGATGATCGAAAGTCTACTGGTGGCCATATTGTCTTTCTTGGCACCACTCTCATTTCATGGAAATCTGATAAGCAACACACTGTTGCTCGCTCATTCACTGAAGCAGAATATAAGACCTTTAGTTGATGGTATTGTTGAGGTTCTTTGGCTTCATTATATGCTTTTTGAATTATGCTTCTTTTCCAGTTTTGTTACCACCATTTGGTGCGACAATTTGGGCGCTACGTTTTGTTTGCTAATTTGGTGTTTCATGCACGTACAAAGCATGTTGAGGTTGATTATCACTTCGTTCATGATCGAGTGGCTAAAAATGAGATATAGATTCGCTTCATATCCTTCAAAGATCAATTGACTGATGTTCTTACTAAGCCGCTCCTTTACACTGCGTTTGCCTATTTACAATTCAAGTTTCATGTGAGCAACCCACCTTCAACTTGATGGTATTATGGAAGGTGTTGTAATATAGAAAATATTATACTTTTTTATATAAAGTTATCATGTATATGTTGTTCTAATCATATAAATAAAAGAAATGGCTACTGGATGTCATGCCTTCTAATTAATCATAAATCCTGTTGTAATTAATATCAAGAGATAGGATACACTCAGCTCATGGCCTTTAGACCTTTCCCATCATCCTATAAAACCCACACCAAAACCTTAACCAGGGCGGATGACCACAACCACACTGCCATTACATATTTCAAGCCATAAATTCCACCTTTAAGAAACCTTTACACTTTCCAGCACCCTCTTTGGATCATTGAACACCAATGCAAACCACAACCTCCATTTTCATCCCCTAAAACACTTCCCGCCATATATATTTAACTTCAGCAAGCCTTACTTGCGATTCTTTGGATGTCAGCTTCAAGGTTGCAACTTTATTAAAGTTGCATGCTTTTTTTGGCTGCTAAGCTCATGGGGAAGATGCTCCAGACAGTTAAGAGGCATAAAAATCATTCAACATCGTCATTATAAAGATCACTACCAGAAAACCAATGGAATTACCGACAGAATTATTCTGTCGGTAGTTATTACCGACAGACTAAATTCATCTCAAAATCCGTCGGTATATACCAACCGTATCTCCAACGGACTATTTTTTTAGACGATTTTACCGACTGAATGACCGAGGGATTCAAAATGAGATAGCCATACAGTAACATGGCACTGTCACCGACGGAATCACCAATGAAAAGTATCCGTCGGTGATTCCATCGGTAAAAACCATTAAATACACCCCCTCTACCGTCACTCTCTTCCTCTGTTTCTCCTTCTTCTTCTTTCCCATCCCACCTCTCCCCTCCCAAACTGCAGCCAACCACCCATCCCAACTCTCCACTATTCTCAACACAAGCACTCAAGTTTCTAATACCTTGTACGTGGTCACAATATCCATTTCTTGTAGATTTTATCATTTGTTTTTAAGTAAATCTATTCTTTTTAGTTTTAACATTTAAATGTGAATTTTTTTTTAGTATATGTATTTTGTTAACATATGTACTTGTTTGATTGTTATTTGTCAAAGAAACTTGTAGTATGAATGCATAATTTTATAATTGTTATAATTTATTTTAGATTTTGTCAAATTATATTTGTTTGTAAATTGTTGAAATTTTATTTGAATTACACCAAATTAAATGTGTTGTGATGAAATAAATAATTAATAGCTTGTTTAACGGGTCTTTTTTAATTGTTATCAATTCTATTTTGAAGTTGTGATTTCTGTAAATTTATATATGTATAAATTTATATGTATGAATGTTGATAGTTGATAATTGATAATGAATATTTAACATAAGTGTTGTTTTAGTTTGTTTGATAATATCGGGGAAAACCAATATTTTTGTTATGTTTTATAGAGGTTCAATAGAAGTCATGAATGATCGTTCATGGATGTATCAGAACTCACCCCAAGGATTGCGAAGGATGGATTATTATAACGGTGTCCAGGGTTTTATTAATTTCGCAACATCTATTCCGAGGAATTTTACCGATGGCGATATTAGGTGTCTATGCAGAAAGTGTAAAAATTTAAAGTTTCTGCATCAAGATGTTTTAATGATGCATCTTTTAACCAAAGGGTTCATGGGGGATTACTTATGTTGGTATGCACACGGAGAACTATTTGTTCCTAATGAGAGCATGGAAGAACAGATGGTTGGGTCAACTTCTAGTGCTAGCAACATGCATGAAGTTGGAAATGAGAAACAGGAATATGGTTATGGATGCAATGAGAATGAGTGAAGGTAATGTCAGGGAATATCCAATCGTAGAAGAAGAACCTAATGCAGATGCAACAAGGTTTTTTGATCTGTTGAAAGATTCTAACGAACCATTATGGGATGGTTGCACGAACCACAGTAAATTATCAGCCATACCACAGGTGTTCACCATTAAGTCAGATCACGGGTTGAGTGAGGTCGGTTATGACAAGATTATTGAATGGGCAAGAAGCATTTTACTTGAAGGGAACAAGCTGAAAGAGAACTTCTATACTGCTAAGTCCATGATAAAACCCCTCGGTTTAGGATACCAGAAAATTGATATATACCCTAACTTCTACATATTATACTACCTTGAAAATGTTGAGATGACCGAGTACATGACATGTGGGCATTCCCATTACAAACCCAGAACTGGTAGAGGGAAGACTCTCGTGGCATATAAAAAACTTAAATACTTCCCAATCACACCTAGACTACAGAGGTTATTCATGTCACCAAGGACTGCTGAGCACATGACATGGCATCAATCACACCATGTGGTTGATGGAGTGATGGTTCATCCTTCTGACGGTGAAGCATGGAAATACTTTAACAGTATGCATCCTCACTTTTCAGCTGAATCAAGGAACGTGTGTCTTGGGTTGTGTACAGACGGATTCAACCCATTCGGGTCATTTGCTGCTCCTTATTCTTGTTGGCCGGTCATATTGACGGTTTATAACTTGCCACCGGGGATGTGTATGAGACCGGAGTTCATGTTTTTATCTATGGTCATATCAGGTCCGAGCAGTCCGGGTTGGAATATAAATGTTTATCTTCGTTTGTAGATTGATGAGTTGACGCAGTTGTGGTCCTCTGGATCTTTGACTTATGACATCTCGAGGAAACAAAATTTTGTTATGAGAGCGGCTTTGATGTGGACTATCAATGATTTTCGAGCTTATAGAATGGTTTCTAGTTGGAGCACGCATGGAAAACTAGCATGTCCATACTGTATGGAGAACAACAAGGCATTCACGCTAACAAACGGGGGTAAAGCTTCTTTTTTTTATTGTCACCGTCATTTGTTGCCACCGAATCACAGGTATAGAAAGAAAAAAAATGATTTCTTTGTTGGCAGAGTTGAAAAGGATGTTGCACCCCACGTCTTTCTGATGAAGAATTGTTTGATGTTGTGTCAGAGTACGGTGACATTGTGTTTGGTCTCCAATCAGGTAAGCAGAAGTTTCCTGGTTTTGGTTTGACCTATAATTGGATGAAGCAAAGTATCTTTTAGGAGCTTCCTTATTGGAAGACCAATCTTCTACGCCATAACTTTGACGTAATGCACATTGAAAAGAACGTGTTTGAAAACATTTTCAACACCGTCATGGATGTGAAGGGGAAGACAAAGGACAATATCAAGTCTAGATTGGATGTAGCGTTGTTCTATAACCGTAAAAATATGGAGTTAGTTTGTGATGGGTCACGGGTCGCAAAACCAAGAGCAAGCTTTGTGCTAGAGAAAAACGCACAACTACTAGTCTACAAATGGCATAAGAGTCTGCGTTTCCCTGATGGACATGCCTCGAACATATCAAGGCTGGTTAACACGGAGGAATGTAGATTATATGGAATGAAGAGTCATGATTGCCATGTGTTCATGCAAACACTCATCCCATTAGCTTTTCGTGATTTGTTGTCAAAAGGGATATGGGATGCATTAACGGAGATCAATCATTTCTTCATAGATATATGCTCCAGCAAGTTGAATGTTGATCACATTGAAAGGCTTGAAAAGAATATCGTTGAGACAATATGCAAACTTGAAATGATATTCCCTCCATCATTTTTTGACTCAATGGAGCATCTACCCGTACATTTACCGTTTAAAGTAAAATTTGGAGGACCGGTCCAGTACAAATGGATGTATCCATTCGAGATGTTACATATTACAGGAGCTATATAATTCATAATTAAATGTTTTTATTTTTATTTTTTTAATTGATAATTTTTTATTAATATTATATATATATATATATATATATATATATATATATATATATATATATATATATATGCAGGTACTTGTTCAATCTTAAAAAAAAGATTAAGAACAAGGCGCATGTTGAGGTGTCAATATGTGAGGCCTATATTGTTGAGGAGATCTCAACATTTATCTCATACTATTTCGAACCTCATTTGAGAACGAGGATCAACCGTGTGCCACGGCATGATAATGGTGGTGAAGTGCCTTCAAGTGCGAACTTGTCAATATTCTCCAATCCTGGATGACCCACACCTAAAAATACCGTGAAGGGAAGATATTTTTCTGAAATAGAGTTCAGACAAGCACACAATTATGTCTTATTTAACTGTGATGAGCTGAGACCTTTTATTAAGTAAGTAGATGTTCGACTTAAAATTTGTCAAGAGTGTATTATTTATGTTTTGTGATACCATAAACTCATATAATTTGGAACAACCTTGCAGGCAACATCGACGATACTTACTGTCCAATAACTCACAGCTGACTGAATCCCAGATCTTTCAATTACAAGATGAACAATTTGCCACATGGTTTTGAACACATGTAAGTCCTATCACAAACTCATTATCTCTTGCAATGTAATTAATTGTATGTCAATTTTACATAATATCCATTTATTGATTATTGTTGTAATTAATTTACAAGGTTTATCAAATGGGAGGTAGTGCTGCTATTTCACTGTCTTTACTAAACCTAGTCCCTGAAAGAAAAGTCAAGTGCTATAACGGGTATTTTGTCAATGGTATATCTTTCATACTGAAGAATACAGGAATGGAAGAAAAACATACAACAGCGGTGTTTGTATTAAGGGATCGACTTCTAGTGAGTTTGAAGTTGACTATTATGGTAGATTGGAAGAGGTCATCGAACTGCAATATCATAGCGAGCAGAATAGAGTGTTTTTATTCAAATGCTATTGGTATGACACAACTGACAGAGGAATCAGAGTAGATCCTCACTATGGTCTCGTTGAAATCAACTCAAAAGCTAGACACCATAACGTAAACGACGTCTTTGTTTTCGCAAAGCAATGCCAACAAGTTTATTACACATACACCACTTCCTTTAGAAAGGACCGATCAAGAGTTGATTGGTTATCCGTTTTAAAAACAAAACCCAAGGGTTGTGTCGAGGTTGTTCAGGATGAGAACGAAGACACAAGTGTGATAGATGAAGCCTTTCAAGCTAGTAAGTTGGTTGAACCATACTGAGTTGCTCCTTCGATTGACTTAGAAGAAAATTCAAATTTTCATGTTTTCAACGATAGTCTTGTTGATGTTGATGCAGAGGAGTTGAATGCTGTTCTGAGCTCTACTAGTGTATAAAAGAATGTTGTTGAAGACGATGATAACGAAATTGAAGAGTGCGATGAAGCTGATGATAACAATTCAATTGAGGATGAAGATGAAAAATCCGACTAACTAAACATATTCTAAAGCCTTATTTTTATAATGTAAGAATTTGGAACATGAAATATTTATTCTTCTTTAATGGTCAGCTCTTGTTACTGTGATGCGTGTGCTGTAAGATTGCAATTCAAGATTTTATGACATGGTTACACAAAAAAAATAAGAAAAATTTACGGTTTCACACAGGTACACCAACAGACTATAACCTGTCGGTATTTCACAGAGAGTTGAAAAAAATTATGGGAGTGTGCCACAATCACCGATGGCCTCACCGACGGACTATAACCCATCGGTATTTCATAGAGAGTTGAAAAACAATTACGGGAGTGTGCCACAATCACCGACGGAATTTCCGATGGTGTTACCAATGTATATTACCGACGGACTCACTGACAGAATACCCACATCCCGAAGCGCACGCATTTCAAACGCGTGTCCGTCGTGCAGATGTACCAATAGATCGAAAAGTCTAGTAGGATTTTTGAAATTTTTTGGTGCGCATTTCAATTAATTTCCGACGGTATTACCGATAGAATTTAATGCCACCGACAACAATTAATTTATGTCGGTAATACCATCGGAAATATTGCTATATAAAACCCCCCCTCCCCCCATTTGGTTCATTTTTTTCTCTAGCTCTGTTTCTCTTCTCCTCTCCGTTTATATTTGGCTTTTGGAAGGGATTTTATTGTTTTGGTGGTAGTTTTAAAAGGTATGTATTCTTTTTTCTTTATCTTTGTATTTTTTTTATTTTTATTTTGATTATTTTTTTGTGTTCTTTGTTTTGTGTATTGTTTGTAGATAAAATCTTAAATTTAACACAATATTAAGGTAAGCATTTTTTATTCCTAAATTTATTTTGAATTGATATAGTGTTTTTTAGTTTTGTGTATTGTTTGTTTTGTGTTTAAGTTGTTTTGTATAGTGTTTTTTAGTTTTTTCATTTTATTTATTAATTTTATGGTATTATTGTTTGTATTGCTATAATTGTTATTGTTGAATTTATATTAAAAATGTTAATTTATATATATAGAATTACATTTAATTAGTTTATCTTAATTTAAGATATTATTGTTTGTATTGCTATAATTGTTATTGTTGAATTTATGTTAATTGAAATATAAAATTAAATTTAATTAGTTTATCTTAATTTTAGGATATTATTGTTTACCTGTCATTGTTATTGCTTGTTATTACTTTTTTTATATTTATGTGTACGCGTTAATTTCTATTTTGAGGTCCATTAGGGTCGATCGTGTTGGAAATGATATTGATTTAGTTACCTTTTGCTTTTGACCATGTAATTATTTATAAATTAAGAGTCTTGTCTCCTAAAACTTGAAATATAATATTAATCTGTAAATTTGAATGTATGACTTTAATCTAATGTTTGTAACTCTAAGTACCAATTTAACAATGAATGTTCATAATTGAAATTGATTCTTTTACTTGAATATCATTATATGATGTTATTGAATAAGATATTTTGTGTGGATGATGATGAGTTGGGTTGAGATCCAGGATTATTGGATCGAGATGTGAAATAAAATTGGAAGTGTAATATGATTTTGTCGATAACTTGGGACGCCCCAGTATAGGGGAGACTCTGTCAATTTTTTTTTTTAAATAATCAAAGTTAATTATGTAATTATTCGTATAAATTTGTGCAGATGCGTAGAATAAAATCTACAGTACGTCGTCAGAAGAAGGTTGCAACTAGTTCTTTTAGCAGCGAGGAGGATGTATCTTTAGGTGCTGATCACGGCGAGGAATCTACGCCAACTTGTGATGTTGCCTCTTCTAGCACGGTTTCACAGCGCAAAAGCGGTGTGACTTCACAGCGGGGTCAATTCACCCGCAAGTACCAGGCACAATGGAAGGATGACCTCTCAATGTAAGTTTGTTTAGGTTTTAGTTTTTTTTTAATATACTTATAACATAATTTATGAACAACTAATTAATATTACTACTTTTATTTAATTTCAGGTTCACAAATATTGAGGCTGCAAGGACTATAACATTGACATTTAAATCGTCGATAGAGATTCCATTGTTTCAATGGAGTCAGGTTTCTAGACATCCTGAGTGGAAACCTAATATCGATGCATGATTTAAGCGATTTCAGGTCGGTGTTAATTTTTAATTTCCAGCTTATTTTTAATAAATGATTTTTATAATTTTATATCTTGTACTATTTTTATTTTATATGAATTATTTATATACACAGAACAAATTTGAGTGGGATAGGGCGAACAACAATGTTGTGAGGAGGGTATGGGAGAATCACGCAGCAACTAGGTAACATCGAAAATAATATTTATTTTTGTTTTATAATTTTATGTTTTAAATTCTAATTTGTTGCTATGGAAGTAAGTTGCGTGATTTTTGGTATGACACCCAAAAAAAATCAAAAAGACATGCGAAGGATAACGGTCTTGAAGGATGGAATGAGGTAGTGATTTGGCAGGAATTCAAACCGCCATTCATCTCAAGGGAAATATGGACGACATATATTGAGCACGTGACCTCAGAGCGGTTCTCACGGCGCTCACAGTCCGGCGCTGACAACCGGAACCGGCAAATTCATGGTTCGGTGACGACACACACTAGCAGATCCGTCCCATTCAGCGCACATGCAAAGCGGATGGTAAGATTAATTTTAATGAAATATATCGTTAATTAATTTGTCGTTCCTTATAATATATTTAACTTTCAACCTATTTTTTCCTTATAGGCTGCGTCTCTTGGACGTGAGCCGAGTCCAATGGAGCTGTTTGTAGAGACGCATGTGCGGAGTCAAGACCGCCAAAAGGGGGTCCGGCAGTTTGTGGACAACCATGCTCAGCACTTCGTGGTATGTTCGTTCATTCAGTTTATTTTGTAAGTTATTATTTTCTTGAATTGCATCTTGAATGATGATTTTTTAAAAAATTTTCAGGAGATAATAGCTGGTTGAAGGAGAGATATAGGGACAATCCTTCGACCCATCCAGATTTCGATCCAGATTTATGAATGGAGGTGGGATCGTTTGGTGGACCCGATAAAAATCAGGTCTACAGGCTCTCCAACACCACGGCTGAAAACTTGCGTTTGGCTCGTAGTGTCTCAACCATTGGGAGCTCTCCATCAGTATCGAGCACCCAGTCTGAGGAGTTCATTGCCTTGAAACAACAATATCAACAACTCTCGACGAATTATGACGAGCTCCGTCAAATAGTCATGGAGATGAGATCAAAGATGGGTGATGATACTTATGCAGGGCCTTTTTGGTCGTACGGTCTCGGGAACAACCAGCCTCCTCCTCCTCCAGCTCCGTCGCTATTCTAGTTTAATTTTGTTTTTTAAACACATTAAATTTGTAATGAATATTTGGATGAATATTATTTAACATTATTTTTATATTTTTAATGTTTAATCCAATTTTATTTGTTTATTAGAGTTTTACTATTAATAAATTATTTTTTATATATATTTTAAATATATGCCGACGGCTTTACCGACGGATAATATCCATCGGTGATTCACAGAGAGTTGCCAGACAATTATTAGCCATGCCATAATTACCGGCGGACATATTCCGTTGGTGATTACATACAGACGGCTTCACCGACGGATAATATCCGTCTATATTTCATAGAGAGTTGCCACAAAATTACTACCGATGCCATAATTACCGACGGATAAGCCGTCGGTAATTACCGTTGAAATTTCAGACGGATTTGTTCCGTCGGTAATGTTCCCATGGAAAAAAAAATTTTGGCACACATGTATCCGTCTGTAAGACCGTCGGTGGGTGGTTTTTTTATTTATGACAGAATTAGCGACGGAAAGGGGAGTTACTGATGACTATTATACCGACTGACATGTTCCGTCGGTGAGGCTATCGGTAATTATTTCACCGACGGCCTTCATTCCTGACACCGATGGAATCAGTCCGTCGGTAAAACTGTTTAATGGTGTAGTGGATTTTCAAGCACACAAAGAATCCTGCTTTTGTAACTCTTTAATTGCTAAAGCGAAGAAAAGTCCAGTGTTAGCAACAGGGAGAACAAGAAGTTGTTGTCATTACAGAGGAGAAAACATTCATGATCTCCAGTACAGTCCTATGAGTTTAGCAAGGGTATAAAGCTCTTCTCCATTTTTCCATTCAAACCAGAAACAGACCTCGCCGTCGTTGAAGGACGAGACCCTCATAAGGTCTTTCACCCTCAAAAATCATCATCTTTGGGGCAGCTACCATCGAGAATATATCTTCCAAGTTTCAATGACAGCGCTTGTAATGGCATGGCAGTGTTGGTTGAGATCCTGCAGGTACCACTCTTACCTTTTTATTCCTGCAAAAATGGCTAAGTTGTGCATGCCCTATACTTGATCTTTAGTTAGTATGCTACTTGACTCTTATAGAAACAATAGGCTCAGAACTACGAGAATGAATGGTAGAGAGATGGCAGTGCACATGACATGTGCCATGGTGTTCCTTTTAGCATTCCTGCTATAGTCTAACGTTCCCTTTCTTTTATTGCTGTTTTTCTTTAAAAAAATACCAAACTTATACCTTGTTTGAACATTAGGAAACAATACAAGTGCTGGGCAAATTTCATCATTTTTGCCACTTTGATCTTATGCAAAGTTATCTCATGTCATGCTTAGGTGTGACTTTGTAAGAGTTTGTTTGGTATTGCGGTAGCTGTTGTGGTTGTGGTTTAAAAAAATTGTTTTCTAAAAAAGTACTTTTAGTTGAGGTTGGTTTGAAAAAATAGGTGTTTGGTTAAAATTGTGATTGAAATTGAGGTTGAAAAAAAAATAGTTTAATGTGTTTGGTTAAGAATGCTTTGGAAATTGAGGTTATAAAATAATTTTTAAAAAAATATATTAATATTAATGGTTTTAAATTTAAATATTGTAAAATTAATTACTCTTATTACATCATGAAAAAAAATAATACTTTATATAAAATATTTTTTATTATTCCATTAAACTATTTATAATTCCATTACGTCCAAAATTCATCCGATAAGAACTACAGTTTTCATAACTTTTTGAGCATGTAATAAAATTAGATAAAATATTATCAGATATAAAATTGATATTACTGTGCGCGTGAATTTAATTCACTCTATATTAGTTTTTCGAGAAAAAAATATTGTTCACATTGCGAATGAATGAATTTAATTCTCTAAACTAGTTTTTTTTTAAAAAAAATTAATACGATTAACACACTTAAAAAAAAAAAAAACCTACGAACAGTGCAAGTGAATTGCATTGTTCACGTGAACAGTGCAATTCACTCGTGAATAGTGCAGTGAATTGCACTGTCCGCAGGTTTTTAATCCGCTGCAAAGCATGCAAAACAGGTTTTCATAGCTTTTCCTTTCCAGCATTTTAAACGCAAAAAACACGTGGACCCCATGCACAGTAAAGTGATTTTTATTATTACCAAACGGCTGCGGACTGCGTTTTAAATAAAACGCAGCCGCAGCCGCGTAGACAAACGTCCTCTAAGTGTCGTTTTTTCTTTTTCTTTTTTAAAAAAAGTTAAGGGAATTTTTTTTGTAAATCACCCATTCTGATCTTGTAATGACAAATCATGCATTTGGTTTTTGTTTATAGATTAGACCTTCCAAACTCCTTTGTTTTAAAATGAAAAAAAAAAAAGCTGGGCTATTTGGTTTTTTAAGCCCATTCATTTCCTTGGACAAAGCCTGTGTCATTTGGGCCAGTCTAGGATGCCCGATAAGTCTTTTAAAAAACCTAAAATACTGTTTCAAAATTTATCAAAGAAAAAAATATATTTTTAGGATTTAATCACATTTAGCAAATATGCTCTTAAAACAAGTGTTAAATATGTGTTTTTCAACTAAGAGTTTGTTTCTCAAACATGTTTTAACATTATTTTTACATTTTTATTTTTTATTTTTTATGTTTTTATTTAATCACATTTAGCAAATATGCTCTTAAAAAAGTTTTAAATATGTGTTTTTCAACTAAGAGTTTGTTTCTCAAACAGGTTCTAACATTATTTTTATATTTTTATTTTTTATGTTTTATGTTTTACCAAACACATTCTTAATTTAATTTTAATTTCTTAAAGTGCTATTTTGTAATTAATTTTGAGATTTTTATACTAGTTTTATTCTTTTATATTTAATCATTGGAATTGTACACTTATACATAAAGCACTTTTACAAAATTAAATAAATCAATTTTTTTATTTTTTAAAAATAGGAAAACAACAAAAATCCTTCTTTCAAAAAACATATATATATATATATATGTGTGTGTGTGTGTGTGTGTGTGTGTGTTAAATTGCATAATACAAGTTTTTCTTAAAAAATCATGTTTGCATTGATACACAAAAAAATTTGAAAGAAAAATATTGCATAATCTAACATATCAAAAAATTAAAATTAAAATTAAAATTAAAATAGTTTTTATATTTTGTGACCATCATGGATTTAATAAAAAGTTTATTAAAGCCATGAGGACTTGGTCTAAATTTCAAAAACACCAAAAAATTATTTTTTTATTTTTAATATCAAGGATTATAAACTTATACGTAAGAGGTATTTCTAATATTAAATAAGTATTTTAACTTTAGAATGACTAAGTTTGACCCGTAAAATAATATAACACTTTACTATGGTGAAATTGTTTTAACCAATAAATAGACCAATACTTTAAAAAATACAACAGAACCTTAGTAATAATCAAACAAATGAACAATACAACTTACTTTATGTAAAGTGTACTAGGAGTGATATTGTCCTCTATATACACAATTATAGTTCTTACTGACCAAACTATTACATGGGGAATCTAAATCTTTTAAACCATAAAAATGTTAAGAATTCATTGTTGTTTCCACGCCATCAAATCCTAATCCAAAAGGACAATTGTTACGATGCCATACATGTGTGATATATTTTATTCATGTATATGTCATTTTAGCTTCTTATTAGTGATATTTTCCACGTGCTATCGTGGAATATTTTTAAGATCTGTTTTTTTATTTAATTATATGATAATAAAAATAGATATTCATAAGAAAGTCAATGAATAAAATTATTAAAGAATTTTTTTCGTCAAAATTGTATTTTTTTTATCCATGTATTTTTTTTTTGTTCTAAAAATAAATATCTTTTATATTTGCAGCATGGTTTATTGAATAAAATTTAGAATAAATAATTAAAAAATGCTAAAAAATTCTAATGATTTGAGTTAAAAAGGACGAAATATATATTAATTTTTAATCAAAAACTTAATTTTTTATTCACGCATTTCTTTTCTTTTTTTTTGATGAAAATATGGTTTTTTATGAGAAATGTTTTTTTCTTAAGTAAAATCTCATTATGACCATGAGAGCAGGTTTCTATTAAAAACAATTATGAATAGATCGTTTTTCCGCACATATATGAGAAAATATAAGAATAAAAAATTAAAAATAAATATTTTATTCTAAGTCAATATTAATAAGCAAGTTTCTTTAGTTTCTTTTTTACATGTTGCATATTATATTAATAGATAATTCCTTAAATATCATTTTAATGCATATT
>Ga0325414_1001907_pt1 | contig 20669 bp, 11 predicted proteins | sample PopdelMetagenome_8_FD_206183 | JGI IMG/M metagenome (GOLD analysis project Ga0325414, IMG submission 206183) | Populus deltoides microbial communities from Bellville, Georgia, United States - Leaf-PdKOR-R3 | ecosystem: Host-associated > Plants > Phyllosphere > Phylloplane/Leaf | place: USA... | reverse complement strand
CATGATGGAGTACCTTTTCTATGCCAAGGCTGTTTTTCCTCCTAAATTTGAAGGCCTTGGAAGAATATAATATTTGTGACATAAGCTACTTACAAAGTATAAAGTAAACTTTGTTTAATATGCATAAATCTCCCTACTTCTTTCCTATAGAAATTAAACCAAAAATTTCCAAATTAAAATTTTGAGTTTAAGAAATTTTCAATAATCCTAGTAATATTATATCCAAATTAACTCTATCACCTACCATGCGGTACGCCCTAGTGATAAAGATTATGCATGAACGTGAGAGAGGTGTATGGATAATTAATGAGATAGTAAACTAAAAAAGAAAAAAGAAAAAGGCAATTACTTGTATCCAGCAATCATGGAAATGCATTCTAACAAGACCAGCTGCTAAGGTAGGATCAGACTTCAAAGCACTTGTTACTGTGTTCCTCACAATTGCCTCAGCAAATGGGCAGCTGAAAACGTAGTAGTTCATGCTGAGGCCATTCGCTCCATCTCTATAACCACCTGCTATTAACTCCATCAATAAAAACAAAGCAAGAAAATTAGCCATAGCCATGTTTGCTAGATTTGAAGGGAATATTTGATGAGCAGCAGCGTGTGTATGGCAAAGGCCAACAAAAGCTAGGTAGGGTGACGATGCAATGGGAGATATTAATTTGAAAGTAGAATTGACTGAAGAGTGAAGAGGAAGGTAGCAAAGTGTGTGCCTGTGTGTTTCAATGTCAATAATTGAAAAAAAGGTTGCCCCAAAGAAATACACTACAGCAATTGAATGAAGAGTCTGTGTTGAATAGTATTTCCTGTTGCGGTTTGAAAATAAATAAATTATATTTATATATTATATAGCTTTTTTAATAAGATTTTAAGAGAGATTTTAGTGGAATTTGTGTAAAATATATTAATTAACTAAACACTTTTAAATTTGTAATTTGAGGAAACCAAAAAAAACAGACAAAAAATAAAATAGATAAAGCATGCAAAGTTAAAAGAGTGGATGGTCTATCATTTTCTCCACCTAACACTAATATAATATAGATAGATAGCTGGTCGTGATGAATATACATTTTAATAAAAATAACCTTACTTTATGTCGATTATAGCTAGATTCAATAATGCATGCTAGTGAACTCATTGATTTGCCACTTATATGGAGACACGTATATATCAAAGTCACAGCAAGTAGTCATTCTTGAATATCCGATCGATCTTATCATGGAACCCGCTATCAGAATCATGTAATTCATTGTTTATAGGTGAAGATATTTTTTATATAATATTAGAGTTTTATTAACTAGCATCCTAATTTTGTTCATCAACTCCTTGACCAGCTAAATATATTGACCTAATTGAAAATCTACACAAAATCTCATCAAAACATAATACAGTTCTAATAATTTGGGCTTCAGTATATGGCTCTAATGAAAACTAATCATTTCATGTACATAATATAGCTCTTTTTCTTTCTTTCTTTTTTTGCCTTGGTTAGGATACATGAGAGATATACAGAAACACCACTAGCATCATAATGTGGGAGGAAGGCCCGACCGCACTGATGCACCTTTAAGGCCATAATTTATTATGTACACATTCAACCTATCGTTGGAGGAAAAAAAACTGGCCCAAGAAGATGAACAAAAGGGAGAAAAACAAAATTTAAAGGGGAAAAAAAAAACATTTACAGAGTCTAAATTTTCAGAAACATGAGATGTTGTCATGCTGTTTCCACAGCTTCTGCCATTGTCACCGGCAAAAAAGTCATCGTCTCGTCACTTTACTACTGCACTAGGTTTGGTCACCAAGCTGACGCCTCTGCATCCCACACAGACGAACTTAGCGGGCACTGGATCCGAATCCGGGATGCCAGAACACCTAGTGTGCTGCCACACTCCACAAACATCACAAGCTAACATTCTTTCTCCATCATCATCCTTAGCACCGCAGCGGCAGTCCACAGTCCATCTCTCAGTTCCTCTTTCCATCCTAAATTTACCAAGACCATTTTTTCCCAGACATCTACCTTGGACTCGAACAGATTCAGTTGACCCTATCAAGAGCTTGACCTGGGTGGAATCATCAACACCACTATAACCAAGAAGCTCTTCGGCATGAAATCTCCTGAACATCAAATACACATCTTGAAATGCCCTGGACGCTTCAAGCTTGAGATCAAAAACTGTAGCATTTGAGGGCAGGACGATTATTTCTGGGGGAAGATCTGGGACATTTTCTTCCAACTGATCCACAATTTCCACCTCACATGACAGGCATATAGTAGGTGGATTTGAGGGTGATGACGTTGTTTCACATTTGTTGTAGTCTTTCATGAACTGCTTGCAGTCAAGAAGTTTTCTAGCTGAGCTGATTGCATCACTTGTGGCCTCAGGTCCATAGCTCATCATGGTTTGAGGGTGCAGCATGTTATCGTAAAGGAATCTCAGGTCCTGTATAAGGTTCCCTTCGGATGGGCAGGTAATGACAGAAGAGCCAGTGGTAGCAGGGCTATTTAGGGAAGGATTTCCTGGTTCCAGTCTGTAAAATATTAAAGCACATTCAATAGATTAGTGTTGCACTGAAAATCGCACTACATAAAATACAAAGAGATGCAGATCTTAGCCCTAGTAATTACTAGTACCATCCAGCTCCATCAAAACCATAAACTCTATCTATATTGGCATTCCTAAGCAATTTTTCATCAAAAAGAAAAGTACTAAAAATTACTTTCAAAAGCATTCATGTCTTTCCAAGATCTAGTTGGTACACAAAGAAGATGATTGCTATGTTGAACATTAGCTTAATCATTGCCAAATTAAATAAAAATAGGATACTACAGTTAGTATAATATAACCTGAATACTCCCAGAAAAACTCTTCAAATTTGAATATGTTATATATATGCCGCCAATCATGAATTAATTAATGCAGAGATTAATTGCTAACCTGTACTCAAAAGCACCTGAACTAGGATTGCATCGCGACCTAACAATCATTCCATCTGCTGCAAATTTCCCTCCTATTTCCTTTAGACAATGATCAAGGAGCTCTGGAGGAGCCACTTTGCAAACAGCGCCTCTAAGCGCGCGCCAACTTACCCAGTTGGACCCAGAAACTGCTCGCAGTACTCTAAACATGGCTTCTTCAACACGTTCTATATCACTCTTACTCCATGAAGACGAAATCCCTGATGCATAAATACAGCGCTTCTTGCAGCTAGAATCATTAACCCTTGAGGGAGACTTGTGAGCATCATGGATCAAACTTGTCAAATAACAGAAAAGATCTCTAATATTTACAAGCTCCCGATCTGACAAAGATTGGTAAAACTTTATTATATCCAGCAAGCGAGTTTGCAGTTTCTGCCCTTCAGAAAGAAAGATGGACAAAGGTAGGCTGGAGAGTGTTTCAACAGCTGACTTATACGCATAGACTGTCAAACCAAAACTACCAGCACCAAATTCATAGCCCCAGTCACCATACCATGAATGGCCTTTGGTGATAGCATGAAGTAGCCTGTACTCTAAACCATACTTCTTTGATACATCCATCACACTGACCTTTCTGTTAATGCATGGAAAATGACAAAATAGCTGGTTTAATTCACAGCTATAATTAGATGAAATCAGGAGGCTAATGGAATCCATGCTACCATACAGATTACCAAATCCAACAGTATAAGAAAGCATAAGATACCAACTGTGTTTTGATCTCCAGAATACTATCCACAAACCCTTGATTTCAAGAGAAGCATAGAGCATTCTATCTAGCGAATTGCAAGATAAATTATAACTTCCAAAATCCACATCAAAATGATTCGACAAAAACAAACATTTCAATGACCCAGGAGAACAGCACCACAGATAAAGCTTCTACAAATCTGAAACCTTTCACGCTTATGTTTTATCTTTTTACAGGTAGCTACCAGAAAATCATCTACTCATCCCAATCTCCACATATTCAAATACTCCTAGACCATAAAACATCTGCCAATGATAATATCTACCTAGATAACCACACTGAAGAACTGAAGATTTATGAAGAGAACTCCAACATAGATTTTTAGCTAGCAAATATTAGAAATCATCTTCAGCATAATGGAACACTCTCACTACATAACAAGCATGAGACTGTAAGTGCAATCAAGAATCCTAACCTGACTCCAAGAGTTTTACATAACCGATCCCAAAAGTCCATGATATGGACTCCAGAAAGGACCCTGGAGCCCCCTTCTTTTCCATTTACCCTAAGAAGGTGCCCAAAACCATTTGCATGGATGACACCATGTAAGAGATGAGTGGTGTCTTCCAACTGGTGATAGATCCACTCTTCAACATCATCCGCAGTTGTCACATGATTGCATGTCTTGCACCTAAATTAGAAAATACAAGAGGATCATCAGAAGCCACAAAAATGTTAACATTAACCCAGATATGAATCAAACTCAATACACCTATGATCATAATTCAGTTCCACAAAACAAATTGTAATATCTAACCAATACAAAGTTAAGAATTTTCTTCAAACAATAGAATATAAGGTGTGCTCATGAAATCGGTAAAACACAAAGTCTATTTTCTTGACCATGCTATGCACCAGCATGTATGTTTCACATGAAAATATCAAAGAAAGATAATTACAGTTCAACAGAGATCTAAACAAAGTACTAGTAGATAATTACACTGCATCTCCTCATAGGCATGCACATTGCATCAGTACAATACGTAACTAAATTATGCCATACAATAAAACAACAAGACGCCATATACAACACATTGTCACAATCAACTCTCTAAAAAGAAAAACAGGCAGAGTGCCCTGACCTTGATTCAGACAAATGCAGGACATCTCCGCAACAAGTGCATGGCTTATGATACCCACCAATGGAGTTACCATCAGCTTTAATAATAAAATGGTAACGCTTACTGCATACTGGATGACCACTCCAACCTACAAAGCAGACAAAAAACAATAATTAAGTAACACACAATTAAAATCTAAGAAGTCACAATAATTTTTTTTTTAATACAGAAAAATCAGTATAAATAATCAAAAAAAGGCTAAGAAAAAAAAAATAGTTCTCATTTCCTAACTACATTATACAACATTATCTTGCATCATGTTCAACCAAACATATCATAAGTTCATCAATCACCCAAATTTTCCCCTCAGCAATCAATCTACCAGTCCATACTCCAAAGATGCCCATGTTTAACCCCCGGAACTTCCCTCTTATATCCTAAGTTGCAAGATTGAGTGCACTCTAATCCATCTTCAGAATACCAATTTCACAGTAAAAAAAAAAATTCATCCCATGGCCCACATGCTACACACTTCTAGACAAATCCAAAACATTTAAAAAAGAAAGGTTTTTGGTCAACTACCATCCTATTTGGGGTCACAAAAAAAAAAGATCCTATTCAAAAGACAACAGCACCATCAACTCATTATCCATTCCACATCCAAGCATTGCTGTCCAAGCAAATGGAACAGACAAGACCAAACATGGGGTTAACCCCCAACATCATATTTAAGACCCACGTCAAATGAAAGAAAGAAACACAGGTGCCCACTGCGACACGGTCCCACCAACAACAAAATTTTAACTAAAAGCACCATCTAGTAGAAATGGCAGGCCACCACAAGAAGACAAGCAAGCATGATTCTTCTATTACCCAAAAAGAAAAACAATTACTAAAAGCAGGAAGCCACAGCACGCCACGTGTAGCAAGTACTAGCCTATCCTAACTGAGATAACATTAAACTACACTACATCATTGTCGTCCAGTCATTATCACTCTGGGACCCACATTCCCGCTAATCCAAGTTACAAAAAACCGTCCTTTTCTCGCGGTACATTGCTACCATCTCGTTTATTCTGTTTCTACAAACACCATCACGAGTCAATCACGTGAATTACCGCGATATTTTAAATCTTTTAATTTTCCAAATAAAGCAAAAGGAAAGACAGGCACGCAAAAGAGAGAACTCTCGAATTTCCCGCCCCATCGCACCCGGCAGGCCGGGGAAAAAACGTCAAGGGTAAAAACGGGATCTAGCTATAACTCGAGCTGGGTTAACTCACCAACAACTCGACACTGATCACAGTAAACAGATCTTGATCTAGCCACATCCTCCTCCACCACATCCAAAGAAACCACACCGCCCCCAGCCTCCGCGCCGCCGCACCCCACCAAGTCACCGACTTGAAACGAGATCTGCCACGTGAGCAGGTGAGGGAACAGCGAGGAAGGCGGAGGTAACAGCGCGTGTTCGGTTAAAAACGACCTGATGTTGGATCTGAAAGGACCGCGGGGTGGAGGAGGCGAGGAGGAAGAGGAAGAGGAAGAGGAGGAAGGGGAGGAAGGGAAAGAGAGGAAGTTGTAGAGATCAGCTGTGACTCTCCTCTTCATCCTCTTAATCGGTCTCCCGTTGACAACCATATCCGATAAGCGGCGCGTGAGGGGAAGTAAAGTCAAGAAGGCTCTAGATCTGGTAGATCTGACGGTGGATATTGAAAGATTGGGGAGAAAGGAAGTGTTTTTAGTGTTTGTGATGAAAAAGGGAAAGGTAGAGTGAGAGTGAAGGGGAAAACGGATCGTTTTGGGGTTGTGGAGAGCTGAGGAAGCGACTGTGATTTTGGATTTCAGAACAGCTCGGATTTGATTAGCATCGCCTCTGGTTGAAATTTGATTTTAGAGGAGAAATCTTAGCCGTTAAGAGTGCTGACTGGTTCCTAGACGTTTACCAAATATCGAGGTGGTTTGATTGATAATTACTGTATTACCCTTTAAGGAGGGAACGAGGAAGCTTCGCGAGGAGTCCTCTTTGGAAAAAAAGAAAATAATAAATAATAATATTTAAGTAAATCATTGATTAATTTAATGGCCACGACTGCATACGGAGGAGTAATGATGTCTTGATGCTGTCGTGTCAACGTGGATGCATGTTACCAAATATTAATATTTCATAGTTAATATATAATGAAAAGTTAATATTAAAATTGACAAGATAAAATTTCTCAATTATTCTAGATATATAAAAGATAAAATGCTAAAGATAATATATATAGATATAGATATATGTTTTTTAACATCATAAATCATCCAACCAAGAATTTTTTTAATTTCTTCTGAAATCATCCATAATCATTTTTCAATTCAGAATGAGATTTAATTTAAATTTAAAATTATAAATCTTCAATATAAATAAATATTTTGTATAGCTTGAAAACACATTAAAATCCTACTTTATAATTTCTTTTATATGTTTATTCTCTTTATGTTTTATTAATTTTTAATAAAATATTATGTTGTTACCCACTTTATTTATCGAATCCTATCTTATAATTTCTTTTATGTACCTAATCTCTTCATATATTATATTGTTAGTCATCAATAAAATGTTATGTTGTCTCCCACTCTATTTATCAATCCACTACATAAATGGTCCCTAATTTTGCCATTTTATTAGTAAAAGAACTAGTACAAGGAGAAAAAGGTATGCATTAAGCCAACAAAAGAAAAATGATGAGAGTAAAATGAGTCAATCTAATAAGAAAATGGATAGCAAGGAGTTAAGGTTATCATCGGCTAAGTCATTAGATATTGCGAATCTTAGTGGCAATGACTACAGAAGCGTTTGGAAACGCGGTTGAAACCGTGTTCCCATAAAATTTAAATTTTTTTTTGTTAAAATTTAATACAGTTTATATGTTTTGAATTGTTTTAATGTGTTGATGTCAAAAATAATTTTTAAAAAATAAAAAAACACCATTGACATGTATTTCAGCACGAAAAATTATTTAAAAAATAACTACTACCATATTGTCAAACATACTACTGACAAACACCCTATGCTTTTAATATACTCTATCAATTACATTTATTGCCCCCAAAGACTTTGCTCATCTTCTCGTAAGAAACTACACATCACAAGTATTAGTATGGGAATATATTCATTTCTTGTCAAAATTAAAGTACAACATATTAAAAAAACACAAAAAAAATAGGAAAATGAAATGCTAGAAAATTAATTTTCTTAGAAGGTCCTACCTAGATTCTAAACATTTTTTCTTTAAGTTTTGTATTTCTATCTCAAAATAATGAATTGAGTTTGTATAGATATTTTGGCTTCCGGCTATGTGTCTATTTGATATTATAGTGCATGATGTTTTTCAAAGTGTTTTTTACTTGAAAATAAATCAAAATAATATTATTTTTTTAATTTTTTATTTTTAACATCAACATATCAAAACAATAAAAAACACGAAAAATACAACTTGAAGCTTTTTAAAATATATATTTAAAAATTTTAAAAAGTATTATTTATCATTCGGGGGCCACGGAACTGAGCTAGTTAACAAACAATCCAAAGAACTTTATGTAAGCCTAAAATCACTTAATCTTCAAGCCTTCTAGTTGGTGTAAATTTATTTTCCCTTCTTTCTATCATTTTACTTGCAATGAGGTTAATGAAAAGCAATGTGAAGTCTTTGATTTTATTTTTTTAGGGGGCAGGCACTATATAATTTGAGATATATAAAGTTTTTATTGACAAGAGTTGACCCTTTTAGTTTTATACCAAAGCAAATAGACACTGGTCTTGCTCATCAGAAGGATGTTTATATTATTGTTATTGAAATAATTTGAATTTTTAATATTCATATTAGATTTCTTATTGTTCCGTAATATTTGTATATCGCAATAATTATGGAGCATTCATTCAAATAATTGATAATACTACATATTCATATGGTTGTCCCTTTGACTAGTTGAATTTCTTATTGCATTAAAAATAACATGTTAAGTGTAAAGAAACGTTTGAAAAATACGTACAATTTGAAATAAGAATTTTAATACCCTAATTAACAAAAAAAGATAATAATGGAAACAACTCATTCCAACCATTTTAAGACATTCTCTTCCTTTTAAAGTTTTTAAATCTTGAGTAGTTGTTTACCAATCAAAGTGTACTAAGCATAAAAATAGAATAAGGTGAAGGCAACTTTTACCTATATTCCACAAAGACAATTAGTATGAATTACGAGGGGAAATTGTGGAACAAAGTTATTAAACTCTGCCTGATCTAAAGCTTAAGTCACGTGTTACATGGGTTAATTAAAACGACGTCGTTTCAATTTTTTTAACAGTTAAACAATATCATTTTGATTTTTTTCTAAAAGTCAACCTAGGTTGTCTAGGTCACATGTTGACTTGCTGGGTTGATCGAGTCCAACCAGTTGACTTTGGGTTGATTTTCTTCACTTGTCCTATGTTAGATAATGGGTCAATCAAATTCTAAATTAACCTGTCAAATCAAGCGAAGTTTAATAATTGTGTTATGGACCTCAATAAACAATTAAAATCCAAGTTTTATATTAAATAAATTTCAATTGCAATGCATAAGGTTAAGAAAAAATATTATTAATCATTATGATAAACACATTATTTCATTAATCAAGTTGCTCCCTTTTAGAATCTCTAAATTGGACATGGAAATAATTAAGTCTTTAATTTAGCCTTAAATGATACAAAAGTTGTTGCCTAATTGTTTTAACTTTCAAACATGACAATCAACACATTGATAATGAGTTGATATTTGAACTTTGAAGTACATATTGTTTAATTACATAACTTTCATTTCTTTAATTATGTCAAGCAGTAATATTAAACCAAGTCTAGCTCGACAAGTCTATCTAGGACTTGGTCTAGATTATATATATATATATATATAACTAAGAGTTAATCTGGTTAAATTTAAACAACCTAGCTAAAATCCAACTAAACTTTTTTTAAAATTACAATGTTATTTTAATTGATTAAGACAATTTATTTCTTGAACTAGATCATACGCCAAGACTAAGTTTAATAATTTTGATGTTAAATGCATTTTTCTTTTCAAGCTAGAGTTAGAAAAGAATGAGAGCTACAAATCATGCTTTATAATAAAGATGGAAAATACTTTAATAAAAAATCACTATAAATGATCTAAATACTAATTAATTGATCATGTCTGGACAACCTGATAAGTATGAAAGTGATTTGTCTAAAGGAAAATGCAAGACTAAAAGAAGATTATATCATGATATTAACAATAATTTGATTCAATTAATTGAATCCATATTTTTCTAGTCATCAAAATATTGTATGGTCCTACAAAGTGATTAAGGTGCCAATAATAATTAAGTGGTAGGAACTAACTATAATATTGTATAATCCTTTTTTTTATCAACTTTTTTTTTCTTTTCTTTATCTCTCTTGCTCTTTATCTTTTTCTCTTCCTTGGTGGTTCCTACCTTAATTTCATCATTTTTTGCTTCTTCTCTTCCTAGCAAAGGTTCTCTTTACCTCCATTGTTTTGAGCTCTCAAATTTACTAACTCTGGAGTTTAGGTCATAAATAAAAAAAAAAAGAATATAAGAAAGAAAGAGAGCTTGTGTAGGGTGATCATCAAAGTTATAAATTCAACCAATATAGGAGGTCTAGGTCAATTTGGAAACACTACTTATATCAAGGTTTTTGTTAAGGATTTAGCACGAGGGACCCAAAAGAAGACCATGGAAAAATACTTTGAACAATTTGGAGAGATCTTGGAAGTTGTAGTCATCATAAATAAAAACATTAGAAGATCAAAAGGATACAGCTTTGTAAGTGATCATCACTATTTTTCTTCACTTTGTTACCTTGAACAAGTCTTAGATGTAGCAATGAAATTTATAAAAACATTTAACCAACCATATTTTTTGGTATATATTTTTTAGGTAACTTTTAGAGAAGTATAAGCAGCAAAAAACACTTGTGTGGATTTAATACTTATGATAGATGGCAAGAAGGCTAACTGTAATCTTACTTCATTGGGAGTTCAAAGATCTAGACCTTCTACCCCACAACATGATGCCCACTTTTATTCTTTATTATTCATTAAGTTAATTTCTCTATGATATTTTTAAATTGATTTTATGCTTTCAAAACAAGAGGTGCATGAGACATGTCCCCTCTATCTTCATTGTTTCTGTTTTTCTTAGTAGCTAAACACTACCCTAACTATATTTCATACTTTGTTTTGGATATTATTAGAATAATATTGTGATCAAACCTAAAGGAGTGTAAAGTCAAGAAACTCCACACAAATAACATATAAAAAAAACTTTCATCCATCAATATTGTTAAGATTATTCACATTTTAATTTGTTTTTGTGTGAAATATTAGTAAAACTAATTAGCTTAACCTAATACTACACACACAATATTTATAACTTTATTATATATGTTGCCTGATCATTATTTAATACATGATTTTGTACTAAGAACTCTCCAAATTACACATATCTCATGGTTAGTGTACACATTTCTACCACGCTTTTTCACTTCAAAATGTTCTAAACAATTGTAAATGACACTGCTTCTAGTGCAAATTCTACTTATTTCTACTTTTTTTTTGGCAGTATGGGCAGGGATTTGATTATCAATATCCTCTTCAACATCTATATATTTCTTCATCTTCTACTCTCCCACAATACTATACAGCTCCCATTTCCTTGAATGTTATCCCACCTTTATAAGTAAGTTTGTAATGTTTTTTTTTGACACTATCAATTTAATTTTTTAGCTTAATTGTATTAGATTATCTCTTAATTAATGATTAGTCCCATTTATAATTATATAATTCAATGTTTGCAAGTGCAATTGCGACCACTTCTCTTGTAATTCCATCTGTTCATATCTTAACACCTCATTACCTTACTCAAACCAACTCACTCCAACCTATTAGCAACATTTAAGCAACTTTATGATTTGCTTGGTCATGGTTCCATTCTCAGCCTTTTCACACATATTAGTGCTTATTGGAAGCATGAAGACCAATATACCTCTTAAATTTAGATGAGGTTTTTTTAGGTTTAATTTTAGAGACTCATTGGGATAGATTGAGACATGATTTGGCAAATGAAAAACAACACAAAACTTCCATTCCTAACCCTAAGCCATTCTTTTCTTGTCTTGTATGAGACCAACTCAAGACCAGTTAACTCTTTTAATATATGTTTTTGTGAAGCCAGTTGCTTTCAAACTTCAAGCATACATCCTCTAATTCCTTTCTTTGGGAAAGGGAAGAAATTCTTTGTTACATAACTAGGTCTTTTTTCTCCTTTTTTTTCTTCTGTAAGTTCATTACTTGTAAAGATCAACTATTCAATATAGCTAAATTTTTAGAATTTTTGCCCAATTTTGACAAATGGAGTGCAAAAGAGGGCTCCTTCTAATCTAGTTATAGTCAATGAGGTTAAGCCTCATTTATAGGTAAACATTTTACTTTCTAGTTTAGCTAGGTAGATCATGTATACTTATATTGAGATAGCTTAGAGAGATATTTTGATCCAAAAGTTAATTTATCTAACCAACAACCACACATGATGGCTATAACTATAATTTTCACTTTCCACCACTCATTCCACTCCTCCAGCCCCATCCTCTATTCTCCACTCCTCTGGCTCTCTATCTCAATGAGATTAGCTTCCTAACAAGAGGATCTCATCATAAGTTGGTATTGCTTGATAAATGTTGAAGATGGTTTGTGATAACAACTGTATTTAAATCTTTTATGGATCAGCAAGACTTGTATTATTTGAAGATGGTTTAGAATTTTGTATGTAATAAGTTTTTATCTTAAAATTTGAAGCTTAAGATTTGTAATAAGTAGTATCAGAACATTTGCTACATTAATATATTTTGTTTGCTTCTATACAATTTATAAGAAAAAAATATTATTACAACTCTTACAAGGCATTTTTTTTCATTGTAGATGGCTTATGCATGACCCATATAAAATAAATAAATTTAATTTCAATATATATACATTTGTTTCTTTGTAAATACATAATTTATTTTTGACCTAAGTAAAAAAATGAATTTGGCATCAGTGCATATTTATTCCTTCGTGAATGACTTATTTAATTCTGAACATAAAAGAAAAATATTCATTTGTTTCTTTAGAAATCATTTTGAATGAAAAAAATAATAACATTTGATATGCTAAAATTTACTTGAGACATTACTTAATAAACAAACAAAAAATAAATTTAAAATTTATAGCAATTTTTATTAAATTATAAAGCTTTAAACCATAGTTATTAAACCCGGCCTGGAATCTAACCCGGTCAAGAGATCTAGTTATGGGTCAACCCGGGTCAACTGTACTTTAAAGCAATAATTAAGGGTTGAGGTTGGGTTAAAGATAAGAAATGACAAAGAGAGGCAATAATAAAGGAACCCAATGTGGCAGTGCCAATCAAACATGTCTATAGAGCAAGCTAGACTCTCATGCTCCACTCTCCACGTTAAGTCAAGAATAATACCCAATAACATTCTGCAACATCCAAACATCTGACTGACACATCACACCCCATCCGATCACCCACCATTGCAATTCTGAGCCAATCCAAGCGGTCAATCACACTCCTTTCTTAATTTATTAAGTAAGTCCGACCTGACTGTTTCTTTCCCCCACATCAACTTACAACTCAATCACCAATATATCCAAGCCACGTGTATGTGCAGATATTTCTAACCTTCCGATCATCCATGCTGGCATAACAACCCAAACTCCTGTCCTTCATGATAGACAACCACACTGAAATAAATCAACTCACAAATCATCACCACACTGACATACAACATTACTCATCACCATCTCCTCTCCTCATAAAGTTCATCTACCCTCTCTGGCTTCATCACAAGCAACCAATCTGTCTCTTGCTCTTTGACACCCCCATGCTCTAAAGCTTAAAAACACCACACTTCTTTTTTTGACATCTTTCCCCTGCAAATTCTTGTGGTTTCTACATGCTTGAAAGCATTAGCTAGAGAGAGAGAGAGAGAGATGTTAAAAACTTGATGATGGTAATAAAACCTGTGGTGCTGCTATTTGTTGCCTCTCTCTCTCTTGAAACTGTGAGTTTTGTCCCATTTAATCTTCAATTTCCTTCAAGTTACAGTCATCAATCGTTAGGGCTAGAAAATGATATAAGAACGTCAGTCCCTTCAAGTTCTCTTCAAGATCTCCAAACCCAGATCCACTTGCAATCATTTAAGCGGACTCAACTTCAAAGCACCGGGTCTTGTCCGGGTTTGCCTGGGTCGTTCGGGTCATGGGTCAATCGGGTTTTGCCCCGGCTGGTCTTTTATTAAACTTGAATTGGTCCAGCCACGAGGTCGACTCGCTGGGCCGGGTTTAATAATTATGCTTTAAACACATCACATACCAAAATACTAAAATAAATGTTGATTAGTTTAGCATATAATCAATGTTATTAAATGATTAATAAAATGATTTGCTATTTCAAAACTTGATTACAGTAGGTTGCTAATAAATTGAGTGAAAATTAATTTAATCGATCTAATAACTCAACTCGCGACTCAGTTAGTCAACTAATGACTTGATTGACAAAATAGTATTGTTTTAATTTTTTAAAAAATTAATCTTAAAACAACATTAAAGCTGTGTTTATTTCTTGAAACTGATTTTTAAGAAATCACTTTCCAAACTTTCATGTGTTTATTTGTCATTAGGTAAGTTAGTCAACGGAAAACACTTTACAGTTAAAAGAAAATTTAGCTTGGTTTCCAGGAAAGTGTTTTCCTTTTATTTTGGGCGGAAAACACTTTCCGGAAGTTGTGAAAAATTTAGAAATGTCATATTATTAGCTGATTATATCAAATTTGGTCCTCAAATTTTTGATTGCTATATATATTTTGTTTTTAATATTTATTTTTTAATTTCATCCCTTATAATTTAATTTTTATATTAATTTTGGTCCTTATTTTTATAATTGTTATTTGCTTTTTCTTTATCATTTTTTAATTGAAATTTTTTATCTATCAAATTTGATCCTCATTCTTTTGATTGTAACTTATTTTATTTGAAATAATTTATGAAATTTTAATTATTATTATTTTAATTTCTTCATTTTTTAATTTTTTATTTTTTAGATTTAATCTCTATTATTTTGATTATTATTTATTTTATTTGAGATAATTTATGAAATTATATTATTTTTTCAATTTCATTCTCATTCAACCTTTTAATTTGTAAGATTTGTTCCTCATTATTTTAATAAATTTGAAAAAAATAAAAAATTAATAAGTTATTTTACAGCTTATTTTTTATGATATAACCAAATACTGGAAAGTGTTTTCAAATTTATTTTTTATTATACTATCAAATATTAAAAAATAATTTATTTTTATAGAATTTAATTTTTTAAAATTTAACTTTTTTAAAAAATATTTTTCAACAAATAAATCGAGCTAATAATCAATCGAATTTAATATCTTTATTAATAATAATTACATCTAAAATATATTTTTCAGCTTGGAAAAAAAAGAAAAGCAAAGCGAATAAAAATTTGAGGTCCGGGACAGGCAGGCAGGCAGGCAGACAGGCTCACAGTCTCTCTCCGTATGTATAAGACGGAGTCTTCACTCTTTCCCTTCTCCCTCACTCACACTACAAACACTTTTCCTCTCCTTTCTGTCTTCCAAGCGCGTCATCCTCAACCTCCGACGGATTCCGCGAACTCCGTCGTTACCAGGTACATCTCCCCGTATTTTCTTCCGATTATCGCTTCTGCCACTTATTTAACTTCGATCTCATTAATCAACATTGCCTGAAGAAAATGTCTTCAAGAGACACAGAGAGCTTGTGAGTGATATTTTTGGTTATTTTTTTAAGAAAACAGTCTGAAATGATTTTTTTATTTTTTTATTCTTTTGTGTTATGCGTCGAGGAAGAAAATAATGTGAACTTAAGCTATTTTTGTTTTTATTTTTTTGAATTCGTTTTATTTTGTTGTTATCCTGTTTATGATTTCTCTCTCTCTTTTTTTTTTTGATTTGTGGTTTAGTAAATGCAGTGATGTGTCTGTGTCTATGGCAGCGTTTAGGGTTTAGGGTTTTTCTTTGGTGTGGAAATTAAGTAAATATGTGAATGATATTGATAAAGGAAGCAGACACATGGAATTAATGGCTGTGGTGACTTCTAATTTAGGGTTTAGGGTTTTCTGCTATTTGTTTAAGAAATGGAATTTTGGTGTTATTATGTGTTTGCTAATGTGGTGCAAGTGCTTTTTTAAATGAGATTTTGAACTGAAAAAGCATCAAATCAATGCTTTTTTTTAGTGCTTTTTGAAGGCTCTGACGTTTTTGTAACAAAACCATCCCAAAAACATCAAATTAACACTTTTTGTTGAGAAACTGGACTACGAAACCTGGCTGTAATTTAGCATTTTTCTTGTTAGGTGACAACTTTGACTAGTGGTAGTGTCATTGCTGAAGCCTTGAACTTTAAATTATTTATCAAGTTTGGGTTAATAGGAGGGAAAATGTGTTTTGCAGATTTTACATATAAGTTGACAGCTTGTATTTTGTTTCCAAATGGAAATGATGTTAAGCAATCAAATAGTTGCTTGTTTTCATTTTGTGAGCCGAGGTCATTTTGTAGCAGTCATTCACTCTCATTTGGTCTAAAAAAATTTCCCATTACCTTCCCTTTCTGAGATTGTTTTTTCAATGAAATGACAAGTTTGATGGCGATATGAGTTAGTGTTTCTTCTTTTGTTTTGTTCCCAATTATTGAAGTTGCATTTTGATTTAGAGAAATGAGTGGTGAGTGTTTCTCCTCCCATTGAGGAGGTTGATGACTTGCAGAATTGTTTCAGGTTTTGTCATATAATTATCTGCCTTGGCAAGGCTGCTGGAAGGCAGTACAGTAATAGTAATAAAAGGTTATTGAAATTTTGACCTTCAGAGTAGGACAACATGGTGCTTAAAAATCTGTTTTGGTGACTTCCTTTATCCTTTTTTTTCTCAGCACACATTTTTGGTGAAGATGGGTTCAAGGGGAGGTGGAAAGCCTTTTGGTTCTGGTGCAAATACGAGCTTATCATCCAAGGGAAAAAATGTAGCAGAAGCCTCTGGTCCTGCTGTTGAACAGTTGAGTCAGGGTGTGGCAGACATTGGTCTGGATTCTGTACAAGATGATGGGGAATGGGAGGTTATTGCAAAGAAGTCCAAGAACAGAGCTGGAAGCAGTGCTGCAAAACCCTGGGGTTCTCAGAACACTAATAACAAAGCATGGGGAAATCCTGATGTGATACAGAAGCTAGGCATGAGGAATAATGGTGGATCAGGAAGGAATCCTGGCAATGCCTGGTCAACACAGCCTGTTGATCCTAGGGGACCAACTGGCAGAGGAGCTGCAAGGCCCCAAACATTCAACAGGGGCATGCAGAGCAACTACGCAGCCCCACAACCTGTAATCCGTCCACCTCTGGAGCATGGATGGAGCTGGCAAGCTAGGGCTGGTGCTACTCCCCTGAGGAGTTCAGAAGATCAGAAAAAAGAAGAGAATGATGAGGTCAAGAAGGAAAATGATGATTATGATGACAAAGATGATGAAGATGATGGCGACTCCTTAGATGATACTGATGATGAGCTTTTAAGCGAGGATTTTGACTCCGATACAAGTCAACAAAGTCATGAGACTCGCAAGAAGAGCAGATGGTTCAAGAAATTCTTTGATAGTTTGGATAGTTTGTCCATTGAAGAGGTAAATGAACCAGCAAGGCAGTGGCATTGTCCAGCATGTCAAGGTGGTCCTGGTGCTATTGACTGGTACAGAGGCCTGCAGCCCTTGATCACACATGCCAAAACAAAAGGATCTAAAAGGGTAAAGCTACATAGGGAGCTTGCAGAACTTTTGGATGAGGAGTTGAGCAGGAGGGGAACTTCAGTTATTCCAGCTGGTGAAGTGTTTGGCAAATGGAAAGGTTTAAAGGATGATGAGAAAGATCATGAAATTGTTTGGCCTCCAATGGTTATTGTTATGAATACTAGGCTTGAGCAGGATGACAATGATAAGGTACCATCAAACAATTCTTTTCTCTGCTGTGATTGAATTTGTGGGACTCAACCTTTTGTTTAGAGTTAGTTAAATTTTTGCTGATCCATAACAAATTTGTTTTTAATTCGGTAGCACTAACTAACACTTCCATGTATTGAATTGGATTTCAGTGGCTTGGAATGGGCAATCAAGAGCTTCTTGACTACTTCAGTGGATATGCTGCTGTGAAGGCTAGACACTCTTATGGTCCACAGGGTCATCGTGGGATGAGTATTCTGATCTTTGAGAGCTCTGCACGGGGATATTTAGAAGCTGAGCGCTTGCATAAGCATTTTGCCGAGCAGGGAACTGATAGAAATGCTTGGGATCGTCGCCGGGTCTTATTCTATCAGGGTGGAAAGCGCCAGCTCTATGGTTACATGGCACTGAAGGAAGACTTGGACCTCTTCAATCAGCATTCTCAGGGTTCTCTCTCTCTCTCTCTCTCCCCACACACACACAGACTGAAACACCCATGCACCTGGACACATATAGTCCCAGACATTTCACAATGAATCTTTTATTGTAACAATTTCATTTCATACTTAATTTGGCTTTTCGTTGCAGCTATGTTTGATGTCTTTATATATTTTATGATTGGTTTGACATTCTATGTTGGCTGAGTAGGGAAGTCGAGGCTGAAATATGAATTGAGGTCATACCACGAGATGGTTGTCAACCAAATCAGGCAAATGGCTGAGGACAACCAGCAACTCATCTACTTGAAGAACAAGGTTGTTAAAGAACAAAGGCATTCAGAACAACTTGAAAAATATTGTGGAATAGTGGCTGAGAAGCTGCGGAAGACAATAGAAGAAAATCGCATTGTGAGGCAGAGAACCCAAATGCATCATGAACAGAACAAGGAAGAGGTACTGCTATTATTAAGTGGATATAATTTTGTCTGTCCTATGAAATACTTACACATGCAACTGATGTATGCTACTCCATGCTGCTGTGTGCATGTTATGAACTTTTAATAAAACCCATGATTTGACTGTTCATGAAAGGGACATGTAGAATCCCTTAAAACTGACTGTTTACTCTTGTAAATGCTAGTCCTGTACATCTTGCTGATATGCTTGGTTTCCTGCTTTACTTCACTGAAATATCAATGGAGGGGAAAATAAATAAATATTTTTTTTTAAAAAAAAGCTTGAAATATTTTTAATTTTTTTTTACAGTTTACTGTTTCTCTGTGACTATGCTTGAGAAATTTATCTCACTTTGGCTGATATTCAATTCTCCAATGAACTCTATCATGTGGTTGTTGAATAAATGTTGGTAACTGAACAATTCATCTGATTTGACGAACTCTGATTTTTGTGTAGTTGGATTTCCAAGAGCAATTTTTCAAGGAGCAACTCCAAACAATCCGTGATCAAAGAGAGGCAAAAGAAGAGGATTTTGAGAAACTGCAGCAGGATAAGCGGCAGCAGGTGAAGGAGTTAAATGCAAATCCTTCCAATACCGAGGAATATAGAAGCAGGTATATGGTTGCTTAATTCTTTCCAGTATCTGTTTGAAATTTGTTATACCATATACAGGTTCTAGATCAACCTGATGATCAATGTTATGGTAACTTTGGTAGGAAGTAATTGTTAATGTTCCATTTTTCTATGCTTGTCGTGTCTGGATATAGAGTGGAAAAAGTTGAGGAATTTATAGAGCTTCAAGACAAAGAGATGGAGGAGTATGTGGCTGAGAGGGATAACTTGATTGAAGAACATGGTGAGAAGATGACTGCAATGAAGCGGAGGCACTTGGAGGAAGAACTTGAAATGGAGAAAGAGTATGATGCTCGGCTAGCCAGCCTTATGAAGAAGTACACCCCAAACCAGGCGGAAGGCTCTGCCAAAGTCTGAAGTTCCAAGGTGAGAGAAGGGAGGGGACAGTCATAGAAAAGAATAGTGGCATGAACTTTTAACGACAAAGCACTGAGAAAACTTTTGAGGCATTTCCATATTTTCTCTTATGAATACACACAACTTGCAGAGAATAGACCCTTAGGGATAGAACCATGTCCAAGAAAAAAGCCACTTTTTATCAGTTACTGTTTAAGACTGTTTTGATGGGGCTTCGCGGCGGTGCTTGGCTTGATGGTTGGTTGCATATTTCGAACTTTGTAATGCGGTCTAAAAGTTTCATGTGGTTGCCAGGCCTTTTCCTCTTCGTTGCATTATTTTTCTTTAGCTAGAGTCTGTTGATGATGTTTAATCATGAGAGGGGCTGTTCAATCCATCCATGGCTTGTTGTGGGCCATTTTTCTTCTTGTGGTTGACGAGTTGGGAGAGGCGAATGCAATCACCTCCTTTCACGAGGGTGAGCTAATTCGAATGCTACGGGTCTCAGGATTGGGGTTAGTCTTGAGGCCCTATGGACATAGGAATAGTGGAAGAAAAGGCTAGAGGGGGGCCTCTGCCCACAATGCAAAACAGTGCCTGAAAAAAAATGATCCATTATCCAAGACTTTGCTCTGAGGGTTCTCGGGTTTGGATCTGTTACTTTTGATAATTATTCCATTCCTTTTTTAGAGAGGTTGGACCGAAATTTTTTTTCCTTAAGAATCTAATCGGAAGCTTGTGACATTTTTAAAAAATTTTAAATAAATGTTTAATTCACAAATTATAATATATAAAAATAAAAAGAAAATAGGTTCAGGTTTTAAAAAATTTATTTTGTCCACGGGTTGAAATGAGTGAGTTAGATAATGTGTTGTTCGGAAGAGGGCCT
>Ga0325414_1001905_pt1 | contig 20677 bp, 14 predicted proteins | sample PopdelMetagenome_8_FD_206183 | JGI IMG/M metagenome (GOLD analysis project Ga0325414, IMG submission 206183) | Populus deltoides microbial communities from Bellville, Georgia, United States - Leaf-PdKOR-R3 | ecosystem: Host-associated > Plants > Phyllosphere > Phylloplane/Leaf | place: USA... | reverse complement strand
ACATGGAAGGGTAGAGTTGTAAAAGACAGGGATAGAAAAAAAAATAGCTGGGAATGAGATCCATTGCCTTTTCTCGGTGTCAACATCCCAAAGATATGCGATAGTGATATTTAGCCTCTGTCCTTTATTCATTTATTTTTATTTTGCAAATTTAGATTCTTTCTGCCATAAATTATTTTATGGCGTGTATTTTTTTTTTATGTAAAAAGATATTTTAGAAAATTATAGATTTAAGGTAAATTTTAATTATCTTCCCGGGTTTTAGTGTCTTTGTCAATTGATCATGTATAGTTTTAATTTGTTCAGCTAACCCCCTATAGTTCCAATCTGTCCGGTGATTTTTTTTGTAAGACTGGAATAATTCATTTCTCTGCTTTACCTTTTTTTTAAAAATAATAATCTGTATCAATAATTCATCGCCATATTACATTAAATGACAAATTGAAATTTATAAATGGACAGTTGACAAAAAAAAAAAGATCTTCAAATTAAATGAGATTTGGAAGTATGGTGGTTAGCTGACATTTTTAAGTTTTCACGGGAATAATTGACAAAACAACAACATGATGAAGAAAAATTGAAAGCGAGGGAGAGACAATAATAATAATAATAATAATAATAAAGGACGGAGAAGAAAGCTCACAAGCACAGTTCAAATAAATTAGAGAGAGAGAATCAAACGAAGATCTTGAATTAAACCATGGTTTTTTTTTCCAGTTCGTACTTGTTTCAGATGGCGAGTCAAATTTACTGTTCTTCCTCTCAATGTCAGCCTTCTCGGCGGTCTTGATAGCCTTTGACAAGGAAGGGAGCATTGATGAATTTTTTTATATAGGAGCAGCAATTTGACCGTCGAAATGGATGGTATGATATGCAATCACAACAGAGGAAACTCAATTTTTGGATTGATTGATGTTTGAGAAAAATGGTGTTTTTTTTAAAAAAAAATTGATTTTTTTAATTATATTTTTTATGGTTTTTTTGTTATTTTAATGTGTTGATATAAAAAATAATAATAAAATATTATTTTGATGTATTTTTCAGTAAAAAGATACTTTAAAAAATAATCGTTAGCACATTATCAAATACCTTTTTAATGTAAAAAAGAAGATATAAACAAAAAAGAAGTAAAAAAATTAAATTAGTTGAAATATTGTTAGTAAACTAGATATGATTTTTTCTTTGTGTTACTGGTTATGTATTAGAAGGTGTTTGAGAGTGTAATAAAAATTATTTTTTAAAGTATTTTTTGCTTGAAAATTTATTATAATATATATATATATATATATATTTTTTTTTTAAACTTATTTTTATATTAATCCATCAAAACAATTTAAAAATTAAAAAAATAATAATTTTAAATAAAAAAAACACTGTTAGTGCCAAACACAAAATAGGTACTCTAAAACTCATACGAAAGACAACTTTTCAATAGTAAGTCTACTTTTTTTATTATTATTATTATTGCTATGCTTGATGATATATATCTTTATATTATTTTTTCGGGTGTGAAAATGTTATGTTTATTTATGTATTCAATTAAATTAAAGATAAGAAATCAATATATTTTATATTGATAACAAGTTTATGAAAATTTTGATTATTATTACATGTTTGGTAATGTAATGTATAATATATTTTTAATTAAAAAATATAAAATGATAATATTTTTTAAATTTTTTAATTTTTTTTAATAATAACATATCAAAATCATGTCAGAGTGGTAGTGTGGATCATTACTCTTATGTTCGAATTCCAGAAGCCACTTTGTGCTTATTTGGTATTGTGTTTTGAAAATATATATATTTTTTAAAATATTATATTTATATTCTTAATGCAAGATTTTAACATGCTAATATTTAAAAAAATACATAAAAAAATATTTAAATATACTTTTAAATAAATAACATTGTTAAAAAACAATATACACCAATACACGCTTCTATAGCAAGCAGTCTTGAATTTTAATGCCAACCCAAGCTAGAGATCAGACAAAAGTAAGAGGAAAAACAAGAAGTCATCCAAATAAATGCAAATCCAACCACAGAAAAGGAAAAAAGAGAGTTGAAAATGCATCCTCTTGCTGTATTCTAGACCCAAAAAATACAGATAAGGAAAACGTATCAATGTCAAGTCAATGTGAACTGCAAACTATAAACAGAAAGAGAGAGAAACAAGAAGGGGGGAGAAAGTATGGCGTGGGAGATGCCCTAATAAAATAAACAAGAAAGACAGAGAAGAGAGAGAGAGAGAGAGAGAGAGGGAGGGAGGGAGGGAGGGGGTCAGTGAAGACTCATGGCTCTCAGAAGAGAGAGTAAGAGTCATAACTCATAGTTTAATAGATTGTGCAAGAAGGGAGAGGGTTGGCGTATCTCCAAAAATCCAAAAAATTCGATTCAGTTTGCTTTAAAAAGCAAGGGGCAGATAAAAGTGTACATATACACAAACATTATATTATAAATAAATACAAAACCCAAGATCAAGACTGTCCAAATCAAGTTAAAATAAATAAAAAAAAACTGCGTGTAAAAACTTGGCCAATATTCAAAGCACCTCCACCTTTTTCTCTCTTGGACTCCAGAAAAACCCACCATTGTTGATTGAGTTTGTTCCCTTCTTTCAACAACCTCCCTCTTATCTCTAAAAAGCATTTTGCTCGCTTGTGCTTCGCTGTTCGTGTTCTTTGGTCAATATGTGTTTAGATTTGTAGTTAGTGCTGCTAATATTTATAATACTAAACAAACAGCAGTGAACGTGCTTCTTCCTTGTCTTGTTGCCTCTCGCGCACACTATTCCCCTCTCTCTTCCTGTCTCCCATGCATAGTTAAAAAAAGAAGTGAAAGTGAAAATTAAAATTAAAAATACTAAAATCTTCACGCCTGGAGATGAAAATGATTAGTGTTTTTTCTTTTTATACAAAACAGTCTGTTTTGAGAAGTGAATGAAAGAGAGAGTCTTTGGAATTTGGGCTGTTTTCTACCTTTCGAGACTCCTCATGCTTGTGTCTAATTAACAATCCAGAACTCTTTTCTTTTCAATTCCGGGTCTCTTTATTTCAGTTCTTCAGATGGGTTTCTTGAGAGGGATTTGTTTATTTCTCTAATTTCTTTTGGCTTCCTCTTTTGCTCAAATCACGCTAAACAATGCTGTAAATGATAATTTACTTGTAGTTAAGCAACAGCAGTGCCACTTTTCTCTGTATATCAGAAGAAGAAAAAAGGTCTTGTACATCAGAAAAAGAAAAAAGAGTTGCTGCAACACTGCTACCTTGTTAAAGAGTATCACCTCAGACATACATGGCTGTGTTGTGTCCCTGTGTTATTGGCTTTTTTCCTTGTTAGATATGAACTGGGGGTCAGAGAAACAAAGAGAAAATCAAGAAGACTCTTGAGAGATTTTAGTTCTTGTTGTGCTTGAGTCCATCTATGGCGTTGAGTATACAGCAAAGCTACCACCACTCAGTGGCTGTTAAAATGAATGGGCAGCAAATGGGGACCAAAAGGGGGTATACATTTATACAAGCCAACAGGACTTGGCTTCCCAAAATTTTGTTGCTCTGGGTCATGGCTATGGCACTTTTTAGTTTGACAATATACAATGGCATGGATGCTGATAATAGAGTGAGGAGGAAGGAGGTGTTGAGTAGCATGTGTGATCAAAGGGCTAGAATGCTGCAAGATCAATTCAATGTTAGTGTCAACCATGTTCATGCCCTTGCCATTCTTGTCTCCACTTTTCATTACTACAAGAACCCATCTGCAATTGACCAGGTTTGTACCCCTTTCTTTCTCTTGAAACTTTGATTTCAGTTTTTGTTAGTTGAATTTTGAAGGTTCTAAATGGTTGCCGGCGAAAAAGACAAAAAATAAAAGAAGGCAAGATGATTTTGGAATCTCAGTTTGTTTGCTGTTCTGTTCCCAAACAAATAAATAAATAAATGGAAACTCACTTCGATTTAGCCACAAGTCATGCAAGGTTTAGTTAACTTTGATTTCTGAAGAATTTTTTCTTTCTTTCTTTCTTTCTTCTTCTTCTTCTTGTTTTTTTTTTGCTTTGAATTTGTTTAGGCTGTTTTGTTCCTCAACAAATTATGGTGAAGCCATTGGAAACTTACATTTCCTTGCGATTTGGATTGCAAGACGTTAAAAAAACACGATATGACTTCCTCAAATGTTTGTATACGACTAGGAAATTCTTTCATCCTTCGCTACCTTGTTCTCTGATTGTGCATGCTGAGATTTGATTTTGAAAAAAACTGCAGGAAACCTTTGCCGAGTACACTGCTAGAACTGCTTTTGAGAGGCCATTGTTAAGTGGCGTAGCCTATGCACAAAGAGTGGTCAATTCAGAGCGGCTGGAATTTGAGAGGCAACATGGGTGGACAATAAAGACAATGGAGAGGGAGCCTTCACCCATTCGAGATGAATATGCACCTGTAATATTTTCTCAGGAGACGGTCTCCTACATTGAGTCTCTTGACATGATGTCAGGGGAGGTAACTTTTTGAGTCTGTGACTTGAATTTGGATCCCTTTTTTACACCATTTACGTTTTAGTATCTAGTTTTTAAGTTTTCTTTGGCATGATGCAGGAGGACAGAGAAAACATACTGAGGGCTAGGGCTACCGGGAAAGCTGTTTTGACGGGCCCCTTTAGGTTACTAGGTTCTCATCACCTCGGTGTTGTATTGACATTCCCTGTTTACAAGTCTAAGCTTCCTCCAAGCCCAACTGTGGCCCAGCGCATTGAGGCATCTGCTGGGTGAGTGCTGGTTTGTATTAACATTTTCAATTAAATTCAATTTCGATTTGAAAAATATATAGGCTGACTAGAAGATTCGACAAAACATGGTTCTATGATGTTACTCAAAAAATTCTCTTTATGCTTCGGCAGTTTATTTTAGATACTAATTTTGAGCTCAAAAGTTTCGCCTTTTGGTTTGTTAGTGTGATGAAATTATTTGTTTGATGCCATTAAATTTGATCTGTTGGCGCATAATAAATATGACATTTTGAGACTTTGTTTCATCTCTCCTTTTCCTTGTTTTCCTATCTTCATGCTGCAATGCTGCATATCTACAATATCGTATATTAGAAAAAGAAACAAATTCATTCTGTTTCACAGAGACAGTTTTGTTGCTTCAAAATGATTCAATTATTTTATTTTTGTAAAATAGCTTAAAAGATTTGGCAAGGTAGATCCTTTGTTACTCTATATGCTTGTCATTGACATGAAAATTTGGCAATCGTTATTTTATCAGGTGTGTGGTTTAGATTGAGGTGTTGTTTCTTCGAAATGGATATGATGAATTTTATTTCCACTATGCCGCCTCTGAATTGCAGCGATATTTTTGTGTTTAAATGCAAATTTGCTCCTCATTGTGATCGTTGTTCTACAACCTTGAACCAATCAAATCTACCTCTCCTGAGCTGTCGAGAGATCGAAATTTAAAACTTCTTATTGAATTGCATTTCACTATTAGCAATTAGAAAACAGACAGTCAAATGCTCTTTTAGGCCTGTGGTAGTGTTTGATATTATGGCTGGAATTTCATCCACGTCACCTTTATTTCCTGGCTACTTGGGCTCCCCGCGTTGGAATGCTTCATCCCTTACAGTTTGGTTGATGCCATGTATTTTGTAGAAAATCTGGTTTCATCTATTAATATAGATTTCAAATTGAAAGCAGATACCTTGGTGGAGCCTTTGATGTCGAGTCCCTTGTGGAGAATTTACTTGGACAACTTGCTGGGAATCAGGCAATTTTGGTGAATGTTTATGACATAACTAACTCTTCTGACCTTTTAATCATGTATGGTCACCAAAATCAAGACGGTGACATGTCTCTTGTGCATGAAAGCAAGCTTGATTTTGGAGATCCTTTCAGAAGGCATCTGATGACATGCAGGTAAATGTATCAAATCACTGATCTTGATTTCCTAAGATAAATGGAAGAGTGAGTTTCCAGCATACAGATGCTTATAATTTGAAATCTGAGCAGGTACCACGAGAAGGCGCCCACTTCATGGACTGCACTCACCACAACTTTCTTATTCTTTGTGATCGGTTTATTAGTGGGTTACATCTTGTACGAAGCAGCAATTCATATTGTAAAGGTCGAGGATGATTTCCATGAAATGCAGGATTTGAAAGTCCAGGCTGAAGCTGCTGATGTTGCTAAATCCCAGGTATTTTTCCCAACATTTCTGTAAAGAATATAACTGAACCCCCCTTGTTTTCTTGCTGTAGCATCTTCCTACCTGAGTATCATTGTGTTCTTGATGCCAGTTTCTAGCTACTGTATCTCACGAAATCAGAACACCTATGAATGGCATCCTTGGTATGCAAGATCTCTCCTTTTCTTTTCTGGAATATGAAAAATATTCTAGGTTCTTGTCTTTTCATAATCAGTGGTATGGTCTGTGCACAATTGCAGGAATGCTTGCTTTGCTACTAGATACAGATTTAAGTTCAACCCAAAGGGACTATGCTCAAACTGCTCAAGTCTGTGGAAAGGCACTGATAGCTTTGATAAATGAGGTGCTTGACCGGGCAAAAATTGAAGCTGGAAAGCTAGAGCTGGAAGCAGTCCCATTCCATATTCGATCCATAGTAGATGATGTCCTTTCTTTATTTTCTGAGAAGTCTAGAAACAAAGGCATTGAGGTAAGTCCTAGGGAAACACAATAAGGGCAAGTCAGTATATTCATATCTTTTCTTGTTAGCTGAAATGAATTCTCTTAAAAGGACCAAAGACCTGTTTCATTCTTTTCCTTGGGTTGAAATATCACGTCTGGTTTTTGGATTTTGTAAAAGACAAACTGCAAGTTTCTCTTTTATGTTTAATCTTACCTTTTCTTTTTTTCTTCCTTTCCGTGGACTCCTGATGTCAATTGGTGGTGGCATTCTGGATGTGTTATCTCGTTGTAAAAAATGCCTGAAACACGGTTGCGTAATCTATTGTGGAAGTGCAGCTGGCAGTGTTTGTTTCTGATAAAGTTCCAGAAATTGTTGTCGGTGATCCTGGGAGATTCAGACAGATTATCACAAATCTGGTGGGGAACTCTGTTAAGGTTAGTGTATTGCTTGAATTTTGTTATACAGTTCAACCTACTAGAGTGTATCTGTATGATTTCTTGTTAGTTCATTTATCAATCAGCCAACAGTAATAGTGATAGAGGTTTGTCTTAGCACAAATATTATGTTTTACTATGCAGTTTATGATTAATCCAATAATGATTTTTTTTCACCATTAGCTTTATTGCCTTCTTTAGAATTCTACCTCTTGTTATAATTGACATTTAATTCTGTTTGGCAGTTCACTGAAAGAGGACATACATTCGTTAAAGTTCATCTGTATGAACATGCCAAGGCCACGGCAGATACAAAAGCAGACACTTGTTTAATTGGTGGGCCCAATGAAAGTGTGGTTATATCAGGGTCCCAAAAGTTCAAAACCTTAAGTGGTTGTGAAGCAGCAGATGATCAGAACAGTTGGGATGTCTTTAAGCATCTTTCTGATGAAGATTTCCGATTTGATGCCTCAATAAATGTAATGACCAGCAATGAAGCTTCTGAAAATATTACTTTGATGGTATGTGTGGAGGATACAGGAATTGGCATCCCCTTAAAAGCCCAGAGTCGTGTTTTCATGCCCTTTGTGCAGGCAGACAGTTCAACATCAAGACATTATGGAGGAACTGGAATTGGATTGAGTATAAGCAAATGTCTGGTTGAGCTCATGGGTGGTCAAATAAGCTTTATTAGCCGACCTGAGGTTGGAAGCACATTTTCATTCACAGCTGTTTTTGGCACATGCAAGAAAAATGCTTTCACCAAAATGGAGAAACGCAATGCTGAAGATTTGCCTTCTGGCTTTAGAGGATTGAAAGCATTAGTTGTTGATGGAAAACCAGTTAGGGCTGCTGTAACCAGATACCATTTGAAGAGGCTTGGTATCCTAGCGGAAGTTGTGAGTAACCTCAAGGTGGCTGCTGGTAGCTGTGGGAAAAATGGTTCTCTAACATGTGGGTAAGTTCATTTGGCTGGCTTTGCCCCTAATCATTCTAACTTAATTAAGAAATTGAAAGGTTCTAATGAAATAGCAAGAAACATGTGTGAATCTTCTGCCCATCACCGATGTCTATGGTTTGCCTTTTGGTTCGATCTTAATGAAAAAACACGTTAATCATTCCACTTTTCATGCCACTTTATGTCTTCAGGAGGGCAAGCTTGTTTACTAGATTGTGGCTTCTGTGTTTTAACTTAGAAATGACTTATTTTTATGTCATTTGCTACTATGATGCACATCATCTGCCCAAGATTCAGATTGCAGTGTGTTTATCATATAGAATTCATATCAGGAACATTGTTGAGAGTGTGTAGTTGTAATTGAATTTTTGCAATGCCAAGATTTCTACTAAAGCTTTATTGAACTGATTTGTTGGTTGGGAATGGTTGATGGATTTTTTCTCTCCTTGTCCTTCTTGACAGCTTTGGCCTAACTGTCAAGACTGAGTTCCAGTGTTCACAAAATAATTTCAATGTAAGATAGCTGTAGGCCTACGTTTAACCCATACTTCAAGGGCAGCTGGGTTTTTATGTGAAAGAGCATGTTAAAAGTATAAAAGCCTATATTTTTCCTTCACTTAATAATGTAAGCTTTTTTCATAAAAACTTTTTGGGTTGAAATTTTCCTTGATAGGGTAATCAAAGAAAATTACTCTCTCATGGAGTGTCTCCTAAATTCTTTGGAGTGCACTTCTATTGTGCGAGCACTTGTAGTTTTGGCTGATATAGAAACCATAAAAGAATTGATCTGAATCAAAAACGTATCAAATAATAGTTTTTATAAAAGATAACACGTGAAGTAGCCGAAAAAAATAGGTCATTGATAGAGCTCCTACATTTACATTTTGTTGAGAATTTGAAATTCCATGCTACCTTGTGCTTGGCATAACCACTTTGTTTTAAATTGCAGAAGTAAAATCCAGCCAGATATAATTCTAGTCGAGAAGGATACATGGATTTCTGGGGAGGATGGTGTTTCAAGTGTATGGAAACTGGACTGGAAACAAAACGGACATGTGTTCAAGTTTCCTAAGATGATCCTTCTTGCTACCAATATTACCAATTCTGACTTTGATAAAGCAAAGGCAGCAGGTTTTGCCGATACCGTGATCATGAAACCTTTGAGAGCAAGTATGGTGGCTGCATGTCTTCTTCAGGTGCTGGGCATGGGCAAGAAGAGATCACAAGGGAAATGCATGCCAAATGGATCTTCTTTCCTTCAGAGCCTTCTCTGTGGAAAGAAGATTCTGGTGGTTGATGACAATAGGGTAAACCGCAGAGTTGCTGCAGGTGCGCTAAAGAAGTTTGGAGCTGATGTCGAGTGTGCTGACAGTGGTAAAGAAGCACTGAAATTGCTTCAACTACCACACACTTTTGATGCATGCTTCATGGATATTCAAATGCCAGAAATGGATGGGTATGACTTTCAGATTTTGTTTTATGATTTTGGATTGCAATGTCCTTTATTTTTCAGCTCTTCTTCCTTGGTTGCTTATAGAATGAAATTATTTTTGTCTATACTCCTTTCTCATAAAAGCCAAACTGATCAATGTCTTTGATACCTCTCTTTTTTCTTTCCATTTTTTTTGTTAACGAACCTTTTTGGCATCATATAACAATATTGCATAAGAAATTTTAGTTCGTATATGGAGAAATTATTAGGTCAGTTGTGTTTTTAGTTGCTCCAATTTGTGGTTTGCAAGGAGCAATGTAATCTTTTTGGCTAAAAGAAGCCATGCTTGTGCCAGTCATATTTGGGCAACCAGAGCTTGGATCAGAGCAGTTGTGGGAATGGAAGGGCATTTGGTCCTTGTTTCTGGAGATCTGAATTGCCTGGTTCTTGTATCTTTTCATCTGATTGAAAAGTAACTAGGCTCCATTATTTGTTAAAATAGGTTTAAAGAGCAAATTTCAAGCTCCCAGAAGTTTCAAACCTTGGAGGATACACAAATTGGTGATCTAGGGGCTTAGGACTCATATTCTCTACCACTACTTATGCATACTTTAACAGATTTGATTGCACGGCATCAGGAACTAAGCAAGTACAATTGGCATGCTTTGCATGACGTTTACATTCCAAGAACCATTTACATGGGTTTTCTCCTCCAGGTTTGAGGCAACTCGTCGTATCCGGCAGATGGAGAGCCAGGCAAATGAGCAGATGAATGGTGAATCCATGGTAGAAGGAGGAACAGCTAGAAAAGGCCAGTGGCATATTCCAATATTAGCAATGACAGCTGATGTGATACATGCCACACATGATGAGTGCTTGAAATGTGGGATGGATGGATACGTCTCAAAGCCTTTCGAGGAAGAAAATCTCTATCAGGCAGTTGCCAGGTTCTTTGATAGCAAATCCACTTTAAAGTCATAATAGGATTCCCCTTGCCTTGTGGGAACTGGGAAAATCTAAATTGGAGGGTTTCTTTGGTTGATCTGAACCAGCAATTTTGAATCACCCGCTGGTGCACTTGGTCTCGAGTGGATACACTTGGTCTCGAGTGGATAATGGACGTTGGTTTCCTTGGGTTTTTTTGATGATTCGTCATCGAAAATAGTTACAGGTTCGGGCAATTATTTCTAACCAACTTCAGTTTAACTTGAATAGATGCTAAGCACATGTATACTACTAGAGAAGCCTCCGTCCCCACTTGTATGTATAGATCATTGGGAGGGGGGAGGAGCAAAAGTTGTAAATCTTATTCTCTTTTTCCTTTTTTGTTGCTGAGGAGTCTTCACCCTTGTTTTGTATTGCTACCTATTCAGCAAGACTTATTGACTAGACATTGCTTTGCCATAGAAGGGTAGTTGAGAGTGAAACTATTTGCATCATTGCATGCGCATTGCCATGGATAATTGATGGAGAAAGCCATGTTATAGGAATTCATGCTCAATGAAACTTTTCTGTTAGTTGCACCTTCCAGGGGGTTGCTGGAGGGCGCCATGTTTTAGCTCCCCTCCACAGGTGGTTTGATATCTATCCCCTCTGTCAACTGCTTGGAAGCTTTGGGATTAACAAAGACATTTTTCTAACGTGCCATTAACGAGTTTCTGTTGAAAGTGCGTTCACAGCTGCGGAATTAGAGCTCAGCATTACTTCTCTTTTGATGGTTACTTGCACTGTCCGATTTCTTAACCTTGATGGGTTGTCCTCCTATATATGAATATATTTTGGAAAAATTACAAGTAAGATCACTAAGTTGAATACACAATAACTTGTATGCTATTTTTAGTTTGTGAAAAATTTATTTCTGGGCCTTCTATTCTCTCCCCCTTGTTTTCGTTAGTTTTATTTTGCAATATACACCCCTTAGAAAGGGTTAAGATGTTTTTCAGCTCCGGGTGTTCCTTTTTTGGTATTTAAATAGGAACGAAATGATTTTTTTATTTTTTAATATTTATTTTTAACATTAAAACAATTTAAAAATATCAAAATAAAATAAATAAAACAAGAAAAAATTCCTTTGAAATGCAAAAATAAGCGGCGTTTTAATTACTAAGCAGAAGTTGATAGGTATGGTGAAGTAGCGAAGGACGTCGGTCGATTTGCCAAAGCCACAACTCGCCGCAAAGTTGAATGTTGATGGACATAAGGTGTTCTCATACGAAGACCAGACCTTCCTAATAACAGTGGTTCAGAAGGATCACTTTCATGTATGCGGCGGTGGACATTGATCAACGTGATTTGTGAGAGGTAGAAGATTCCGACCACTTCAATCCAAGTTGTCAAAATTGCTAAAACCACATGCTTTCTTCTTCTTCTTCTTCTTCTTCTTTATATCATAACATTAACTATACTTCCTTGATTTCAATACAATAACTAAAGTCGGTAGAGGACGGAATTCACTTATTTAAATAATTATATATTTGTTTCATAAATAGGAAAAAAAAAGTACTACTAGATATTTAGATATACGGTGTCCTTGCTCAACTTTTACCGCACCAGCCCTCGCCACCGTAAGGCGGAGATCAGGCCTGAATAGCCATCAGCCCATTGCTAGACTTGTTTAGCTTGCAGTGCGATTTCTAGGCCGAGCATAAGCCCATAAAATCAAGGCACGCCCTAGATTTGTTAAGAGGATAAAAGGAATTTAACGATTTGGTTGTCGATTCTAGAGGCACAGACAGTTAATATTGGGGGATTTCTAGTAATTAGCTGAGGTTCAAAATTTAAGAAGGATGAGGTGTGATTTCCAGAGAAAAGGATTGCCTGCCATCGCTTTGCTGTCAAAGAGGAGCAATAATAATAATAATAATAATAACAACAATAATCATAATAATAATTTATTTCATTTCACCGGCGATTTATTTCATAGGAAGGGGGTTAGTTTGGGATTTTAATTATGGAAGGGGCTATTGGCGCAACCTTTTATTTATTTATTTATTTATTTTTGCACATGGAATGCTCGAAGTGTCCCTGTATTCCAATCACTATAATTAATAATATTTATTATAGTTATAACTAATTAATTAAATAATTAAAACCAAAACCATGACATCCACTGGATTTTTGGCATGCAACATCACAATTCCTTAATACAGCCAGATCATTTAATACCTTTTAAAATAGAGATGAAGAGTCAGATCACCCACCATGGATTTTTGGCAGAGAAAAATCAGATTGCGAGAGCCAATAAACTGTTTGATTTTTGGAATCTAAGGACAATTAATTATTTAATATAAATAAAAAAATATAAGGCTGTGCTGATAGATAGATAGATTGGGTGTGCCGATAGCAACTCCCTTTAATTGTATGCTGGGTTTAGCATTTCTCAGCCTTCCCAAGGCCTCGATCTTTCCTAGAGGATTCTGCGCGGAGTGCAATCATGCAAGCCCTGGAATGCCCCGTTTCCACATGCACTTTTTTTTTTTTTTTTCCCTTTCAATTTTTTGCTGCCCCATAAGCATCATTTTACCCCGATTGCCTTCGAAACCCAATAATGTCATGTCCCATATGCATCTTTTTACTCAAAACCATTCATAATATATGATTTTTTTGGGTACAAATGTAAGAGATAAGAACAATCAATCATACTTTATTATATTCACGACAGGTATGCGATTTGGTGCCCCTTTCAAAAAGAGAGGGTGGGGAACGAGTCCAATTAATATTGCGGACAAAGAATAAAATGTTCCACTCTATGCGTTTCATCCAACTAGAGAATCGGCAATACTATGCTTTTAGAAAAAGCTGGCTCTCCTCGGAAACTCCACGTCTAGATATTATTAGGCCGGTGCGCACGCTAAGATGCGGGTCCGTGTTCTTTCTCCACTGAAATATTTAGGGATCACAAGTATGTTTTGAAAGAAGGAAAAATATACAATAACTCAGGTTATTATCTTGATGAACTAAATAGTTGTTTTTATACATTATTTACTTGGATTAATAAAATAAAAATATAAACAATAAAATTTTTATAAACAAGATTAAGCAAAAATATTAAGAAATCTTAAGAATAATTATCAAATTGAAAAACACTAATATATGATGTAAATTTGAACATGTAGAATTTTTCAATGTGTTTTCTTACATTGAAAAAATAATAATGTAAATCGATAAACTTATGTATGCATCAAATCAAATAATCACATGCCATTTTGTAAATAGATTTTACAAAAAAATCATGAACGATAAGTACAAATGTAATTCAAGAAATTTAAGAGACCAATATGAATTAAAATATTTAATATCGCAACACTGTTCGTTTACCTGAATGTGTATAATAAATTTGCTTGTTAAAATTAATTTGTAATTGAAATCGACACAAATAAAATTCATTGAATAAAATAAAAGAAAAAATATATTATGCAAGAATGCATATATTAAAAATAATTTTAAAAAATACATATTGAATCAGTATAAAATATTTATAAAAAATATTATAAATGAATTGTACTAACCTTCGAAAAAAATAAAACACCCAATTTAACTAAACAACAATCATTGATTCAAAAAAGCTAAATAAAACAAAAAAAATCATAGGGAATGGGTATTAATTAAAACATATATTTAGAAATGATTTTACAAAAGACATATAAAAACAAGTATTAACAAAAAAAATCGGATTAAAAAAAAAGAAATGAAAGAGACTAGGCGTTGATGGGCCTATATAGTCATGCCTAGCGTCTGACCCACCCATAAAAAGCCACACACGCGGGCTTTTAATTGTTTTAGTTAATTGTCTGAAAAAAAAAGACAACGTGCCTTCTATTGGTGCCTAGATTCCAGCCACTAGTGTGTCCAGAAAAAAACAATGTTTTTTTTAATCCAAAAACTCATTTTTTACCCAAAACTTATAGGAAACACTCTAGAAATTTTGTTAAACCAGTCTATAGGCTTCAAAAACACAAAAAAAACTTCTCAAAACCCAATGTCAACTCAAAACCAAAAAATTTTTAGAATTTGGATTTGGTTTTTTAGATGTTCTCAAAGTTAAAAAAAAAATCTAATCTTAACTTTCCTCGTAATATGAAATCTTTTGACATAAAAATAAACTGATTTGGTGGCCAAAATCTTTTTTAATGACAGCATTTTCTCTCTAAGCTGGAATTCTATGACCTTTTCTCTCCTCTCCTTTCAAAAAAAAAAAAACTAAAAAAAAATGAAAACTCGTACTAAAATAAAATGTATAACAATTATAGAGAATAGTTAACTGATAGCTTTAAAAGTTAAAAAACTAAAATAAGCTTTGTAAACAAATTGTGACGCTATCTATTTTACTTGTGTTTTTCACTTTAATTCTTTGTCTTTCAATTCAACCCTCACCCTCCAAAAAAATACAACTAGGTTCTAATTTGAGCTAAAAAAATTCAATTGTGAAAAAAAATTTTGATGATGAAATTTAAAATTTTCAAATAAATTTCCATCCAAAGAAAAAGGTGGTTTCACCGTGCAATTTGCATAATTAGATATTGAACTCTTTTAGCTTGATGTATAATATATAATTTGTTAGGATTTAAAAAATTTCTTATTAATAGTTCATATGAATTATTGTTAGAAATCAAACAATTGAAAAAATTATTCGAAACTAAAAAAAATTAGATCTTGTAATAAATTTTTAAATAACTCTAGATATAACGAATAACAAATAATTTTATTTTATTATTTTTATTGCGAATATAAAACTTGGGAATCCAACAATCTCCGTGACCTTCTTCCTTTAGCCTGGACCTTGATCTGCCTAGGAAACAAGTCAAAACAACAAGAGCAACCTTGGAGGCTGAGAGATTACTAGATGCCACTCGTCACATTGTTGATCGAGATCTGGGCTATGGACGAATAGAACACGGGATCTATTGGAGACAATGCCAGAACTTCCTAAAATTAAGGAATAGTTGGTCGTGGTGAAATCTGGAGAGCTTGGAATTGAAGTTGATTGATCATATATAATAGTTGTCTACGATTAGTTTTAGCTGTAATATAGCTGTAGTTGCAGCAGCTGTAATTAAAAGCCATGGATCAAGGGTTTGAAGATTTCCATGTTTTGAATGAACGAACGAACGAACGTCCAAGACTAACTTCCCAAGATATATTAACAATGTGCTGGGTCATTTCCCATATTTTTTATTATAAATTAATAAATTAATAAAAATCCATTGTATTTTCAATTAATGAAGCAAAAAAAAAAAAAATATATCAATACCGTGTTGAGTAGAGAAGTAATAGGTTTGTCTGTTTATTTATTGGATTAATCCGACAACAACAATTAAAAAAATTTTGAATGTACTGGATCAATGTGAAGGATGTGTTTTTAATATTATTTTTTAAATAATTTAATTTATGCAGACATGTGAATTAGTTCAAAGATTCTCTTATTGTTGAATAATTCATTCTATGCACCACAACAAAACAATAGTAACCGGCCGGCTCCTTATAATCCTAACCACTAATTTGAATGTGAAATATTTAATATTTAATTTAAATAAGTAAAAGATCTGTTTATATCTATAAATTCAGGATATAGAAGGTGTTCATGAAAAATATCAAAAGTCAGAGATGATTCCTCGATGCCTTCCTGGTTTAATTAATTGACGGTGGAAGACTTGCTTTTTTCTCCTATTTATCAACCGGTTTGTTTTTTTATTTAAAATTTTTTAATATTTTAATATTAAAAATAATTTTAAAAAAATAAATATATTTTCAAATAAAAAACATGAAATATTTTTAAAAATAAATTCAAATACACAACCCGGAATCGACTATGTGCCAACTGTAATCCGAGAAAAAGATCCAACGTGGAATCCGTAGAGTTTTCAGTCCAAAATACATACAAGGAAAGCTTGTGTTCCTTCAGTCCACTGCGACAGACAGAAAAAGGGTTTTATCTTTTTTTTAATTCACGCTTTTCTCGCCACTCTTCCTCTCCTCCATCTCCGCGTTTTTTCTGCCAAAATTCTCTCCCCCTGCAAATAAAACATAAATAAATAAAATCTCTTTCTCTCATCTGATTTCGTAAACCCTAGCAGAGTAATCCTCTCTGTCCTAAAAAAAAAAAAATCTCTCTGAAACGCCACATGGGTGTTTGGCTTTTCACCAATTTCTCACTCTTTCTTTCCCTACTGCTATGTCTAGCCAATTCTCAGCAAAACGACGACGCAGCAGCCATGATGAAACTGAGAGACAGCCTTGGCAACCCATCTACTCTCGGCTGGTCTGGCTCTGACCCATGTAACTGGCTCCACGTGGGTTGCTTAGATAACCGGGTCACTCGGATCCAAATAGGCAATCAGAATTTACAAGGTACTCTCCCCCCAGAACTCAAAGACTTGACTCAGTTAACTCGGTTCGAGGTCATGAACAACCAGTTAACGGGCGCATTACCGAGTTTATCAGGTTTAAGCTATCTCCAAGTCCTCTTTTTACATAACAACACCCTCTCTTCAATTCCTCCTGATTTTTTCGCCGGAATGACGTCCTTAACCAGCGTCTATTTGGATTACAATCCTTTTGAATCATGGGAGATACCGGAGAGTCTCAAGGATGCTAGTGCTTTGAAGGAATTCTCGGCGAACGGTGCTAATGTAGCTGGCAAAATCCCTGAATTTTTTAACAGCGATGTGTTTCCTGGCATGGAGACTTTGCATTTAGCTTTAAATTATTTAGAGGGTGGATTGCCCCTCAATTTTTCGGGGTCTACTATACAATCTTTATGGCTTAACGGCCAAAAGAGTAATTCGAGGCTAAATGGTACTATTTCTATCCTGCAAAACATGACTTCATTGAAAGAAATTTGGCTCCAAGGAAATCATTTTACGGGTCCTTTGCCTGATTTGTCTGGGATGATTTCATTGGAAGATTTGAATTTAAGGGATAATAGCTTGACGGGTGTTGTTCCGCCATCATTGCTGACCATTTCTACACTTCGTGTTGTCAATTTCACTAATAATAAGCTCCAGGGACCGACGCCCAGTTTTGCTAGGACAGTTGATGCGGATATGATTCCCGGGACTAATAATTTTTGTTTGGATAGTCCTGGTGTTGCTTGTGATGCTACTGTTAGTGTTTTGTTGTCGGTTGCAAAAAACTTTGGATACCCTGCTAGTCTTGCTGACCTTTGGAAAGGAAATGATCCTTGCACATCCACCCAAGCCTGGAAAGGAATTTCTTGTGGTGGAGGGGATATTTTGGTGATTAACTTGAAGAAAGCAGGACTTAGCGGTACCATTTCTTCAGACTTTTCTTTGATTTCGAGACTACAGAAATTGATTCTTTCTGATAACATGCTTACTGGTACGATACCCGATGAGCTTATAAGTTTGTCTAATCTTGCTTTATTAGATGTTTCGAATAATAAACTCTCTGGTCAAATACCCAAGTTTAGAAGTAATGTGCAAGTGGAATATGGTGGAAATCCTGATATTGGGAAGAGTAACACTAGCTATGCTCCCCCTGGTGCTCCTGGAAGTACACCTTCTGGTACAGGTAGTGGTTCGGATGATAGTGGAAACAAGAACTCAGCTAGTGGAAAGATTGTGGGTTCTGTGATTGGTGCTGTTGGTGTTGTATGTGTGGTTGGGTTAGGTGTATTCTTTTATAGTAAGAAACAAAAGCGATCTAGTAAGGTTCAGAGTCCAAATATGATGATTATTCACCCGCGCCGCTCATGGGATCAGGATGAGGTGAAAATCACTGTTGCTGGATCAAGTGCAAATAGTGGAGTTGAGAGCTTTACTGATAGTGTTGGACCCAGTGACATTCAAGTGGTCAGGACTGAGAATATGGTGATCTCAATTCAAGTTTTAAGAAATGTTACGAATAATTTTAGTGAAGAAAATATATTGGGAAGAGGTGGATTTGGGACTGTATACAAGGGGGAGTTGCATGATGGAACAAAAATTGCAGTAAAGAGGATGGAGTCGGGAGTGATTAGCGAGAAGGGTCTAGCAGAGTTCATGTCTGAGATTGCAGTGCTTACTAAGGTTCGACACCGCCATCTAGTTGCCCTTCTAGGATATTGCTTGGATGGAAATGAGAGGCTTCTTGTTTATGAATACATGCCTCGGGGGACTCTTAGCAGTCATCTTTTTAGTTGGAAGGAGGAGGGTGTCAAACCGCTCGACTGGACTAGAAGATTAACTATTGGCTTGGATGTTGCTAGAGGCGTTGAATACCTACATGGGCTAGCACATCAAAGTTTTATTCACAGGGATCTCAAGCCTTCCAATATTCTTCTAGGAGATGATATGCGGGCCAAAGTGGCTGATTTTGGATTGGTTCGTCTTGCTCCAGAAGGGAAAGCTTCAATTGAAACGAGATTAGCTGGAACTTTTGGATATCTTGCTCCTGAATATGCAGGTAACTAAATTTTCTACTTCCATACTTTGCATGCCTAGAGTTATTCTGTTATTTTATTGTAGAGTAACCAATAAAAGAAATAGACGAACATTAGGTTGTGAGAAAACCATAACTGAATGAATAAAAAAGCATGAGAAGGACAGGGGAGGATGCAGCAAAGAATTGCAATTGAGTTCGATACTTTTCTCTCTTTTTTTATTGGTAGGATTTTCTATTTGAAAATTCCTTTTCATGTAGGCTTTTAATGGCTAAAACATTGCAGAAACAACACCAGAGTTTTCTCTCTGTCAATGGATCATGTTATTACCTTAAATAACTAGAAACAATCAATAAAGTAAATAAACCTGGTGTAAAAATGATAATGATCTTTCACTTGTCAAGTTTTGCAACCCTGATCCATGGTATTGTATTGTTTGTGCAACATTTGTAGGTATAGGAGTAGAAGATTTCATAAAATTATAAAAGAGCCTCCTCCTAGACAGTATTGGTCCTTGTTTTGACACATAAATGATCTTTGTGTTTGCATGCTTATGATAATAGTTAGCATGGCTGCATTGGCTGAGATGAACGATTCACTTTGATTTATTGTATTTATTGGGCACACTGAACTGGAACATATTCATTCTCTTATAATGTCAGCTGGTGCTCCCTTTTGTATTTTATTTTCTTGGTTTTCAATTCAAGTGGGTCACTGGTTGCCAAATAAATTCCTTGCATTTCAAATGATGAATGTTCCACTCTTCTTTGTCTAGACTTCTCAGCATGTTAAAGGAAATTTGTATCTTTTGTTGGATAAAAACCAGTCAGGAGCTAAACCTGAACTCTTCTGTATGTCTTGGCAGTGACTGGTCGAGTGACTACCAAGGTTGATGTGTTTAGCTTTGGAGTCATATTAATGGAGATGATCACTGGAAGGAAGGCACTGGATGAGACCCAGCCTGAGGACAGCTTGCATCTTGTTACTTGGTTCCGTAGGATGCACATCAACAAAGACATGTTCCGTAAAACCATTGACCCAACCATTAATCTTGACGAGGAAACCCTTGGCAGCATTAGCACAGTTGCCGATCTAGCAGGCCACTGCACTGCAAGGGAGCCCTACCAAAGGCCAGACATGGGTCACGTGGTTAATGTTCTGTCATCTCTTGTTGAGATTTGGAAACCAGCAGAACCAGATTCTGATGAAATGTATGGGATTGATTTTGAGATGCCCTTGCCCGAAGTGCTCCTGAAGTGGCAGGCATTTGATGGAAGCAGCTCTTCATTTCTTGCCAGTGGGGATAATACCCAGACCAGCATACCTACTCGGCCATCTGGCTTTGCGGAGTCGTTTACATCAGCAGATGGACGGTAGAGAAGGAAGGTAAAGGAAGTCATGTGTCTAGCGATATCAGTCTGTAAGCAGGCGGTTGTGGTAGGAGTGGCTCTCTCTGAATGCTTAGCTTGTGATTCTTACCACCCCCACCCTTTGGCTTGGTAGTTTATATTTTTCTGGTGCTTTTGAGTGTAGGAAATGCAGATAGACAGATATTTGAAGAGTGGATTAGCTTTCATTTGTTCGTCGTTTTTTTTTCTTCGTCTCTTGTTTCATTGGGATCTGACACAAATGATAATCAATCCCTTTTGTTCAATGTGTTTCCCAGCAGCTCTTTTTTTTTTTTTTTTTTTTTTTTTTGTAACCAACAGTTATGATCCCGTTCTGTAGAGGAAATGGCGGGAATTCTATTTATTGGGATGTCATCATCGCCTAAATCATGAGTTGCTGCTTTATTTCATGTTCCCCTTTTCCATGTCTGGTACCAAATCCATTTCCA
>Ga0325414_1001904_pt1 | contig 20680 bp, 14 predicted proteins | sample PopdelMetagenome_8_FD_206183 | JGI IMG/M metagenome (GOLD analysis project Ga0325414, IMG submission 206183) | Populus deltoides microbial communities from Bellville, Georgia, United States - Leaf-PdKOR-R3 | ecosystem: Host-associated > Plants > Phyllosphere > Phylloplane/Leaf | place: USA... | reverse complement strand
GTTCCGATCCATAAACAGACTACCGGTTAGAAACTCCTTAACACCTTTAAACCATATCTAGACCATATAATGTAGTTTACCTCAGTTAAGGTGAACTAGGGGTGCTAATACCTTATCTAGCTACAACCAGTCATTTACACTAAAATTTAAGGTAAGATCAGTCCACCTGGACCTCTTAGTGACCCTAAACCAAACAATTAGGTGGCGCCTCCTTGACATCCTGCCACACCGTGCGCGCCATGTGCGACACCTATTAGGAGTAAAAGACAAAATAACAATTCAACTTACCTTAGGTAGGATCCTTTGAGTGATAATATCTTTTCTTTTAATTAGCATAACAAGCCCTTTTCTTGTACCTTTGAAAGACCAATTAGGATTTCCAGTGACCATAATAATAGGTGGTGACTATTTCGCATTTCATCTCCTATTTAGTCCTTTCCCCTTCTCTCTACACAAAAACGTAGAAAAAAAATGAGTGATCATTGCGATGTCAGGTGCGATAGAATGATGACTCCACTAGGAGTTTGATTAGGTTAAGAAATTCTGAGAGTCACAACAAAATAAGTTTAATTGGAGAGCATCCTGGATAGGTATAATAACATACTTGTTTATTATGGTTAAAAAACATGAGTCCTCTTGATTGGAGTTATTCGTTATGTCAGTTATGCACCATCACTAGCAACTAGACAATTCAGATACTTGCAGTGTGTCTTAATAATACCTAATTTGGATAAGTTTTTGGGAAGCTCCAAAGTTGCAACTTTCTTAACCAAGCAGATAGCATTAGACAGGATTGGATGACATAAGCCCCAATAAAATATGAAGTTGCTAAAAAAAACCTCTCGGTTAGTGATAAGTACTTGGAATGGAGTATCTATAGAAAAATCAATGGCTTGTTTATAAGAAATCATAAGGCAAAGACCTCGTAAGAATGGACTGCCTAACAAAGCAAGGCCTACTAGAAGAGAAGGTGCCATGGAAATCAAGTGAAAGAGGTTAGAAGACGAGAAAGAATTGAGGAAGAAAGTTGAGAATCTATGAGCAAAATTTAAAGCTGAAAAGGCAACTAGAGAATTAGTTGAGGAGAAGTTACAAACAAAGCAAACAACAAAGAGAGGGTTGAGAAAGATTTAAAGAAAAAAAAGTCTGAGGATTGGCTAAAATAAAAGCTAAATTAGAAATAATGTTAAGGCATCAGATTTGCATAAATAAAAAACATAGCGAGAAGTTTACAAAGTAAAACGAAAGAGAAAAACATAACACCAAGCTCATAAAGGAAAAAATAAAGGAAAAGAAATTCAAAGAGGAGGTAGTCAGGTTAAAAGTCTATGTCATAAACTTTAGGCTGAGTTGTCTACCCAAGTAGTTGAGATAGAAAAGAAAAACATTAGGTTAACAAAAGCAAAAAACAAGACCGGAAATGATCAAGAAATAGATAGAAACTCAGAAAAAACAGAAAAAACATTAGGTCCTTTCTTTATACCAAAATAGAACATCTAGATATGAACAATGATTCCCTAGTTCATACTAATCTCACCACTATGAATATCTTAAATGCTTTATAAGCCCAAGTTGTTGAAACTGCTTAAAAAGCTATTGAGTTGTAAAAAAGTGTCTTATTAGGCAGCTAGAAGAACCATACTTGTGTATAGATTATTCCTTAGAGATTGTGTTGAATTCTTAGGAAAGATAGCTATTATGAGTTAGTTCCTGAAATGTAAATATTTTTTTCTAAGAATAATTTTGTAACCTAATGAACATGGAGATGTATTTGGATATTTTGCCATTAATAAAAGGCTTTGACCATTAATGTGAGAAACATCTAATGAATGACTCTAAAGATAAGAAATGTTTTTGCTATGACGAGTAAAAACCTCCCTCATGACATGCAAATGACATCAAACTCTTGCTTATCATGAAAACATTAATAACCCTTATCACCAAATGTAAGGTTAATTCATATCCAATATAATCATTTTTTTATGAATCATTATACATAAATGATTTACATAATAATTGTCATGGTAAATTGCTTGATTTTTAGGTGAAATATAATGATTTACAACATCAGAAAAAAGCAAATGGAGCATGAAGAGAAAACCCGATAGGAGATAAACCATTAAAGAGAGATTAAAAATCTTAAAGGGGAAGTCACTAAAATAACTTTCATGCTCGAGTAAGCACTACAAGCTTTCCTAGTAGAGGAAGGGACGAAACATCTAGCTAAAATCAGGTTCATACTAAGGTACAACCCCTTCTCATATACAACAAGCACCTGAAGTGCAACCTATACCATTTATCTTTATAACACCAAATTTAAGGATAAATGGTCCTTCTCTAGAATCCTAATATAATGCACAATTCCTCTACATGTAGTCATATAACCACCTCAGGCTATCCTCATGATTTATTTAACACATGAAGAGCCACAAAAGGGCTAAGGAAAAGGAAGAATTTGATTCTAAAAAATTATTGTCAATGGAAGAGAGGCTCAAGAAAATAGAGGAGCTAACTTGAACGATCATTTTTTAACAGCCAAAATGTGTTTGACACCTGTCACAACCCATTTCTGGGTTATTCCCCAAATTCTTTCTTCAAAAATAAAAAAATAAGTAAAAATAGCAAGAAGGTTGATGTTTTGGAAAAAGCAAGAAAAATTAAGCTGTAATTTTAGAGCCTAGTTGTTTCCTATTTTATCCAAAACTGGAGAGACAATACAAATTCAAGGTTAAATTAAATGATTATTAGATAAATCTGCTTAAAAATTAAGCTTAAGGACATAATTAGATTTTTAATAGGCCTATTTAATTTAATCATGGGTCAAATTAAAATTTAATTATGTTTAAGAATTAATTTGAGTCCAATTAAAGGATTTAGTTAGGTACAAGGATGTAATTATACTTTAAATATGTCAAATTAATTTTATTAAGGGCTTAATTGGTAAAAGTTTAAGTTTGGGAGCCTAATTTAGACTTGGTTGATAAGATTGAAATTTTAGGAGACCAAATTTAATTTTTACTAAGTCAATTGATTGAAATCAGGGGTAAAATTCCTAGAAAATTAAAGTTTTGTGGTCAATTAAGGGCTACATTGAAACAATTCGCAGCCAATGACCATTTTGCAAAAGGTGTCGAACTCTGAAGACCCAATCGGCTTAAAATCAAAGGCCAAAGTAGACAGAAAATCAACTTTTTCCTAGTTTTTTTCTGCCACTATTTCTCCTCTTTCTCTCTCCACCGTGGCCTTTAATCACCACCATGTCACAACTAACTTGTCCACCACCATCTCCATCACAAGCAGCCTCTTGGCCATTTCATGCGAGGAGTGGCGACCACAAAGTTCTTTCTCTCTTTTGCGAATTCTTCTCTTTCTTCCTTTACCAGCTGAAGCTAGTACCTTTACCCTCCACCAGCCTCACATCAACCTCCTAGCCAGACCACTAGTAACACCTCCTCCATACTAGGTGAGCCTGTCTGCAACCCTCCTCTTCTTCTCTCGAGCTCTTCATTTTGTTCTTCTAAATCTTGCATGCAAAACGTGAATTAATTCAAGTCCTGTAACTGTTGGCTTTTGCTAGCAGTTATAAACATGGGCTGGGCTGAGTCCATCTGAAATCCTTTAAATAAAAAAAAGGAGACTATTGGGTCACCAGTCGACCCAAACCTTCTGGGCCAAGTCGGCCCAATCAGCCCAGCCCTATTGAGATCGACCTAGTTAGTTGGGTCGGGCCCAATCCAATTTAATAATAATATATAATATTATAATTAATATATTATAAAAAATCAAAAACAATTAAAAAAACCTTTAAAACAATTTATGATTTTCTCGCATATTTTTCTACCAATTTTGCATAATATTGGGGTGTATTTTTACACAGTAAGAAATAGATCCGGTATTAAAATACCTAATTTTTTATGAAATGTTTCTTTAAAAAAATTAAAAAAAATCTCAAAACTTTTAAATTAATTTCCCCCTTTAAAAAACATTAAAAAAATATTTTGTTTTCATGCATACGACCAAATACTAAAAGTTCTTCAAGCATATTTATTAAAAACAAAAACAAAATTGCATCTTTTTCATGTTTTAAAAAATGACAAAAAAATGGATATTGTAATTAGTTTATGATTATCTGTTAGGATTTAATCAAAATATCAAAAACTCTTCACCTATCATTTTGTTCATTTTATATTAGGGTTTAGATATAGAGTTTAATATTTGGAGGTGTAAAACTATATAATAAAGTACATCTTCAGGTATTAAAGATACAAATTGTAAAAAGAATACGAATGCTAAAATTTAAACTTTAGAACGATTAGAATTGAACCCAATGAGGTAGAGACTCTTTTACAAAAGAAAATTTGACTTAGACATTAGAAGAAGACCAATGGATATGAACTTGACCTAGAAAAACAATCAAACAACAATGCAACTTACCTTAGATAGGATGCACTTGAGTGATGCGTCTTCTCTTTGTACAACCAATCCCTTACTAAGAATCTCACAAACCATTAGGTTTTTTAGTAACCTTAACACTAGGTAGCGACTTTTGAACCTTAATCGTAATTTTATGATTAAACCTAAAACCCTTTCCTTCCCAGAACACCACCTCTCAAAAGGCTTTCATTTTAAAGCACGCCAGTATCATCGTCACCCCCAACAACAATACCAAATATTGTGATCCTCAAAAAGTTTAAGTTGTTATAGTTTGTCAAATATAGTGGAACTCGATGTTTAATGACCCATCTTAAAGTTTATAGTAAAATAGTTGAGATAGTCCATGATAAAAAGTTGTTTATCCATTTCTTTCATGAAAGTTTATTAAAGCCACATTGAGCTAGTATATGTGACTTAATAATATAAAAATCAAGAAGTAAAGAGACCTAGTAAATGCTTTTCTCTACTTTGAACATTTGATAGGAAGCACGATTCAATATTTTATTGATATAGTTATGGTAGTTGAGAGGATTGAGCAAGAAATCATAGTGGGAAAAATCCTGAATGTCGTACCCGACATCGCGGCAGCCTTAAAAATATTCTTCTTGAATTATGGAAAAAGAACAGATTTTTGGCATCTGGTTCTTAAAATTATTTTTTTTATTATTTATGTTTTTGGGGCTGGGCCCAGCTCAGCCCACATGGGCTGGGCTAGACCCAACCAGCCCAGCCCGGTCACTAGCCCAAGCTAGTGACCCAGCTGGGCAAAAATCAAAGAAAACATGCGTGAAATGATTTCACGCGTGCATGAATAGATAGAGGAATTAAGGGAATTGAATTAAAATCCAAAGTAAACAGTAACCGGTGAATTAAAATGAAAAGCGGGGAAAGAGAAGCTTACTTACCTGGTAGCTTTGAAGATGAAAACATGATGGAAGATTCGTAGGCTAAGCTCCTCTCTCTTCCTTTCTCCTTGGTTCTTGCTTTGTTGTCCCCTGTCTTTCACTGTCTCTCTCTCTCTGTATGTCCTTGTTCTGCTGCCTCTAGTTCTGGAGGCTGGTTGCTAATGACTGTGAGGATGATGGTCAATGCCGGTTCTCGTGTCTGCGCTTTCATTTGTTGGGTTAAGTTTGCGTCTGCTTTGCTCCTGGTTTTATATTTTCTTACCTTCAGTTCTGAGATGAAGGGACAAAGACGATGGTGGGGCTGCTCCTCGTCTCTGTGTTGTTCCTCTGCTTTTCTCTCCCCTCAGTTTTTTTTTCATTCCCAGTCTCCCCTTCTCTCTGTTTCCCCAGTTTTTTAGTCTCCCCTGCCCTTCGTGGCTTTTTGTTCTCCCCAGTTCTGGGTCTCCTCTAACCTTAGTTTTCCCCAGGTTTTTTCAGTCTCTCCGCTTGGGTTTTTTGTGTCCCCCTTTTTTTTCTGTCTTCCTCCTCCCGCACTCTCTCATCTTATCTGGCTTAATAGCCAGAGAATGCCAAGCATCCTTGCGATTGAAACGGCTTTGAGCCTTTACTCCAAAAACGGTTCCTAAGGAAGAAGGCGACGAATCACTTCTTAGAACGACGCCGTTTGTGTGACGGGAATAGTCATTTTCAATCTGGTCACTAAAGTTTTGAAATCATGTAACCAAACCCCTGGGTAAATTATAATTGAACCCCTGCATTTCGGTGCCTTTTACAAGCTAGTCTTTGGACTTTAATCTGTTGCACTTTTGCCCCCAATTAACCCCGAACTTTTGTATTTTTTTCAATTAAGTCTCTAATTTCATTAATTAAATTAAATCCAAGTTTAATTAAGTCTCAAAACTTATCAATTCTCCAATTAAACCCTTGATTTGATTAATTAAATTAATTTCAAGCTCAATTAAGTCTCAAAAGCTATCAATTCTTCAATTAAGCCCTTGATTGGATTAATTACATTGATTCCAAAGTTTAATTAAACCCAAAAAGTTTTAATCATGTTGCCTTTAACCCAAATTTTAATTCATTCTTCATTTATTTCATTTTACTTGTTTTTTCATCATTATCATCATTTGTTTTATCCTTTTTAGTAAATAAAATAAAAATAATAATTAAAGTAAAATGGTCAAAAATTAGGTTACGACAGTTGCCCCCTCTTTATAATATTTACTATGCAAAGATATTGGAAAATTTCATTTTCGTTTAGCTTTGTGTAGTAAATTTATAAAGAAAAGTAGATACAGAAAGAACCTTTACTTCTTTTTTTTTTTTTAGTCTTGAAAACCTTCGAAACAGTAGATTGACACACGACCTTTACAGAGAGATGTAGAAATCAAGAAACAAGTCATTTGGAAGACGACCCTTTTTTTTGTTTTTTTTTTAGAAGTGGTCTCATTGTAATGGGTGACCTAACTAAGTAAAAAAAAAAACAAAGAAATGGTCTCATTGTGATGGGTGAACTACCCAAGTAAAAAAAAAGGAAAATGAGGGCTCAAAGGCGCACTAAAAAAAAAGCGAGGGCTCAATGGCGCTCAAAGAGGAAGCGAGGGCTCAAAGGCGCGCTCGAAAAAGGAAGCGAGGGCTCAAAGGCGTGCTCAAAAGGAAAGTGAGGGCTCAAAGGTGCTGAAAGAGAAGTGAGGGCTCAAAGGCGCTCGAAAGGAAGCGAGGGCTCAAAGGTGACCTGATTCTCATGGGCGGCTTGCCCAGGTTGAAAAATTCTTAAAAATGAAAAATTTTCAAAAGCAATTTCAATCTTTGGCCATTTCAAGTTGGCCTTCCACCTGATGGATTCCGCCAGAATTTTCTCTTATGAAATTTGCAACACTCATTGTTCAATATCTCAAAGTTTAGATGATATGCATGCATTTTTACCTGATTTGAAATATAGGCACCCATTTCTTCTTAGTCTTCTTGTTGCTTGATTAATAAGGACTTGCTACCTCTGATTTGGGTCATCTTTGTTGTTTGGCTTTTAGCCCACTCGAGTTGGCCCATGTAAGTCCATTTCCAGATTTGTTTGCACAACTCAAACTTTGTGGTGCCCATCGTGACCTACTTGCTTGCTAAAGATTTTTTGACTCATCAAATAATTTGACAGGATCACTCATTCCTTCTCGTTTCAATGCTAGAAACATTTGGTGTCACTTGCTGAAAGGATCAAGCTCTTTTGTAACCCAAAATACCCCCTTGTCTGGTTGAAGGAAATTACCATCTCTTTTTCCAGAATTGTTTCTTCTAAACACAATGTTGCCCCCTTGTATTGCTCATTGCCCCCAAGTGTGCTCTGTCAGCTACTTAGACAAATAATGGTTTTAAGAGACTCTTCTCTCATTTCTCTGCTTTTTAGTTTGGTGAAGGATATGGGTCGAGAATAAAGCTTGAAATCTTGATCTTGCATTTTAAAAACAAAAATTGTTTCGATGCGAGCCTAAAACAATTTGCTTTTGAAATCTTGCAACTCCTTGTTTATTTTCTTTCTTGAAAAAGAGATTATTTACTCGTGTTTGGCAATGAGGTCTTTGGTAAAAATATGTCATGAGATGACCTTTTGTTTTTATAGGTGTTCAAAGTGAAGGGCTCGAGAAAAAGCTCGAGGTTTTGTTTTAGAAAAACAACTTGTCTCTTTTTTAACATTTATTTTTATCAACATGAATAATAATGAGTAGTTTATTCTTGATGTCATGAATCTTATGAAAAAAAGTATTCTTTGTATTTTGAGAGCATTGTTTATTGTTCCAGGTTGCTTGCTTGATTGATTAGAAAGGACTACTATAGGCACGTAACGTAGGCTGTGGTTTTTGGCTATGAAAGAAAATGATTCATAAGGCTCAAAGAGTGTTTCAGGGTTTCAAAGACTGAGGATCACTATCAACAGTTTGACTCTTGACGTCATTCATATTTTCTTTTGCCGCTCTTCTTTGATTTACTGCTTCTTTTTTTTTCTTTGCTAGAGTATACTCATTTTATCTTATATGTCACTTTTTCTAGTGATTTGGGCATGCCCCCTAGCATTTAAGTTTCTTGAGCTCTTATGCCTTTTTGGCTTTCTCACGGCCTTTTCTCTTTTCTCATTGAAATTTTCTCTTGCCCCCTAGTGTGGGGTGTGATCCTAGTCAGGATTTTTTTTCATGAAAAAAAATTATTCAGGCTCAAAAAGGGATCGCAAGGGATGTACTTATTTCAGAACGTGAAAGGAATAACAAAGATGACCTTTTCTCATTTCAAGCGCAAGCAATTAAGATCAATAAACTTTGACCTCATCGAGTGTGATGGTTTGGTCTTTGCAAAGATGCATTTCATGGGTCATGAGCAACGAGTTCTCTATATACCATTATTCATACATTTAAAAAACACATAATTCAAGAGTCATGGGGGTAAGGGTGTTTATTCATTTCTTCTTTTTTTGGTTTATAATTTAGTCACCTCAATGATGGAGTTGCTTGATTCACTTGTCATTCTACAAGTAGAATGTTAAAAATATGGTTTTTGAACAAACATCAAATTATTTTCGAAATCAAAATGCCAGATCAAATTTTCAAAACTCCAATAGGGAAACTGATTTTGGTAAAAGAGATGAATTGCGTCTATGAGATCACGCGAGGCTTCAAAAGTGTATTCGTGAATTCTTATAAGAAAACTCTCTTAATCAGATGAATAATGGTTGGTCGTGCACACGATTGAATAACAAACTCATTATTTCATTGAAGCTTAGGAAAAGAAGTTCAACAATAAAGATCTTATGCCAATATGAATACTGGCATGATAACACATAAAGGGGCTAAACATTTAGTGATCATTGATTGGAATTTCTAGAATCTTTCAATCATTCATTCTCCTCAACAAGGGCATCTTTTTAACAATCAATTGGAGTCATATGTAAATCATTCTCGACCTAATATCATAATAGCTTTATCTTCAAAATAGTTGATTTCTGGGAGATGGTGCGAAAAAATTAACTATAGGAAGGGTAAGTGCTTTGGTAACCCCCTTCAGTGTCCTTCTTTTTTTCAGTGAAACTGTTCTTTTTCAGTCGGATCAGTAATTTTACCTAACCCAATGTCTTGTTCAATCCTCTCAGCTGTAACAACCAGGTCAGTAAAATGTTGTGCAGAGCTTTTAACCAAGTATTCAAAGTATGGAGCTTTAAAGGTGTTGGAAAATAAATTGATCATCTTTTTTTCCAACATGGGAGGATTAACTTGCGCAGCTACCTCACTCCATCTTCGGGCGTATTCTCTTATGGAATCCTTGTTGTTCTTCTCCATTGCTTGCAAGCTTAACCAATCAGGGCCCACGTCTATATTGAACTTATATTGCCTCATGAAGGCATTAACTAAATCCTTCTATTTTTTAACCTTGGTATTATCCAATCGTATATACCAAGTGAGGGCAGCGCCACTTAAGCTGTCTTGAAAGAAATGAATCAACAATTTCTCATCATCAACCACCTCAGCCATTTTGTTGCAGTATGCCCTGAGATGAGTTACAGGGCATTGGGTTCCCGTATATTTAATAAATTCTAGCACCCTAAACTTCTTAGGAATGACTACATTAGGTACCAAACACATATTAACAGCTTTCACCAGGTCACACAAATGATTTCCCTCAACTGTCCTTATCCTCTCTTTTAAGGCAGTCCATTTTTCCAAATCCTTTTCTTTCACCATCTTGCCCTTTTGGAAATTCTTTCTCAGTAGAATCAACGATAAATGACATTCTCATGGGATATGCTAGCTGGAAATACATAACTTATTGAAATTCAGATGACACCTTATTTGCCCCCAGATTTTGTGGATCAAAATGAGTTACATGCATATCTTCAGGCTGAGCTATAAGTGTTGCTTTTCCTGATTTATCTCTCAAGGACTGCTCAAGTAGACTAGTAAGCCTTGCGACTTTTTCTTTAAGATTGTCCACCTCTTTTTTATGTTGGGCTTCCAATTGGGCTTTTTCTTCATTTTCCATTTGTCCTTTTTCTTCAACGAGTGTTATAGATGGGTTTCAATGGGGAACCTATATTTCAACCTGGTAAATGTAAATCATGCAATTTATGCAAAAATATTGATTAAAAAAATGCGTATGAAATGCAAACTTGCCCTTCACGGGGTGACAAACTAGTAGGAAGATCGTAATTGTTGAGTGCATCAACGGGTTGGTCATTATCTAGTTTCAAAGGGTCTCTCGCATGCTCAGTGATCGTCCATGAAAGGTCGATATAAGGCTTACAAGTAGTGTGCAAATAGAGGCCCTGAGTAATATTAGTTTGGCATGTCAACCACTTCCAAGTAAACAATCAAGTGAGAGTTGGATGGTTTCACGAGTCTTACCCAGGCTAAAGCCATTGGGGTACCGTTACTCCCCCGCTTATCCTAGGTTGTAAAGTGTGTGCTCCCAAAGTGATGCATGACAACATAAACAAGGATGCATGCTAAAGCACTAAATGCAGGAAAAATAAACAAATAAACACAACAAACAAAATAGCAATAATAAGACAAAAGACAAAGCTTAATCCTAAGTTCTCCAGTGGAGTCGTGATTCTGTCGCACCCGACATCGCGTGGCCCTAAAAATATTCTTCTTGAATTATGGGAAAATAACAGATTTCTGGCATCTGGTTCTTTTAAGGGAAAATGTCTTGTTTAAAGAGTCACCACCTAGTATTATGGTCACTAGAAACCCTAACTGGTCAACAGAGATTCTATGATACGGGACTGGTTACGTAAAAGAGAAGATATTATCACCCTTTAAACGTTTTGCCTGAGGTAGACTGCATTGCTGATTTTGTCTTAAATTGCTAAATATTTATTGGTTTATGCTCTGATGGTTTGCTCGCAATATTCCCGACTATGGCGCCAGTGAATATTCAACTACGGATAATTCCAACTCTAGCGTTGATAAATATTACGTAGCTATAAAATAAATTATATCAATATTTTTTAATTCCTAACTCTAACGCTAGTGAATAAACCAATAAAATAAATTTATTTTTATGCATGCACATATTTTTTATTTTTCTAGCTAAATAAAATAAACTATAACGAATAAAAATAATATAAATTTAAACCAGTATTTTATTCCCGACTCTAGCGTTAGTGAATAAACCAATAAATTTATATTATTTTTATTCATGCATACACATATTTTTTCTATTTTTTATTTTTTTTTATTATTTATGTTTTTGGGGCTGGGCCCAGCTCAGCCCACATGGGCTGGGCTAGACCCAACCAGCCCAGCCCGGTCACTAGCCCAAGCTAGTGACCCGGCTAGGCAAAAATCAAAGAAAACACGCGTGAAATGATTTCACGCGTGCATGAACAGATAGAGGAATTAAGGAAAATGAATTAAAATCCAAAGTAAACAGTAACCGGTGAATTAAGAACTCGTTTGTCTACGTGGTGGCGTCCACGTTTCCTGCGGCCAAATTTTACAAGATGTTTGGTTAATTAACAAACACTGATTACTGTACATGGGTCTCAGGAAATACTGCGTTTGAAACGCAAGGAAAAAGAAAGCAGCTAGGAGCTACTTCCTGCGCGTTACAAGCAAGGAACTGTGCTTCACTGTTGAGTGAACAGTGGATGCATGGCTCCACTGTTCCCTGAACAGTGAATGCATGCCTCCATTGTTCACTGAACAGTGGAGGCATGCATCCACTGTTCACTGAACAGTTTTTTTTTTTTAAATCAGTGCAGTTAATTGATTTCACTCGCACTGAACATGAACAACAATTTTTTAAAAAAAAAATTAGTTTAAGGTGAATTAAATTTACTTGTACTATAATCTCAATTTTATTCCTGATAATATTTTACCTAATTTTCTAGTTCTTGTCGGATGAATTTTGTACGTAATGGAATTATAGATAGTTTAATGGAACAATAATTTTTTTATATATATAAAATATGATTTATTTCATGATGTAATAGCAATAGTTAAATTCACAATATTTAAATTAAAAACCATTAATATTAATATATATTTTTTAAAATTATTTTATAACCTCAATTTCAAAAGCACTCTTAACCAAACACATTAAACTACTTTTTCTTCAACCTCAATTTCAACCACAGTTTTAACCAAACACCTATTTTTTCAAACCAACCTCAACTAAAAGTACTTTTTATAAAACAACTTTTTTCAAACCACAACAGCTACGCAATACCAAACATACTCTAAAATGAAAAGCGGGGAAAGAGAAGCTTACTTACCTGGTAGCTTTGAAGATGAAAACGTGATGGAAGATTCGTAGGCTAAGCTCTTCTCTCTTCCTTTCTCCTTGGTTCTTGCTTTTTTATCCCCTGTCTTTCACAATCTCTCTCTCTCTGTATGTCCTTGTTCTGCTGCCTCTGGTTCTGGAGGCTGGTTGCTGATGACTGTGAGGACGATAGTCAATGCCGGTTCTCGTCTCTGCGCTTTCGTTCGCTGGGTTGAGTTTGCATCTCCTTTGCTCCTGGTTTTATATTTTCTCACCTTTAGTTCTGAGTTGAAGGGACAAAGATGATGGTGGGGCTGCTCCTCGTCTATGTGTCATACCTCTGCTTTTCTCTCCCCTTAATTTTTTTTCGTTCCCAGTCTCCTCCTCTCTGTTTCCCCAGTTTTTAGTCTTCTTTGCTTTTCGTGGCTTTTTCTTCTCCCCGGTTCTGGGTCTCCTCTTCTCTCTATTTCCCCAGTTTTTAGTCTCCTTTGCTTTTCGTGGCTTTTTCTTCTCCCCGGTTCTGGGTCTCCTCTTCCCTCAGTTTTCCCCAGGTTTTTTCAGTCTCTCCGCCTGGCTTTTTCGTGTCCCCTTTTTTTTTCTGTCTTCCTCCTCCCACGCTCTCTCATCTTATCTGGCTTTATAGCCAGAGAATGCCAAGCATCCTTGTGATTGAAACGACTTTGAGCCTTTACTCCAGAAACAGTTCCAGAGGAAGAAGGCGACGAATCACTTCTCAAAACGACGCTGTTTGTGTGACGGGAATAGTCATTTTCAATCTGGTCACTGAAGTTCTGAAATCATGTAATCAAACCCCTGAGTAAATTGTAATTGAACCACTGCATTTTGGTGCCTTTTACAAACTAGTCCTTGGACTTTAATCTGTTGCAGTTTTGCCCCCAATTAACCCCTAACTTTGGTATTTTTTTCAATTAAGTCTCTAATTTCATTAATTAAATTAAATCCAAGTTCAATTAAGTCTCAAAACTTATCAATTCTCCAATTAAACACTTGATTTGATTAATTAAATTAATTCCAAGCTCAATTAAGTCTCAAAAGTTATCAATTCTCAAATTAAGCCCTTGATTGGATTAATTAGATTAATTCCAAAGTTTAATTAAACCCAAAACTTCCAATCATGTTGCCTTTAACCCAAATTTTAATTCATTCTTCATTTATTTCATTTTACTTTTTTTTTCATCATTATCATCAGTTTTTTTATCCTTTTTAGTAAATAAAATAATAATAATAATTAAAGTAAAATTGTCAAAAATTAGGTTATGACACTAAACATATTAAAGTCAAGAATGGAGTCACTAGAAGAAAGAAAAAAATAGAAATCCATAATATAGAGGGAAAATACTCTTAGAAGAACAAAAAAAGAAATCAGCATAGTAACACAAGTGGTGTTAGCTTCTAATAGCCTACAAATAATCTAGCAGTTACCATTGTGAATTTCTCCTCCTAATTTCCTAGTAATCATCATACCAAGCCTAATAAAATCAACTATTTTAGAAGAATAGTCTAGCAGTAGTTACCTCCTTTATAGAAATTTTCAATGAAGTGAAGAACCTTTACCATTAAGTGAGATGTTCTAGAGGTTAGCCAATATTAGGTAGATTGTTCTCATACCACCAAGGTCATTGCAACCATCCTTTCTAGAATGGCACAAGCCTGAATTAACTTGTATCACCAAGGAGCTATTAGACATAACATTGATAGATGCCTTGCCTTCATAGGCAAACCTTTAATTTTAATTAAAGTCAAGTGGGTAACTTTTGATGACACCCCAAATTTATATATCAACCCCTTAACCAATCATGCCACATGAATAAGTCAATGTAATCGTTGATAGCTTGCAAGAAAACTAGCAAGGGACAATCCTTTAAATAACCACAAGCAGTTTATTTGATATATTGATAAAGGAAAATTATCTCAAACCACTTTTTAAGACATAAGTGGTGAGAGATTTTCATGAATGCCGCAAGTTTTATTCCTAAAATAGAAATGACATTGGCTAATTTTTATTCTTAGAGTATCACAAACTAAAAACATTCAACCTAAAAATGAGTTGGAATGATGTAAAAAAAATAAAAGTTTATACATATTTTTCAACCACAAGTGGTCTACCTAAAATGTTATTAACAAAGATAACTTGCCAAACCAACACAAACTACAAAGCATTAACCTATATTCATAGGCACATCTTCTATATGAGTGGAAGATATTTTACCCTAGAAGAATTGAAGTAAAGTAAGTTGAAGGGTAAGATAGTTGAAGAGTTCACCAAGAATGATGAGATCAACAAGCCTATGAGCAAGGAAAAATCTACAAAATTATTAAAGTTGATGAAACAAAATGAGTATAACATGGTAGAGTAGGTAAAAATGTCTTTAGCTTAAATCTCCATACTCTCACTTATTCTAAGCTTAAGGTTGCAAAAACAAAAGGCATTTCAAAAATAACTGAATAAGGTATATGTACCTCAAGACATGTCATCAAATTCTATATAGCATTTAGTGGAGAGAATTCAAGCAACTAATTATCTAGTATTCACTAAAAATGAAATGGATCCTAATGGGACAGGGCATAACAAGCCCTTACATATTACCTTGATATGCAAGCATTTTATGTTAGCTAAAGTTCTTATAGAAAATGGGTGAACCCTCAATATATTGCCAATATATTTGTTAAAGCATTTACTAGGATACATCACACTTAAGGCCAAACAATATGATGGACCAGGTATACGATGAGTCACTAAGTCACTAAGTATATGATGGACCATTTTATAATATATTATTAAGATGTCCATGGATTTAGGCCACAAGAGCTGTAATGTTGTTCCTTCACTAAATGTAGAAATTTATGTTGAATGAGAATTTGATAACTGTGAGAGCCATGAAAATAATATATCTTATTAATAAAGTGTCAACTTTATATGTTGAGGCCAAAGAAAATCATAAAGGAAACTTGCACGCCTTTGAAATTATAAAAATTGAATTAGTGCTTGAGAATTTGTTTAGAATAAGACCATAACTTTCTAAGACTATAAGAATGGTTATAAAGTACTTTTTGAAACATAGTTTTCCATTTAAATATGATCCAGATACGTGAATGTCAAAAATGGTCAACATTATAAAAATGAGATGCGCGGATCAAAGGTTTAGCCTATGCTTCAAACTAGGGAAGCATGATTACAAGAGAGTCGCAAAAAAAAAGTGAGAGAAAAGGTCAGCTCATATAAAAGACCAAGACACAAATGAAGAAAATATGAGCATCTCACTTATCCATGAAGTTTCCCCATATTTGGTTTTGTGAAATGGATAAAAGAATAAATGAAGAAACTAAACCAGATGCTTGATGATTCCTCCATAAATTATCTATAGAAAGCAAGAATGAGGGTTATGTCAGAGACTTCATCAGAGACTCTATAACTAAAGAGGATGGTTCTTAAGAAGTGATGCTTCCCCAACCAACTGTGAACACATTAAAAGAGGTCATGCCAATAAAAAAGCTCATTTGAAGATGTGGTCAAGGAGAACAACTCATCAATTAGAAAGCTCATAAAATTCCAACATCCTATCCAAAGCTTTTATTCTTATTTGATTATATTTACCTTTTTCAGTAGTCATGGTGTAAAAGCTAATAAAGGATGATTGTTTATAATGAGCTTTTATAATGTTTTCTTTAATGATATCATATATTTTTTATTCAATTATGTCTTTTTTTTATCCTTTTACTTGTACTTACTCTTACTCCAATCAAATTCACTCACTCAAAACACTCTTTTCTTTCGGGCGTTTTAAAATTGGATCCTCAATAAAAATACCAAACTCTTACAATGAGAATAATTGGTCTAACTTCATTGAAAATGTAATTTCTATAGACGAAGAAAAATGGGAAGAAGATGATGTTGAGCAATTTATTAGATTAGTATAACAATCAAAATAAATAGTAAAATTTAAGAAGGAAGAGTTGGAATTAATTAACATAGGAACTTATCAGAATAGGGAGTTGAAAGCCAAGATATTAATTTTAATAGAAGAGAAGAGCAAATTGATTGAGCTACTTAAATAATATGCTGACATATTTGCATCAATATAGATGTTAACGTTAATAGGTAGGTTTTGGTGTCTTTTTCTATTAGAAAATATCATATTTTGGTTTTATGTGATATGGTTCCCATGCATGTGGTTTATTTGTTATTATGGAGGTCATGGTAATTTAATAGGAAGGTTATACATAATGGGTTTAAAAATATGTATTCTGTTGTAAAAGATGAAAAATCCATCACACTTGTACCATTGTCACTGAAACATGTTCACAAGGACCAATTGAAATTCAAAAGGGAAAGTAAGGTTGACGGGAGTGAAAATACAGATTTGATTATGAGCCATAAAAGGAAAGAAAAAATCAGATTCATCCGAGAGGAAAAAAATTAGTGATTTGGCTAAGAGTGGAGAGAAGAATCAATGAGAGAAGAAAGAAATGAAGATAAAATAGAGTGTTCTTAAGAATGTTTTTTATACTAACAATCATATGTAAAATAGTGTTGTTTCTTTGTTGCAGGATTATGAGGATGAATTACTAATAAATAGTATACCTAGTGGTCATTTTATTTAGGTGCATACGAGGAAGAAAAGATTTTTAGCCCATAGGAGATCTAGCATGCAATCTAGAGGAGATGGTCAATTCCAAGTTCTTAAACGAATCAACGACAATGCATACAAAGTGAGTCTTCAAGGTGAATATGATGTTAGTGTTATTTTTAATATTTCTAATATGTTTTTGTTTGATGTAGATGAAAATTCAAGGTCAAATCCTTTTAAGGAGAGGAAAGATGATGAGAACCGATAAGCACCATAAAATGATCCATTAGAGGTGTTAATTGGGTCAATTACAAAGTTAAAGGCCAAGAAGATCTATAAACGAGGTTTTAGGCTTAATTTTTCCTAATATGAATTTATATACTAACAAGCATAACTTTATATATGACTATTGGATCGGGCTGATATTTTACCAAGAGATTTTAGAGACCTTATTTTAAATAAAGATATAATTTATCAGCAATCAGAGTTCAAGAAGGCCTTGTGATAAACATCAGAAGCTATTGTGCGAGAATTGCATTATTTTTCTAGTTGGTTTGGGATTATCTTTTGTTTTGATTTATGGATTTGTTTTTATTAGGCAACTTCATTATTTTACAGGGATTACTTATATATGTTGGATCTATAAGCAACAACTTAAGGAAATATTTAGCACATGGTTTCTTTCTTTTACAAGGAATCCTAATTTAACAAGGATTCATAATTAGAAATTGATTTTTTAATGGTTAAGGAAACATAAGTGATAGTCTGAAAGTTCTATTTATGTAAAGATTCTATATTTTTAAGGACATCAATTTGGTAGCTTGTTTGGGGATATGTTTCCATGTTTAGAAAGATATAAAAAGTTAGCATCTTTATTTCCTTGCTGTTCAAGGACTATCAATTCAGCAGCTTAAATAATTTATATATTTTTGGATTTTTGTTTGTTATTTTACGAATTTTAGGTTAGTTTTAATTAGGGTTTAATGTCAGCCCAGTAGTCTATTAAGATTTATTTTATTTTATGAACTATAAATACCCTTTTGAAATAGAGAACATGTCAGATTGGATTATTATTGACTTTTCCATTACTTTTGTGTGCTTATGTGAGGATTGCTCATACCTATTAGTTCTTCATTAAATTATCTTGAACTTATCGAAGATCAATTGTCTTTGTGGCATTCTATCTTATACTTCTAATTCAAAATTCCTTATAATCGTTGGGTTGGGGCCTTCATTTCAATAACTTTGGTGCTTGGTTTAGGTAACATTGTGTCGAGTTTTCACTATTCTTAAATCTAATTTTAGCTTTCTTAGGTTGTGTCTTTCTTGCATATGGGTTTAAGAGTTCTTACCCTCTAAATCCACATTAAGGATGGTAGACACATGGTTGAACAACGATAACATAGACCTACAATTCATAGATATAGATAATATATGTCTCTGTATTGACTTCTTGGTTAGAAAAATGATAGTACATATGAGGTGACTAATAGTGGATTATGCTAGGTCAATAACTTACAATTGAAAAGAAATGGCCGAGAATTTGAAACATGTTATTAAATGAGTCATTATACTTCGGTGCATATTTCAAGGCTTTTAATGAACTATGTAGAAGTATTGGGAATCAAAATAGAATTTGTTCAATATAATCAAATCAAAATTATCAATTGATCTTGCTTTACATAACAAGTCTTCCTTTAACAACACCAAAAATGAATGATGGACATGTTAAAGTTTAGGATATGTTAATTGAAGTTAAATTAATAATTAAAGATGATTCTAGATCAATCCTTATATGTATAAATATGCCCAAATAATTTTAGAAAAATTGTGTCATTGTTATACACTTATAAAGACTTTATGCTTGGGATTATGATGAAATGTCTGGTTTGGATAAAAGTTTGGTTTAACATCTTTTATGAATCAAGCCTTGACTGAAGCCACACAAGAACCCTTCATAAAGAATGACTCCAAACATGATTGATCAATAGAAAGAAGAAATCAAATGGCTTCTAGAAGCTAGATTCATTAGGCTCATAAGATATGTTGAATGGATATTTGACATAGTGCAAGTATTGGAAAACAACAGCAAATTGAGGGTTTGTATAGATTTTAGAAATTTGAATCTTGCAAGTTTAAAAGATAAATATCCAATACTAATGGATGGTTGATATATTGATCAATGCAACATCTAACAATTAAATACTCAGCTTTGTAGATGATCACTCTAGTTATAACCAGATCTTCATTATAGAGAAAGATGATTCTAAGACTACATTCAAATGTACTAGTTTCCTAAAGATATATGAGTTTGTGATAATGCCATTTGAGTTAAAAAATATAATGATGCAATATATCAATGGACAATGAACTTGAACTTCTACAATATGATCAATCATAATATGAAGGCTTGTATTGATGTTTTTTTCCATAAAATCAAAATTTAAATCAACCCATCTAGGTTAACTATGTGCTTCCTTTGAGTGAATGAATGCGGATGCATAACCCATTAAGTTAATAATTTTCTAGGGTTCCTAATGTATCAATAAGACATAGAGATTGATAAAACAAAGCACAAGCAATCTTGAAAACACAATCTCCTTATAATAAAAAGAAATTACAATGTCTAATTAGCAGGATTAATTTTTTAAAGAGGTTCAACGCAAATAAAATAGAAAAGAGTAGACCTTTTACTAGATTGTTAAAAGAAAAGAGCTTTGATCACTTTTAGTGAATTGAAAAACAATAAATTGCTTTTAATATATAAAAGATTATATAACTAAACATTTAGTCATAACTTAGATAGCCTTTATGGATGTGCATTTCAATAAGAAATAAAATTTAATAAAATATAAAAAAAAAAATTTATATTTTTAGTAATTAAGTGGGATTTGAGTTTTGTTTCTCGGAATGAGGGTATTTTTTCATCAGCTGATATAGTAATAATTACTAGAATGATAGATTTAAAAATGACTTCAAATATTAGGATAGATTAAGAGCAATTAGACTTATATAAACAAATTGAAAATGCACTTAGGACAGATTGAGCTAATACCTCCCTCATCCCATCATTTTCCCTTTCCTTGTATCACAATTGTTTTCCAAATTAACTGGTAGTGAAAGCCATAAACTTCCATATTAGTTGTAGTAATACCTTACCTTGTACACCAATGGATAGGTTAGGGGGTCAAAAGATTTACTTTCTCTTCTTCTTCTTTTTTCTTTTTTAGTTCGACTAACATTTAGAAGAATTATTTTCCTGAATGTATTAAGTCAATGTGACTTTAACATCTTTTTGATAAAAATATCTAATCCCTGTTAAGACATAAAGATATCAGATCGTGGGACTTGAAAAAAAACACATTACCATATAGAACTAATTTTGTTTTATTATGGGATTGTTTTACAGTGATTATAGATTACCTAAAAGGCTAAAACCCTTGGCCCCAGAAGGGATACAATAAAAATATAATATATAGATGAGGGCACAGTAATCCAAAGCCATTT
>Ga0325414_1001903_pt1 | contig 20689 bp, 10 predicted proteins | sample PopdelMetagenome_8_FD_206183 | JGI IMG/M metagenome (GOLD analysis project Ga0325414, IMG submission 206183) | Populus deltoides microbial communities from Bellville, Georgia, United States - Leaf-PdKOR-R3 | ecosystem: Host-associated > Plants > Phyllosphere > Phylloplane/Leaf | place: USA... | reverse complement strand
AAATTGATACTTGGCATTGTGATGAGGGTGGCTAACAACATAAATTGTTACTTGGCATTGTGATGAGGATGTCCAAGGTTATGTGAATGATGCTTAGTGACCGTAGTATCGGTAATTAAGGTTGTGTATGAATGATACCTAGCAACCGTGGTTACAATGTATATGATGTTAATAAGAAAAATGAAAAGGGATTGGTATGAATGGAAGGTTGAGAAGACATTGATTAGCTATCCAGATTTGAATAGCTAATGGTATCGTTTGGGTTCCATTGGTGCCAACATTTCTTAAATTGATTAGTCGATCCCGAGTAATTAAGTGACTAATGATGTTTGTAAAATTTTCTAACATTGGCATAGTTTCTCTTGGTTAAATGAAAAAGATAAGTTGATCAACTATTCTGGATTAAGAGTAATTAATGATATCAACAACCATTTCTGGTGTGATTAGCTACTCTAGGTAAGGAAGCTAATGATGTCAATGGTTCTTGACATTGACAACTTTGATGGTAAACCAAATATGAATAAGAATTAATTAATTATTTCGATGTAAGAATGGTTAATGATATCAATCGGTTCTATTGATATCGGCACTTGAATGAAATTGATTTGTCTAACCCGATATTGGAAGACTAATAATACTAATGAGATTCATTAGTATCGGCAATTACCTTCTGAAAAATAAGAAAGAAAGTATTGATTAGTTATCTCGAAGGAATGAGATAAACTAATAATACCAAGAGAGGAAAATATTGGTATCAAGTGAGAATTGATTCATAAGTAGATGGTATTTGAAACCATTGAGTTGTGATGAGATTTTCAAGATGAAATTATTCTCAACAAATAAAATAGAATATTATATGGATATTGGTAATAGATTGAAAATGTATGTAATAAAAGAGGTCTATGCCTAATTTTATATATCAAAAGAAATTCAATGAAAATTATTATCTATCATTATTTGTTACTACCGTTTTATATTTTATATGGCCATGTTAATTTCTATATTTCTAATCCATCAAGGTCACATTAGAAGTAAACTTAGTTTAGTTAGTTTTTGCTTTCAACCATGTAATTATTTTTAAATTAAGAAACTTATCTCCTAAAACTTGAAATGTAATATTAACATGTAAATTTGGATATATGACTTTAATCTAATGCTTGTAATTCTATGTACCTCTTTAGCCATGCATGTTTATAGTTGAAATCAAATCCTTCACTTGAATTACATTATATGATGTTATTATGTAAGATATAGTTTATATAATGATATTATAACAATTGAATTATGCATTGTTTATTTTGTGAATTTAAATTGTATAATGTTATTGAATAAAACGTGTTATGTTGATAATTATGAGTTGGGTTAAGATCCAAGATGATTGGATCGAGTTGTGAAATAAAATTGAAAATGTAATATAATTTTGTCGATAACTTGGGACCTAGTATAGAAAAAATTATGCTAAAATTTTGGTAGAAATTTCAGTGGAACTTGTATAAAAAAAATTTACTGAAAATTTTCAATATATCACGAAAAATACGTTGTAGAAAATCAAGGTTGTTACATTATTGCAGGTGTAGGTCTACTTCACTCCTCGTGTCTTCATGAATTATTCGTGTCTGAAAGAATAATAATTTATGTTAGCTTGAGTAATACTTTGTTAATTTTGTCTTTTCATATAATTTAATAACTTACCCAAATCATGTTGTCATGTATGATTACTTTTCTTAGAGCTGATATCCCTTTTCTTTCTTTATCTTCTAACAAGAGATAATAAAATATATCGATGACCTGCACAGATGTACATAAATTATCCATGCATATTCCATTTAAGTAACAAACAGGTTTTAAGTAATGATACACTATTTGCGATGGATTTTTCATTTAAGACGTCGAAAAGGTCTTCCAATGATAAGAATTTCTTCTCTCATCCATAAACAATTGTTGTAACGCAACATTTTTAATGAGACAATAAGATAGTTCAAAATTAAGAGAGTACTTGTTTAAAAGTCACATATTATAGACAGTAACAATTCAAAATTAAGACTGTAATAGTTCAAAAGTTAGATTTTATTGGCAGTAACAGTTCAAAATTAAGACATTAACAGTCAGATATTATAGACAGTAACAGATCAAAATTAAAAGAGTACAGGTTCAAAATTAAGATAATAACATTTCAAAAGTCAGACATTATTGATAGTAACAATTCAGATTTTGCTACCATGTTTTGTACTTGTCCTGTTGAATTTTGCTAATTAAATTCAATGCATTTTTCTTCAACAGTTTCACTAGTTAAAGATCATTATTCAGTTATGGTAGCTTAGATTTTATGACGTTTTCATCCTTTTTAGCTTCTCTTTTTTCTTTCCTTCCTTTTCATTTCTCTAACAAGATTTACCATTGATCTAGTTTTAGGAACTTCTAGGGAAAACTCTTTTTCAGCTTGCTTTTCTTTTTTTGCCATTTCAAAAGTTATTTTTGTTACCTGGCCTTCGAAGTCCTTCCTCTTTGCTTTTATTTGAGCATTCTCCTTGATGCATTTATGATTCTCCTATATTCTCTTCATAGCTTTTCAATTTCTGTATTTTGGAAATCCTTTTTTCTTTTCAAGTCTCTTGACCTCTTATTCGGCCCTTTTGAGCTTTTTCTTTTCAAATATCTTGACCTTTTCTTCAGTCTTTTTGAGTTGATCTTTTAATTTCTGATTTTCACATTTCAACTCATTCTTCTTGTATAATGTTTTTATGATTTCCATATATTCTCATCGTAGCTTTTTAATTTTTGCATTTTGGAAATCCTTTTTCTTTTCAAATATCTTGACCTTTTCTTCAGTCTTTTTGAGTTGATCTTTTAATTTCTGATTTTCACATTTCAACTCTCTTATCTCTATTTTCTTCTTATCCTCATGTTCAGCAGAAAAAAAGCTTGCGCCACATTTCTTCTTCCAACAGCTCCACAACTTTTTGAACACCCAACAACAAAACTTTTTCTTCCATGGGCTCTAAGTATATAACTGAAAACTGCATGAATGTGTAGACTGTAACATTATTAATGATACAGTAACAGATGAAATTGAAAAGGTAACTGATCAGGTTGAGATTGTAATGCATGAGGTTGAGGTATTAATATATTAATACAGATTGACATTTACAATCAGACAATAAAAGTTCAAAACTCTGAAATTCTTGCTTATACTTGTGTTTATGAATGATTTTTTCCTTAATTCTACTTTCAAATGCAGTAAATTCCATTTTGCACACCTTGATATTCTTCCTTCTTCAATTGGTTCAATGATTTTTGTGTGCTCGCAAAACCAATACCACAGAAAGACATAATTCAATAACATTGAAAATTCAAATGAGTAGTATTGGTTTTGCGAGCACACAAAAATCATTGAACCAATTGAAGAAGGAAGAATATCAAGGTGTGCAAAATGAAATTTACTGCATTTGAAAGTAGAATTAAGAAAAAAATCAGTCATAAACACAAGTGTAAGCAAGAATTTCAAATTTTTGAACTTTTATTGTCTGATTGTAAATGTCAATCTGTGTTAATATATTAATACCTCAACCTCATGCAGTACAATCTCAACCTGATCAGTTACCTTTTCAATTTCATCTGTTACTGTATCATTAATAATGTTACAGTCTACACATTCATGCAGTATTCAGTTATATACTTAGAACCCATGGAAGAAAAAGTTTTGTTGTTGGGTGTTCAAAAAGTTGTGGAGCTGTTGGAAGAAGAAATGTGGCGCAAACTTTTTTTCTGCTGAACATGAGGATAAGAAAAAAGAGATAAGAGAGTTGAAATGTGAAAATCAGAAATTAAAAGATCAACTCAAAAAGACTGAAGAAAAGGTCAAGATATTTGAAAAGAAAAAGGATTTCCAAAATGCAAAAATTAAAAAGCTACGATGAGAATAAATGGAAATCATAAAAGCATTATACAAGAAGAATGAGTTGAAATGTAAAAATCAGAAATTAAAAAATCAACTCAAAAAGACTGAAGAAAAGGTCAAGATATTTGAAAAGAAAAAGCTCAAAAGGGCGAATAAGAGGTCAAGAGACTTGAAAAGAAAAAGGATTTTCAAAATACAGAAATTGAAAAGCTATGAAGAGAATATAGGAGAATCATAAATGTATCAAGGAGAATGCTCAAATAAAAGTAAAGAGGAAGGACTTCGAAGGCCAGGTAACAAAAATAACTTTTGAAATGGCAAAAAAAAAATAAGCTCAAAAAAAGTTATCCTTAGAAGTCCCTAAAACCAGATCAATGGTAAACGTTGTTAGAGAAATGACGATGAAGGAAATAGATAAGGAAAAGGAGGAAGGAAAAAAAAGAAACTAAAAAGGATGAAAACGTCATAAAAACTAAGCTACCATAACTGAATAATGATCTTTAACTAGTTAAACTTGTGAAGAAAAACACATTGAATTTGATTAACAAAATTCTAACAGGACAAGTACGACATGATAGCAAAATCTGACCTTTTACTGTGTATAATGTCTAACTTTTGAACTGTTACTGTCTTAATTTTGAACTTATACTCTCTTAATTTTGATTTGTTACTGTCTATAATATCCGACTTTTGAACTATTAATGTCTTAATTTTAAATTGTTATTGTTTTAATTTTGAACTGTTATTGGCAATATCATCTTATTTTTGAACTATTACAATCTTAATTTTGAACTGTTACTCTCTTAATTTTAAGCTATCACTATCTATAATATCTGACTTTTGAATTATTACTCTCTTAATTTTGAATTGTTTATTGTTTCATTAACAATGTTGCGTTACAGCGATTGTATATGGATGAGAGAAGAAATGTGGAAGAAATTCTTATCATTGAAAGACCTTTTCGACGTCATAAATGAAAAATCCATCGCAAATAATATAAGTGTATCACTACTTAAACTTGTTTGTTACTTCATTGGAATATGCATGGATAATTTACGTACACCTATGCAGGTCATCGATGTATTTTGTTATCTCCTATTAGAAAATAAAAAAAGAAAAGGGATATCACCTCCAAGAAAAGTAATTATACATTGAATCATAAATTGTTGCAATACCAAGGGTTGTTTGTCTTGTTAGGACCTGGTTTCATTCACAAACAAAAAGAATTTCCAATAAGATTTGATGATTGAATCCAATTTTACGACGCACAAGGAAAACTTCAATTGTTACACATCTTACATTGTTCCTTTGCAGAAGAGCATTAGTTTCACCCATTACGCAGGTGCTATATCAGCTCCAAAGCTATACCATAGTTAACAAGAATGAAAGACCACTTTATAACAATGACTAGAGGTGGAGAATTTATTCAAATGAAAAACCATTGTGTTGAAACTAAAATTAATATTCCATGCAGTTAAAAAAGAGACATGTTAGTTCTAGCATAGATCATCAAGCATGTTTGGCTAGTAAAACTACAAGACAATATGTTGAGAGATTTTCTCACCACTGTTATACCTAACTACGTATTCATCAACATCAACTCCAGGAAGGGTGAAGCCTGCCCTGGTCAAAAGATTGCCTGCATCGCAGACCTGAATGATACAAAAAATAAGTTGGCTCAGTGATACCATTTTGGGGTAGATGTTACCCTCTCAAGATATGTATGCAACACAACCATGTGTTTAGTTTCCTAAGGATATATGTACCCCTTATCTTAATAAGTTCACAAATGGTAATTACCAAGTGACAACATACATACTTGAGCCAGAGGTTGAGCCAGAGGTGATATGCGAGGACTAATGCCTCCTTCACGCTCCATTTGAGCCACAGTGCATGCTATTCTAAGCTCCCTACACATGTCAGCAAGCAGAAAAATCAGTAGGCAAACTTATTGGTTAACATACTGTTTACTTTCAATCAAAATATAAATAAGAAGAGACAACTTCAAGGTTTCTCCACCCAAAATAGCTGCTAAAAATAGGCCATCCGGCTTCAATGCTAGTTTACACTGTCATGAAAACCAATGAAATGGACAAGTGTCATAGAAATGACCACATCAGGATTTCAAACAAAATGACAAGTAGAGAGATTTCATCACGATAACAACCAAACACAGCTATAAAGAGAGGAGCAATAAGGTTTACACGTCTACTGCTCTGTGTGTGTGGTTGTTGTAGACATCCATTGTACTTTCATAAACAGTGGATGCCCTTTCAGACTACTGTTGGTGGTCTGAAATGTCAAATTATTTACGATGAAGTACAGCTTTGGTCTTATTTTACAGTCTTATAACTTGATTTATCAAGAGATTATTCTTCTATGCTTCAGAGAATAAAAAAATAGAAAAGTTTTTGGAGTTATAATTAAATTGAAGATAACTTTCAGAGTAGCGCATAGAAAGCACTTCTATATCTTACTATCTGCATGGCAAACATGTATGCTTCATTTTTTTCTCCTGGGGTTAATAATTCTAATGGTTTCCATCCCCTAATGTCACATGCATTTACAAATTCTGGAGGATATCATGGATGAAAAAGATGCTAACGCTGAAAGAAAGTCATAATAAAGACGTGTATACCTGTATCATGGCTCCTGGAAGATCATTTGTCCAATGGAGTCCCAAGCAACTGATAACCTAATCTACCGAACTTCATAGTCACATACAAAACATAACATTTAAAACCAGTTCTTCCTGATGACTAGTTTTCACAAGAACCAAATAGATGAAATCCACTTACAGACCTTTCTTTTATAGGTAGAAACTCCTCATCTCCCACCACAAAGGATGTTTTGATATTCTGATTTGAATCTTGTTGAGCAGCTTCAGCATCCTTCCACAATTGAACCATGTCATTTGAAGTGTCCATCATTATAAGCTTTTCAATGGAGCCTGGCATTTAATGTGGCTACAAGATTAAAGTTTAATATTTATGATATAATTTACAAGATCATGCCTAGCGAAGGAAAATGAGTAGAGAAAGAATAGCAGCTTTTCCTATGTGTATGCTCATTTTCAAATACCACTTTGTGGCATCAAAAACGTGTTTCGAGTATTGTCTTATCAACTGCCAAAATCTCTGATTAGACTTCCATTCAACCGAATCCCTCCCCTCTTTTGAACCTCTTAATTCATGATCACTCAACCTTACAGTTAGTGCTGAACACCCATGTCTCAAAAATTTTGAAATACAACCTTAAAAATTTTCAAATTATCTTCTATAGTTATTGAAACACATAAATAGCAGGAAAAGTCTTAAAATCGATTCTCACCACGACCACGTAACAAACGTCTGACAGCTTCCGAAGAACCTCCTAAACACAGCGCGGTAGGAAATGTTTTCTTGCAATCCTGCAAAACACAAACACACAACAAACGGAATCAACAATCTGGAACTAAGCAAAACTCATCAAACTTCAAAATTTAAACTTCTCAAACTCACAACGACTAGAAAATGCAACTTCACAAAAATTAAAACCTCCAATTTCTTAATACTATAGCATTCTAAACATACTTAAAAACAACAGTAGACAAGAAGGTAACTAGTTACTACCTCCAAGCGATTCAACAAATTGTCAGCAACAGCATCCACAAAAGGATCACTTGGCCTCATCAACCACGCAGCTCGGTCACGCTGCAGCCACCCCACAATTGGACCAATACCCAGAAGCAGATATACAATATCGAATTTGAAAACATGCAAAAAACACAAAAACAAAAACACCACAATACCAAAATATTCAAATCATAAATTTACAGAGAAAGACTGGATTTTTACCTGTTTTCGTTTGAATTCCCGATCGAAAATCTTGACCCTTGGACTTTGTGGCCCATCGATGGTCTTATTGTCAATGTTTGTGCAATAAGAAATTGAGGGGATGAGAGTGTCGGTCTCTTTTATTGTTCTTCTTCTTCCTCTAAGTAGCAACTGTGAAGTCCTCTGACACAGAGACAGGGGGACTCTCATTTTCTTTAAAGTTTCAGAAGCTAATGTGGACTGAAGCTAATGTGGACTGAAGTCCTCTGACACAGAGACCGGGTGCCTCTCATTTTCTTTAAGTTTAAGAAGCTAATGTGGACTGAAGCTAATGTGGACTGAAGTCCTCTGACACAGAGACCGGGTACCTCTCATTTTCTTTAAGTTTCAGAAGCTAAAGAAGCTAATGTGGACTGAAGTCCTCTGACACAGAGACCGGGTGCCTCTCATTTTCTTTAAGTTTCAGAAGCTAATGTGTGTGGACTGAAGGTTCAAAAACCTCAATAAAAATCTGATTAATTTATTTTGTATTTTTATATTGTTTAATATATTAATATTAAAATAAATTTTAAAAATAAAAAAATATATTTTTTTAACATATTTATAAATAAAAAATAATTTAAAAAATAATATTAATCAGTGCACTCAACTTTCTATTAAAACTTAGTTGGAATAAATCTATTAAAAGCTCATTTTATATTTAAAAAAAATTAATTTTTTAAATTAATTTTTTATTATTTTTAAATTTTTTTAATATATTGATATCAAAATTAATTTTTTTAAAAAAAATATTTTAATATATTTTTATATAAAAATCACTTTAAAAAATAATTATTACTACAATAACATACCATCTTACTCATACTTATTTTACTAGCTATCAACAATATATAAAACTAAGAATTTAAATGAGTTTGCTAATTTTAAAATGTTTCATTTGAATTCTCAAACTCTTTGTATGTTTGTGTTGCAACGAGAGTAGGCATAAGTTTTCGGTCCACTTAACCAACAAATGGACAAAATTAAAGGTAAAAAAAATAAAAAAAAAATAAGCATGGCCATTTATAAGGAACTCAGAGAATATATTCAAGACAAATATGCACGATATATGTTAAATAATCTAGGCTCATGAAATATCAGCTAGTCAAGACTGGCATGAGCTTATTGTGTAAAATATTTTTTATAAAATTTAAAATAAAAAAAATAAAGACAAACAAAGAAAGTTGGGTGGATGTTTCCGAAGAAATCACTAAACAATAAACACTAAAGGAAGTCATGTCACGAACTTATTGTGTCGATACACTAAACACACTAACATTGGCTATGACTTGCGTGAAATAACAATCCCCTATGTTTGAATTTTTAAAAAAAAATCTTAATTTTCATATAATTAAAGATAAAAAGAATAAAAATAAAAATAAAAATAAACATTTTCAAAGAACTCGGGGAACATATTCTAGAACAATTCACACAACATCTGCTAGATGATCTAGGCTCGTGAAACGCTCACATGAGCTCATTGTGTGAAATAATTTTTCTAACTTTAAGGATATAAAATAATAAAAAGTAACAAAAAAAAAGTAGGGTGTATATTTCCAAAGAAATCACTAAACAATCAACATTAAAGGAGGTCATATCATAAGCTCATTGTGTTGATGCACAAAACACACTGGCATCGCTATGACTTGCATGTAATAGCAATCCCCCTGTGTTCAATTTTTTTTTTAATTAAATCCTAATTTTCATATAATTGAAGATAAAAGGAATAAAAATTAGAGTGGACATTTCCAAGGAACTCGGAACATATTCAAGACTAGTGCGTATGACATCCGCAGGAAGATCCAAGCTCATGAAACGCCCATATGAGCTTATTGTGTGAAATAATTTTTCTAACTTTGAAGGTAGAAAAGAATTAAAAGTAACAAAGAAAGTAAGGTGTATGTTTTCAAAAAAATCACTAAACAATCAACACTAAAAGAGGTCATGTCCTGAACTTATTGTGTAGATGCACAAAACACAATAGCACCGGTTATGACTTGCATGTAATAGCAATCCCCTTGTGTTCATTTTTTTTTATTAAATCCAAATTTTCATATAATTGAAGATAAAAGGAATAAAAATTAGAGTAGACATTTCCAAGGAACTCAGGGAACATATTCAAGACCAATGTGCACGACATCCACTGGAAGATCTAGGCTCATGAAATGCCCACGAGTTGGACCTGACATGAGCTCATTGTGTAGAATAATTTTTGTACAATTTAGGATAGAAAATTATAAAAACTAACACAAAAAGTAGGGTGGACATTTCCAAAGAAATCACTAAACAATCAATATTAAATGAGATCATGTCATGAACCCATTGTGTAGAAGCAATAAACACATTAACATCAACTACAACTTGCATGAAATAGCAATCCCCCTATGTTCAATTTTTTTTAAAATCCTAATTGTCATATAATTAAAGATAAAATGAATAAAAATAAGAGTGGACATTTCCAAGGAATTGAGGGAACATATTCAATATCATTGCGCACGACATCTACCAGATGATCCAGGCTCATGAAAGGCCCTCATGAGCTCATTTTATAAAATAATTTTTCTAATATTAAGGATAGAAAAGAATAAAAACTAACAAAGAAAGTAGGGTGTATGTTTCTAAAAAATCACAAAACAATAAAACACCAAAGGAGACTCTATTATGAACTAATTGTGTACATTCACTAAACACACTAACATCAACTACGACTTGCGTGTAATAGAAATCCTCTTATTTTCAAGTTTTTTTTATTAAATCCTAATTTTCATATAATTGTAGATAAAAAGAATAAAAATAAAAGTGGACATTTTGAAGGAACTCGAGGAACATATTCAAGACTAACACGCATAACATCCACCGGATGATCCAGGCTCATGAAACGCCTGTATGAGCTTATTGTGTAAAATAAATTTTCTAACATTGAGGATAGAAAAGAATTAGAAGTAACAGAGAAAGTAGGTTGTACATTTTCAAAGAAATCACTAAATAATCAACACTAAATGAGGCCCTGCCATGAACTCATTGTATAAAGGAACTAAACACACTAACTTCGGCTATGACTTACATGTAATAACAATCCCTTTGTGTTTGAATTTTTTTTTTATTATACTAATTTTCATATAATTGAAGATAAAAAGAATAAAAATAAGGGTGGACATCTTCAAGGAACTCAAAGAACATATTCAGGACCAATGCGCATGACTTCTGCTGGATGATCCAGGCTCATGAAATGCCCCACATGAGCTCATTGTGTGAAATAATTTTTCTAACATTGAGAATAGAAAAGAATAAAAACTAACAGAGAAAGTAAGATGTATGTTTCCAAAGAAATCATTGAACAATAAACACTAAAGAATGCTAAGCCAAGAATTCATTGTATAGATGCATTAAACACAATAACAACGGCTACAACTTGCATGTAATAACAATCCTCTTTTGTTCATTTTTTTTAATTAAATCCTAATTTTCATATAATTGAATTTAACAAGAATAAAAATAAGTGGGACATTTTCAAGGAACTCAAGGGACATATTCAAGACTAGTGTGCACGACTTCCGCCGGATGATCCAGGCTCATGAAACGCCCATATGAGCTCATTATGTGAAATAATTTTTCTAACATTAAGGATAGAAAAGAATAAAAACTAACAGGGAAAGTAGGGTGTACGTTTTCAAAGAAATCACTAAACAATAAACACTAAAGGAGGCCCTGCCATGAACTTATGGTGTAGATGCACTAAACACACTAACATCAGCTATACTTGCATGTATTAGCAATCCCCCTATGTTCGATTTTTTTATTAAATCCTAATTTTCATATAATTAAAGGTAAAAAGAAAAAAATAAGCATGGACATTTCCAAGAAACTCAGGGAACATATTCAAGACCAATACACACGATATAAACTAGATGATCCAAGCTCATGAAACACCTGCTGGTCAGGATTGACATGAGCTCATTGTGTAAAATATTTGTTGTAAAATTTAAGATTGAAAAAATAAAGACTGATAGATAAAGTAGTATGAACATTTCCAAAAAAATCACTAAACAATAAAGGAGGCCCTGCCATGAATTCATTGTGTAATCTCACTAAACACATTAAAGTCAGGTTCAACATAAGTGTAACTAGTTTCCAAATAAATTAGTAAATAATAAATACTAAAGTAGGCTTTTCCATGAACTCATTATGGAGACGCACTAAACACACTAACATCGGCTACGACTTGCATGTAATAGCAATCTCCTTGTGTTCCAATTTTTTATTTATTAAATCCTAATTTCATATAATTGAAGATAAAAAGAATAAAAATAAACATGGACATCTCCTAGGAACTAAGGGAACATATTCGAGACCAATACGCATGACATCAATCGGATGATCCAGGCTTATGAAATGCCCAAAGGTCGAGACTGATATAAGCTCATTGTGTAAAATAATTTTTATAAAATTTAGGATAGAAAAGAATAAAAACTAACAGAGAAAGTAGGGTAGACGTTTTAAAAGAAATCACTAAGTAATAAACATTAAAGGAGGCTCTGTCATGAACTCATTGTGCAGATACATTAAACCTATTAACATCGACTATGACTTGCGTGCAATAACAATCCTCTTATGTTTTAATTTTTTTTATTAAATCCTGATTTTCTTATAATTGAAGATAAAAAGAATTAAAATAAGTATGAACATTTCTAAGGAACTCACGGAACATATTCAAAACCACTGCACATAACTTCCATCGGATGATCCAGACTCATGAAACGCCGACAAGAGCTCATTGTATGAAATAAAAATTCTAGCATTGAGGATAGAAAAGAATAAAAAGTAACACAGAAAGTATGGTGTATGTTTTCGAAGAAATCACTAAACAATAAACATTAAATGAGACCTTGCCATGAACTCATTATAAAAATGCACTAAACACATTAACATCGAATCTCACTTGCATGTAATTGCAATCCCCTTGTGTTTAATTTTTTATTAAATCCTAATTTTCATAAAATTGAAGATAAAAAAATAAAAATAAGCGTGAACATTTCCAAGGAACCTAGGGAATATATTCAAGAATTGTTCGCACGACATTCGCCAGATGATCTAGGCTCATGAAAAGCCCGCATGAGCTCATTATGTAAAATAATTTTTCTAACATTAAGGATAGAAAAGAATAAAACTAACATAGAAAGTAGGGTGTACTTTTTCAAAGAAATCACTAAAAAATAAACACTAAAGTAGGCTCTTCCATGAACTCATTATGTAGATGCATTACACAAACTGACATCGGCTACGACTTTCGTGTAATTGCAATCCCCTTGTGTTTGTTTTTTTATTAAATTCAAATTTTTATATAATTGAACGTAAAAAAAATTAAAAATAAGCATGAACATTTCTAAGAAACCCAGGGAACATATTCAATACCAGCGCACATAACTTCTGCCAGATGATCCAGGCTCATGAATCACCCGTATGAGCTCATTGTGTAAAATAATTTTTCTAACATTGAGGATAGAAATAAATAAAAACTAACAATGAAAATAGGGTGTACGTTTCCAAAGAAATCACTAAACAATAAACACTAAAAGAGGCCCTAACGTGAACTCATTATATATGTTGCTACCCAATTTTTGACCCATGTTTTGATAAATTTTCAGAAAAAATCCAAAAATAGAGAAAAACATTGAAAATCCAAAAAAATACATTTTTAATACATTTGCATCGTTTTTAGCATTTTTAGCATCGTCTCAAAAGAATTTAAATTTTCAAAGACATTTGGAACGCGTTCAACTTTTAACGCGTTATTTTTAAAATCATTGATTTTCTTCATTGAGTCGACGTTGATATTGCTCGTTTTCAAAAAATACAAAAAAATTAAGAAAAATCAAATTTACAAAAAAAAAGAAAGTTGAGGGACCAATTTTGAGATTCATGCAACATTTTACCTATAAACCAAACCAGGAACCAGAGAACCCAAACCAGGAACCAGAGAACCCATCCCTTTTCCAGCAGCAGATCTTCCCTCTCTCTCACCTGAACACCCACCGGAACCACAAAAGACAGCCCTCGCCCACTTCCCCTCTCAACCGAACCGTTTCCCCCATCTCCATCGACCAGCCTTCCAGAGGCAGCCGACCGACCGGCCAATCGGCCTTCAGCTGGCCACACACACCACTCATCTTCCTCTGTGAACACAGAGCCTCTCCCTCACAGAAACCAGCAGCCGATCCTCCCCCCACAGACCGAAACGACGACCTCCCTCATCTGGCTGACACCAGCAGCAAGCCCAACCGCCGCTGCTACCACCAGGAGAGGGGATCTCAACGCTGCCGCCCCTGGCCACAGATTCACTGCCGCCCTCTGCACACTGCAGCGCTGCCCAACTGCCGGCCACCTGAAGCGAAGGAGAAGAAGATGTAAACAAAAGAAAGATCAACGGTGAAGCTGATCTGAAAAGGAGAAGACCGAAACAGATCCGAAAAAGAAAGAAAAAATTAAAATCAACTGGCTTGGGTGTTTTATTCTTTTGCAGGTGATGAAGACCCTCACCGCCGGCAGGGAAGGGAAGAGGAGATGAAGCTATGACTGACCCCTGATTTTCCAGCGTTTTGTGCGGCGGCGCATAGGCCCACGCGCCGCCAATGACATGGCGCGTGGGAAGACGCACCGCCACTGTTCCTGCTGTTCTTTGGCTCCACAAAACTGGTCCCGGCACTGTTATGGATTTTTGATTGGCTGTTTTGTAATTTTAGAACTGTTTAATGTAATATTCGTTTAGTTTTGAGTTTTTTTTATAATTTGTAATTTGTAAACATGGAAGCAAAAAAAGAAAAGAAAGAGAAAAGAAAAAATATAGTAAAGAAAAAGAAAAAGAAAAAGAAAAAATACAGTGAAGGTGTATGTGTTGTTTGTATTTTTTTGTTATGGATTTTTTTTATTTAGGATAAAATTGCAAAAATTAAAGAAAAATTTAATATTTTGATTTGCTCACGGATAAAGAATTATGAACTTACATGTGAGTCGTATTTCTAAATTCGATGAAAGAACAGAATTTTTAAAACTTTTTTAGCACATCAAGTTCACGAAGTAGCTTACCTCAGGTAGGGTGTATTAGGGGTGCTAATACCTTTTCTAATCACAACTAGTCCCTTACCCGCGAATCTCTGATAAGACCAGTATCCGGGTTTCCTAGTAGCCTTCAATAAATTACTAGGTGGAGACTCCCAAGACCCTAAATCAAAGCAAAAACGAGAAACAAAAAATTGCCAGCCGATGCCGCGCGGATTTTTTGACGTGCGACAATATAGATGCACTAAACACACTACACATCAGCTACGACTTGCATGTAATAGCAATCCTCCTGTGTTCTATTTTTTTTATTAAATCCTAATTTTCATATAATTCAAGTTAAAAAGAATAAAAATAAGAGTGGACATTTCCAAGGAACTCAGGGAATATATTTAAGACTAGTGCGCATGACATCCGTCGGATGATCCAGGCTCATGAAACGCGCATGAGCTCATTGTGTAAAATAATTTTTCTTACATTGAGGATAGAAAAGAATAAAAACTAACAGAAAAAAGAGGGTGTATGTTTCCAAAGAAATCATAAAACAATCAACATTAAAGGAGGCCCTGCCATAAACTTATTATGTAGATGCACTAAATACACAAACATCGGTTACGATTTAAGTGTAATAGCAATCCGCTAATGTTTGAAATTTTGTTTATTAAATTTTTTTTCATATAATTGAAGATAAAAAGATTAAAAATAAGTGTGGACATTTCCAAGGTACTCAGGTAACATATTCAAGACTAGTACGCATGACATCCATCGGATGTTCCGGGCTCATAAAACGCTCACATGAGCTCATTGTGTAAAATAATTTTTCTAACGTTGAGGATAGAAAAGAATAAAAGTAACAGAGAAAGTAGGGTGGACGTTTTAAAAGAAATCACTAAACAAGAAACACTAAAGTAGGATTGTCACATGTCCTCTTATCAAGCATTTTTCATTGCTTATTTCAAGCTCTGCATTGTAAAAATAAATCATACGTTTTCTTTCAGTAAAAATGGTAGACAAACTAGAAGAAGCTTCTTCCATTTGAAAATAATATAATCTGAATTCAAATGAATTGAAATTACAAAAGACACCACTTTGTCGCGCCTTAACTTGGATTCAGATAAAGACAAAATAAAAGCTCAAATTTCTTGTGAGAAAAGATTGAAAAAACACAATCGATAACATATAGAAGGAAAGATTCACAAGACAAAACAAAAGTTCACCACTCTTTATATAACACCTCTACATAGACAGTGATATAGAAAAAATTACTTTGCTCATCATCCTAGATTTCTTGTGATCGTTGCTAATCATGCTCTCTTATTATTGTTGTTGTGTTCTGTAGTCATTATGTAAAGTGTGGAATATTATATGAAATTTATTGGGTTAAGAGAAAAATTGAGAGACACTGACTATTAAAAAATAAAAGCTGCAGAGGTGATGAGATGGAAGCTGTAATGGAATGGAGGAGATGAAGAGAACACGTAGAGATGTTATTAGCATAGATAGGTTATTAATTATTGTTATTGTTGTGTTACTTAGTCATTGTGAAGAAAAAAAAAGAAATAATATATGAAATTTATTGGGTGAAGGGAAAAGTTGGGAGACGTCGACTATTGAAAAATAAAAACGTTGCAAAGGTGATGGGATGGAAGCTGTAATAGAATGGAGGTGATGGACGGAACACGTAGAGATGTTTTTAGCACAGGTAGGTTATTAATTAGTTATTACTAGATACTTAACTTGCGTTTCACCATAGTTTAGATATTGTTTTTTAAAAAAAACTTTATACTCAAACTTTTTTGACATGTTTTTGTATTTAAAAAATTCTAAGTGAAAAAAAAGATTATACATACAACAAATCAAATAAATCAAGAACTACTATGAAATTTCATCTGTTACTCTTTGTCTTTTAAATTATTACTGTTTTATTGTTTAAGGATTTCTATTTCATGTATTTCATTTTTTTCAACTAAAACAAGAAAAATGACAGGTCATAGGGTTCCATGTCACCTATATAAAATATTTAGTAATCTAACATTGTTTATCTAAAATATCTTCTGCTCGTTTTATTTAACTAAAACAAGGAAAAAAAGAGGCGTTCCTGTCAAATTTTATCTGTTACTCTCTGTCTTTTGAACTACTACTGTTTTATTATTTAAGAGTATCTACTTCATGTATTTCATGTTTTTCAACTAAAATAAGGAAAATGAAATGTTATAGGTTCCCTATCAACCCTATAAAATATTTAGCAATCTAGCACTCTTTATCTGAAATATCTTATATTTATTCTATGTAACTAAAACAAGGAAAAATAAAAGCTTTATTGTCAAATCTCATCCTTTATTGTTTGTCTTTAGAACAATTTCTATTTTGTTATTTAAGGGTTTCACTTCATATGTTTCATTTTTTTCAACTAAAACAAAGAAAATAGCAAGTTATAGGTTCCTGTTATTCTTATAAAATATTTAGCAATCTAGCACTATTTATCTTAAATATCTTATTCTTATTTTATGTAAATAAAACAAGGAAAAATACAAGCGTTACCATCAAATTTTATCCATCACTGTATGTCTTTTTTATTGTTATTGTTTTATTATTTACTCGTTTCTACTTCATGTATTTCATTTTTTTCAATTAAAACAAGAAAAATGACAGGTTATTGAGTTCCCTGTCACCCTTAATTTTTTTTTTAGTAAACTAGCATTGTTTATCTGAAATATCTTATGCTCATTTTGTGTAACTAAAACAATAAAGAATATAAGCATTATTTCAAATTTTATTCGTTAATGTATGTCTTTTGAACTATTACTGTTTTATTATTTATGGGTTTCGACTTTATGTATTTCATTTTTTTCAACTAAAACAAAGAAAATAGCAGGTTATGGGGTTTCTTGTCACTCTTATAAAATTTTTAACAATCTAGCATTACTTATATGAAGATATCTTATGTTTATTTTTTGTAACTAAAATAAGAAAAAATACAAGTATTATTGTCTGTCTTTTGAACAGTTACTTTTTTTATAGTTTAAGGGTTTCTACTTCATGTACTTCATTTTTTTCAACTAAAACAAGGAAAATGACAGGTTATTGGGTTTCCTGTCACCTATATAAAATATTTAGCAATCTAGCATTGTTTATCTGAAATATCTTATGTTCATTTTAAATAAATAAAACAAGGAAAAATACAAGCGTTACTATCAATTTTCATCTGTTACTCTCTGTCCTTTGAACTGTTTCTGTTTTATTGTTTAAGGGTTTCCACTTCATGTATTTCATGTCTTTCAACGGAAACAAGGAAAATGAAAGGTTACAAGGTTCCCTCTCAACCTTATAAAATATTTAGCAATCTTGCACTGTTTATCTGAAATATCTTATGTTTATTTTGTGTAACTAAAACAAGGCAAAATAAAAGCGTTATTGTCAAATTTCTTTCTTTATTGTCGGACTTTAGAACAATTTCTGTTTTATTGTTTGAGGGTTTCTAATTCATGTGTTTTATATTTTTCAAATAAAACAAAGAAAATGGCAGGTTAAGAGGTTCCCTGTCAATCTTATAAAATATTTAGCAATCTAGCACTGTTTATCTAAAATATCTTATGCTCATTTTAAATAAATAAAACAAGGAAAAAAACAATTGTTACTGTTAATTTTCATCTGTTACTCTTTGTCATTTGAACTCTTATTGTTGTTATTGTTTAAGTGTTTCTTTTTCATGTATTTCATTTTTTTCAACTAAAAATAAGAAAAATGGAGGCCATATGGTTCTCTATCACCCTTATAAAATATTTAGCAATCTAGCACTATTTATCTGAAATATCTTATGCTCATTTTATGTAAATAAATAAAAAAAATACAAGCATTACTGTTAAATTTCATATGCTACTCTATGTCTTTTGAACTCTTACTGTTTATTATTTACCAGTTTCTACTTTATGTATTTCATTTTTTCAACTAAAACAAGAAAAAATGGCAGGTTATTGGGTTCCTTGCCACCTTTATTTTTTTTTTTAGCAATTTAGCATTGTCTATCTAAAAATATCTTATGCTCATTTTGTGTAACTAAAACAAGAAAAAATAAAAGTGTTACTGTCAAATTTCATTCGTTCTTGTCTGTCTTTTGAATTGTTATTGTTTTATTGTATAAGGGTTTCCACTTCATGTATTTCATTTTTTAAAACTAAAACAAGGAAAATAGCAGGTTATAGGGTTCTCTATCACTTTTATAAAATTTTTAACAATCTAGCATTGTTTATTTGAAATATTTTATGCTTATTTTTTGTAACTAAAACAAGGAAAAATATAAACGTTACTGTCTGTCTTTTGAACTATTATTTTTATTATTATTTAAGGGTTTTTACTTCATATGCGTCATTTTTTTCAACTAAAACTAGGAAAATGGTAGGTTATTGGGTTCTTTGTTACCCATATAAAATATTTAGCAATCTAGCATTGTTTATCTGAAATATCTTTCGCACATTTTATCTAACTAGTACAAGCATTACTATCAAATTTTATTCATTACCCTATCTCTTTTGAACTTTTACCGTTTTATTGTTTAAGATTTTCTACTTCATGTGTTTCATGTTTTCAACTAAAACAAGGAAAATGAAAGGTTATGAGTTCCCTGTCAACCTTATAAAATATTTAGCAATCTAGCACTATTTATCTGAAATATCTTATACTCATTTTGTGTAACTAAAATAAAAAAAATAAAACTGTTATTGTCAAATGTCATCCTTTACTATCAATTTTTAGAACAATTTCTATTTTATTGCTTAAGAGTTTCTACTTCATGTGTTTTATTTTTTTCAACTAAAAGAAAGAAAATGGCAGGTTATGAGATTTCTTGTCTCTCTTATAAAATATTTAGTAATCTAGCACTATTTATCTAAAATATCTTATACTCATTTTATATAAATAAAACAAGGAAAATGTCAAATTTCATCTGTTACTTTCTGTCTTTTGAACTCTTATTGTTTTTATTGTTGAAGTGTTTCTTTTTCATGTATTTCATTTTTTTCAACTAAAATAAGGAAAATGCAAGTCATAGGGTTCTCTATTACCCTTATAAAATATTTAGTAATCTAGCACTATTTATTTGAAATATCTTATGCTCATTTTATATAAATAAATAAGGAAAAATACAAGCATTATTGTCAAATTTTATCTTTTACTCTCTGTCTTCTGAACTCTTATTGTTTTATTGTTTAAGGGTTTCTTCTTCATGTATTTTATTTTTTTCAACTAAAACAAGGAAAATGCAAGTCATAGGTTCCCTATCACCCTTATAAAATATTTAGCAATTTAATATTATTTATCTAAAATATCTTATGCTCATTTTATATAAATAAAACAAGAAAAATATCAGCGTTGCTATCAAATTTCATTTGTTACTATCTGTCCTTTAAACTTTTACTGTTTTATTATTTAAATGTTTTTGCTTCATATATTTCATGTTTTTCACCGAAAACTAGAAAAATGGAAGGTTATGGGTTCTTTATCGCCCTTATAAAATATTTAGCAATTTAGCACTATTTATCTGAAATATCTTATGTTTATTTTGTGTAAATAAAACAAGAAAAAATACAAGCGTTGTTGTTAAATTTTATTTGTTACCGTATGTCTTTTTAACTGTTATTGTTTTATTGTTTATGAGTTTCTACTTAATGTATTTCATTTTTTTCAACTAAAATAAAGAAAATAGCAAGTTATTAGGTTCCTTGTCACTCATAATTTTTTTTTCTAGCAATTTAGCTTTATTCATCTAAAATATCTTATGTTTATTTTGTGTAACTAAAACAATAATATATATATATATATATATATATATATATATATATATATATATATATATATATATATATATATATATATTATAGGGTTC
>Ga0325414_1001901_pt1 | contig 20697 bp, 9 predicted proteins | sample PopdelMetagenome_8_FD_206183 | JGI IMG/M metagenome (GOLD analysis project Ga0325414, IMG submission 206183) | Populus deltoides microbial communities from Bellville, Georgia, United States - Leaf-PdKOR-R3 | ecosystem: Host-associated > Plants > Phyllosphere > Phylloplane/Leaf | place: USA... | reverse complement strand
ATGAAATTATTATCCCTTTATCAACAATGTTTTGATTTAAATATTATAACATTGAATATGTTTACTTTATAAAATCATGTTTGTTCTCAACAACATAGTTATTGATTATTTGAATATGATTTGAAACCCTTTTTTAATTTCATTTCATCTTACACAATGATTTACAATTAATACCATTTGATAACAGATGAAATATTTTTCATAATTCATCTAAGGTGATGAATTCATATAGTTCATGTTATACCAAATATTTACCCATTTGTTACCCTTGATTAGGACAACATATAATATGATCAAAACATAACACTCTTTATATAAGATAATTCAGTAATCTCAAGTTTAAGGATCACTTACACAACTGCCACGTGAGCTTTTTCATGGACATAAGTGATCTCTACATATGAACATTTCATGTGAGTCAGTTCAGTATTTAAGTCATTCGACAAACACCTACATATTAGTTCTATGTATCTCTCATATCTCAGCTTATAAGAATAATTGCTTCATTTCATAAAAAAAAAAACCATAATATGTATGAATCTCAACAACTCTAATTAATATCCAGTCTTAATAAAGTATTGACCAATAATATTTAGAAACAATTATTTGATGTAATAAGAATCCTATAATTATAACAATTTTATAATTTCTTTTGCAAAATATTTTTATCCAAAATTTTTTATCTTTACTCTAAATTCATTAACCAAATATTAGATTTATTAATAAAATAATTGATAAATATTAAAAATAAATAAAATTTTATTAATAAAATAAATATATTTACATAAATAAAATTAATACTATATATTATCAATCAATTCCCTACAAAACATATTAACTAACAAGTTCCAAGCATTTCAAAACTTTTTTTTTTTACGTGGACTGTTATGCAGAGAAGAAGCACATTAAGAGGGTTGGTGGCTTTGGTTGTCTTTGGGCCTCGAGAATCAAATAGCTTGGCCATGTCCAATAAAGGCATCCTGTGGCCATGAGCCATGAAAGGAAAGAGAAGAACATGTTGCTCGTTAACTTCACTGCCTGTATATAGCCTTGTGCCCGAAGGAAGAAATCATATAACAGAATTAAATGGTTGAGTTACAAGTGAAACTTCTGAATATCATCACACGTCTGCGGCGTTGCGATAAAAATATCCATCCTTACTCTTTTGTAGCTAATGTCTATGTAGCAAATGTATGGGGAGATAAGAAATTTTTGTTTTTTATTTGTGAAAAAATTGAATGGTAGTCGTCACCTAGTATTTTGGTTACTAGGAACTTTAACTGGTCTAAAAGATCGGATATGAGGACTAGTTGCGTAAAGAGAAGGTATTAACACCCTAAATACGGCCTATCTAAGGTAGACTGTATTGTTTTATTGTTTGATAAAATTTAAGATTTTGTCGTGTTTTCTGGTTGTTGGTCCGTCTATGGTTTAAGAAAAGTTCTTCTTCGTAAGGAGATCCTTATCTTATCGCGTAAACCCTAACCGTTCTAACGTCAATAAAAGAATTTAACATTCGGAATATGTCTTACGTATAAGGTCGTAACCCCAGATATTAAAAGAAAACAAAAATTTTTTTTTTGAAAATTTTAAAATATTAGCCAGTTCTCGTGACTTTAATAAACTGGTTATTAAAGCCAAAATAAATGCTAAAACCTCCTCTTTTTTTATGAAGATATAATATGATTTTTTTAGAGAGACTTGGCCGTATGCATGAAAATAAAACATTTTATTTTATTTTATTTTTCATTTATTTTATTATTTGTTTTTTTTTTTGACGAAAACCAGATATTTAATACCGAATTTGTATCTTTACAGTATAAAAATACAAATCAATATTAATCAAAATGCAGTAAAATATTTATGGAAAATCACAAATTTTTGAAAAGAATTTTTTATTTATTTTCGAGATGCGACCAACCCAGCCCATGTGGCTGGGCTGGACCCAGCCACCCCGTGTGGCTGGGCTGGATCTAGCCAGCCCAGCCTGGTCACTGGCGCAAGCCAGTGACCCAACATCCATCCATGCACGCGTAATATTTTACGCGTGCATGAACAGTGCGAAGGTAATTAAATTACCTTTGCACTGTTCATCATCCTTGCAGATGGCAAGAACAGGCAACTGGAGCTGTTGATTTCATGTATTGGCTCCCTCACGTTTTCTATTTGTTTTTCTTACATAGTAACACACATCATTTCTGTTGCAGGGACTGGGAAGGGAAATGCACATACCTGGTTATGGAGAGATGAAGACGGCGGTGGTGCTGTGTCCTCTGCTTCGCCGTGCGGACTCTCCTTCTCTCTTCCTTTTGCTCTTCTGTTTTTTTAGTTTCTTATGCTCTTCCTCCCTCTGTTTTCTCTTCCTTATGCTCCCCTCTCCCTCTGTTTTTGTTGCTTTCCTCTCTCGTCGCCGTCACCTCTCTGTTTTCCTCCTCACTGTAGCCTTTCCTCTCTTCCCTCTGTTTTTCTTTGCTGTCTCGTTCTCCCTGCTGTTCTGCTTCCCCCTCCTTTTGTTCTCCTTTTCCCTCTCTGTCTCGTCTTTTTTCTGTTTTTCCATCTCTGTTTTCTTACTTTCCTCTTGATAAATCTAAGCAATTGATTAACAGTTCAAGATGAAGAGAAAGACTTGACTTGTTTTATTGAATGAAGGCTGGTTTATATAGCAAACCATTACAAAAGAAATCAGATAAATAAGCAACCCACGTTTGACTCTCCTATAAACGTGGTCAACAAACAAACAATAAATCAAATGTAATCCTTGATCCTATTAACCAGGATATTGACTTAGTCCTAACAATCCCTCCCTTAAACTGCATAGTTGTTAACTAGCAGTTTATTCGGTTGGTACCTCACAGACACCCAGCAAACCTCTTAGTTTCTCAAATGTATCCATCTTCAAAGCCTTTGTCATGATATCAGCAATTTGATCTTGCGTGTTGCAGTGTTTCAGCTCAATTACTCCTTTGCACAGCTCACGTAGAAAATGAAATCTAACATCTATATGCTTGCTCCTGCCATGCATAATTGGATTCTTTGCTAATTTAATTGAAGACATATTATCACAGTGTATGATAGTATGTGTTCCTTGCTTGCAATCTATCTTTTCAAGTACTCTTCTCATCCATACCGCTTGGCACGCACAATGAGCTGCCGATATAAATTCTGCCTCGGTAGTTGATAAAGAGACTACTGGTTGTTTCTTGAAGCTCCAAGCTACTGCTCCTTCACTTAACATGAAAACATATCCCGAAGTACTTCTACGGTCATCTTGATCCCCAGCATAATCACTGTCAGAGTAGGCCATTAATCTTTCGTCACCTGCAGCTTTTCTTTTATAATGAATGCCCAAGTTTACAGATCCCTTCACATATCTCAGAATTCTCTTAATAGCCTACATATGTAGAGTTGTAGGTTTCTCCATGTATCTACTGATCAAACCAATCCCAAACATGAGATCTGGCCTGGTTATTGATAAATACATAAGACTTCCAACCATTTGTTTGTATTGAGTTACATCCACTTGCTCGCCATCTTCATTTCTCATCAGCTTCATACCTGGTATCATTGGATTGCGAACGGAATTTGCCTTTTCTAAGCCAAATCTCTCTAGTACTTCTAGTGCATATTTTCTTTGGCTTAAATAAATTCCTTCATCATTCTGCACAACTTCTACTCCAAGAAAAAACTTCATTTTGCCTAAATCCGTCATATCAAACTCTCGTTTCATTGAGGCTTTGAAATCAGCAAACATCCTTTCATCACTTCCAGTGAACACCAAATCATCTACGTATATGCATACTATCATAATTTTTTTGTCTTCTCCAATTTTAACAAACAGAGTATGCTCGCTTGGACATCGAGCAAAACCTTCCTTCACAAAGCATGTTTCAATCCTGCTAAACCATGCCCTTGGTGCTTGTTTCAAACCATATAATGCTTTCTTCAATTTGAGGACTTTGTGTTCTTCTCCCTTTTTCTCATAGCCGAGAGGTTGCTCTACGTATACATCTTCGTCTAATTTTCCATGAAGGAAAGCACTCTTTACATCCAGTTGGTACACCTTCCATTTTCTTTGTGCTGCTATTGCTAGAACCATCCGAATTGTGTCCCATCTTGCTGCTGGTGCGAATACCTCGGTGTAGTCAATTCCATGTTGCTGTGCATATCCTTTTGCTACAAGTCTGGCCTTGTATTTATCAACTTCACCTTTTTCGTTGAGCTTTGTCTTGTATATCCATTTTACCCCAATCTTCCTTGAATTATTCGGCAGCACAGTTAATTCCCATGTGTCATTCCTTTCTATTGCAGCAATTTCATTGTCCATGGCTGCTCTCCATTGTTGATCTTTTTCAGCTTCTTCGTAGGTGTGTGGATCTCCTGCAGTAGTGTATAACACCATATTTTGTGTTTCTTCTTCTTCAGCTATGTTTGCTCCCATAACATAATCCTCCATCCACTGTGGTGCTTTTCGATTTCTAACACCTGCTTGCGGCAAATTTTCATTTTCTTCTTCTGCTTCAGGTTCTGCAACATCTGCTGCACTAGTTTCTGCCGCAACATCATCTCCAATCTGCTCACTAGTATCTGCCGCAACATCATCTCCAATCTGCTCCTCATCTTCTTCTAGTTCTTCTTCATGTATACTGTCATTGTTGTCTCCCTAGCTTAGTGTGTTGCTTGTGTTGTCTGCTGCCCAGTTCCAGGTTGCATTTTCTTCAAATATGACATCTCGGCTGATTATCAACTTCTTTGTGAGAGGATTAAACATTCTGTAGCCCTTGGTTTCTTCACTGACTCCCAACAGTATGCATTTCATGCTCCTTGAATCCAGCTTTGTTCTTCTCTCATTGGGTACATGTACACAGCCAATGCAGCCAAATACTCGAAAATATCCTACTGAAGGCTTGACTCCACTCCATGCTTCTTCAGGGGTAACTTCTTTTATTGCTGCAGCAGGACTTCTATTTAGTGTATGTATACACCAATTTACGGCTTCTGGCCAGAATTCTCTAGGAATGTGTTTTTCAGACAATATGCTTCTAACTAGATTCATTATTGTCCGATTCTTCCTCTCAGCAACACCATTTTGTTAAGGAGTATACGCGGCCGTTAATTGTCTCTTGATCCCATTCATACTGCAATACTCATTAAATTCTTTCGAAGTAAATTCACCACCTCTATCCGTGCGTAAACATTCCACCAAGGAACCAACTTCTTTTTCGACTAGATTCTTGAACTTTTTGAACATATTGAAAGCATCTGATTTTTCTTAAATGAAATAAACCCAACACTTTCTACTAAAGTCATCAATGAAAGTGATTAGGTACCTTTTGCCACTGTTGGATTCTGGATTCACGGGTCCACAAATGTCAGAGTGGACGAGCTGTAGTTTGTGTGTTGCTTTCCAGTGGCTTTTCGTTGAAATGTTGTCTCTGTGTTGCTTGCCACTTAAACAATCTGCACATACTTTGGTAGGAGCTTTAAGTAGTGGCAACCCGCTAACCATCTTGTTATAATACAGCATCCTTAATCCTTTGAAGCTGAGATGAGCAAACCTGCTATGCCATAGCTGTGCTTCACTTTCTTTACTGGTTTGAAAGAAAGCCACCGATTCTTTTGGAGGTATAGTTGCAAGCATTATGAACATTCTGTTGACTGTCATAGCTATCTCCATGATGAGGCCTTTAGTTGGATGAAATAGCTTGCATGTATTACCTTTAATCAGTATTGCTAAACCTTTCTCCTGTATTTGCCCTATACTGAGTAAATTGTTTCTCAGCTCTGGAATGTAATAAACTTCATCAATTCTTTGTATTGCACCAGCTACTTTCAATTTTACATACCCCTTGCCCATTACTGCCATTCTTGAATTATTGCCAAGCTTGACCGAATGTCTAAATTTTTCATCTAATTCTGTAAACCATAGTTTATTCCCACTCATATGATTGCTGCAACCTGAATCCAAAAACCATACCTCTTCTCTAGTTGAGTTATGAAGTTCCACATGTGACATCAGCACCATTTCTTCTTTTGCATTCAATTCTGTCAGCACCATTTTGTCTTCTTCATGCCATTCTGTCAGCACCATTTCTTCTTCACTTAAATCTGTCAGCACCTTTTCTTCATGTAATTCTGCAAAATCATGAAGTTCTGCATTTAATTCCTCTGTCCGCACCATTTCTTCTGCATTCAATTCCTTTGTCAGCACCATTTCTTCTTCTGCATTCACTTCTGTCATCACGATTTCTTCATGTAATTCTGTGAAATCATGAATTTCCACAGGTGACAACAATAGCATTTCTTCTTCGCAATCCAATTCTGCATAATTAGCTGTTTTTTCATAACCAGGACATTCATAAGAAAAATGTCCTAGTTTATGACATCTAAAACATTCAATAATAGCTTTATTGAAAGATTGTCTTCCCCAGCTCCTGCCTCTGCCTCTGAAATTGCCTCTGAATCCTCCACGGTTTCTGCCCCTTCCTCCAAATCGAGCATCTTCTCTTGCTTCAGACATGACCTTAAGAACTTGCTCTTCCTCTTTGTGCCCCCTCATCTTTTGTTCATGTACAAGTAAACTACTTTGAAGTTCATCAATAGTCATTTCATCAAGATTATTTGATTCTTCAATGGAGCATACGACATAGTCAAACTTTGTTGTCATAGATCTCAAAATTTTCTCAATAATAACAATCTGCTCCATTCTTTCATCGTGTGTTTTCATTTTGTTGGCAATGGTAAGAGTTCTTCCAAAGTACTCATCAACACTCTCACCATCCTTCATTCCAAGTAGCTCAAATTCTCTCCGCAGTGCTTGTAGTTGTGCTCTTTTCACCTTAGTGGACCCTTGATATTTCTGGCGCATTGAATCCCATATCCCTTTTGCAGAATCTCTATTCAGGATTGTTTCCATGATAGTTCGATCAATGGATTGAAAAAGATAATTTTTCACTTTTAAATCTTTCAATCTCATCTCCTCCATGTGTTTCTGCTGGACCTCCGTGAGTTCTGCTCTAGCTCCAGTTGTGCTTGCAGGAATTCCACTCTCTATTAAGCTCCAGTAATCTTTGGATCGTAGCAGATTTTCCATTAACATTGCCCAGTGATCATAGTGACCATCAAATCTGGGAATTGCAGGTTGGACAAAATTTCCCTCTGCCATGAATTTGTCTTTGATTTCACTTTGATTTCGCTCCTCTCCTCTCTGTGTTTCACTCGTTTCACTCCCCCTTTTGTTTTTGATTTTTACTCTACCCACACACTCCTTGCTACTGATTGCTCACACTCCTCTCGTGTTTCACTCTTCTCTTTCTCACTGATTGCTCACACTCCTCTCGTGTGTCACTCTTCTCTTTCTCGTGTTCTTTCACTCTTCTCTCTTGATAAAAGGCTCTGATACCAATTGATAAATCTAAGCAATTGATTAACAGTTCAAGATGAAGAGAAAGACTTAACTTGTTTTATTGAATGAAGGCTGGTTTATATAGCAAACCATTACAACAGAAATCAGATAAATAAGCAACCCACGTTTGACTCTCCTATAAACGTGGTCAACAAACAAACAATAAATCAAATGTAATCCTTGATCCTATTAACCAGGATATTAATGACTGACTTAGTCCTAACACCTTTGTCGTTCCTCCTCCCTCTATCGTCCCCTCACTGTCTCGTTGTTTTTTCTCTCCTCTCCTCCTTTTCGTTGTGCAGTGTTGGTGCGGTTGTGATGGAGAATGGCAGTGGCTGCTGGACGAAGAAGATGATGAGGTAATGATGGCGTTGGCAATGCTGGTGCGGCTCTCTCCCCTCCTTTTTTTCTCCTCTGTCGTTCCCCTCTGGTTTTACCCCACCTCTGGAGACGGTTCCTCCTCTGGCTTTTATAGCCCAAGGAAAGCACTGTGGTGGTAACGGTCGCCGGGATAGCAGCCATAAAACGTGCCCCATAATTGGAGCAATTTGCCGCAAAACATATCCCTGTTTTAATGCTAAAAACGACTTTCTTTGAAGGAGACAATGAATGGTGGAAACGACGCCTTTTCAAAATTTCAAAATGAATATTTTCGATTCGTTCCTCGGCGGTTTTGACAATTTTGTAATCAAGCTCCCCGTATGAATTGTAATTAAATCCCTTGATTTTAGTATTTTTTCTAGTTTGGTTCTTGGTTTCGGATTGTTTTAATTAAGTCCCTAATTGACCATCAAACTTCAATAATTATGCAATTAAACCCCTGATTTGATCAAATCAACTCTTCACAATTATAATTGGACCCCAGAACTTTAATTTCTTCCAATAAAAATCTAAATTGACTTAAAAATTATTTTTTCTTGCAATCAAACCCTTCAAAAATTCAATTAAACCTTAGATAAAGTTTAATTGAATCTATAAACATCTGATTTCGAACTTTTATTCTTCAAATTGAATTTTTCTTATTAACAGGACTCTCATCAGTAAAAAATATACTGTCAAAATTTCAATTCTTATATTTTTAAACCTTCTCAACCAATTTCTGTCCTTTTTTCAGCATTCTAACATCATTTTCTCACTCTTATTATTTTTAGATTTTTTTTGAATATTTTTTGATATATATATATATATATTTTTTTTTTTTATTTTTTTTTATTTTTTTTTATTTGGTAGAAATCCAAAAATAGGTAACAACATTTTCTATGATCAGTATGCAAATTTATTGGCACGAGGTGAGGATATATGTAGAATAGAGGCCCGCCGTGGGACAATAAGGATTTGGTTCTTCTTCTTCCTCCTGCGATCACTTCCTGCCTCTTATCTGTCGTTCATTTCTTTGATTTTCAGGTTTTTGTCAAATTCGGTGTTAGGTATGCTGGGGATATTGAAATTGAGATCATGCACTAACTCTTCAGCATCATTTAAGCTGGAATTGATGATCTTAAAATTAAGAAGAGAATTTTGAGAGGAAACAAGTACAAACTCAATTTTAGGACAATACAACAAGAATTTGCAACAACATTATTAGTTCAGAAATACACATGCCCAAAGTTTAACAACAATTAATCTTCAAAGGAAATTAACAATAACAATAACATCAATCATACGTAGGAATAATGAAACTAAACGAGATAAAATCCTAGGATACCGATTTTACGGAAGTGATAGTCTGTATCAAAGTGAGGATCAGGAGGATAGCTGCTGCAACAGTTGCCGTACCTCTCCAAACATTAGGGAAATATACAAGTTTCAAGGTTGCCTTTCTATGGTTCCAGCGGTTCTCATAGTGGGCATTCATCTTTCTGCAGATATCATCATAAAACGTATAAGTGTCCGTGATTGTTTCGCAAAGCTTGTTAATCATATTTGAAACTGCGGCATCGTCACCTAGCAAGTTGAGAATAATTCCATTTTCAGCTAGCAAATCCACGTCTTCTGCACTGTCGATAAGATGGTCCATAAACTTAATGTAACTGCATACGTAAGCTTCAAACGGGTAGCAGCACTGCTCCAAGGCCATGATATTTCGTACAAGACGTTCGAAGCAGTAATCAACTTCCAAGCGTGGTATTTTCAACACTCCTTCCTCAAATGTTATGTTGACCAAACATTTGTCTTCGGTTACCTGAAACTTCACCCCTGCCTCGCGAAGCATGACGGCATTATATTTCAGCTTGACAGGATTAAAACTATAACTTCGTTCAATGGATCCCTTCAACATAAAATTCCTTAGTAAATCAGTGAAATGCCTGCTTCCCTCTACATCCGGGTCGGTGTTTTTCACCCCTTGTGAAAACGTATACTTTCCAAAATAAACGGTAGCAAGTTCAAGAAAAGGAATGGTTGTTGGATCTCTGCGAAAGGCCTCGTCATATATTTCCTGAATAATGTAGAAAGGTAGTTGGTTTTCAAGTAGCATCAAGTCTTCTCGTATGTCAAATATCATCGAGGGCTTAATACTTTTAGAATGTCCATTGTGAAACGTTCCCGCGCGGCTTTCAGAATAATGTTCAAGATCATTTGAACCCTTCAAAAACTCAATGATGAAGAGTGCATCCAACAGGATCATCTCTATGAAATCACTGCTTGTAATTTCGCTGAAGTTCTCTGAATAACTGGCTCGGATCCTCTCTTCTTTCTCCTGAATGCTCATCACAAGATACTCGATTTCATTCATACCCTTCTCAGCCCGTTCAGCAAACTCTTTCAAATATCTCAATTTTTGCTGTTCCGTGTCCTTTAGTCTTTCATCGCCACGGTGAAGAGGACCTATTGAAATCAGTTGTGGAGTGTAGGCTTCCGGTCTTACCTTTCGAAAAGAATTGGGCACCCTGTAGATACAACACTCAGCCCCGTCCTGTTGAGAGGTCAACGATCCCATCTTAATTCGCAGCTCTGCCAAAATATCTCTAGTCATCTCCTTTCTATATCTGCACGTTCGGTGAAACAAACAAAGAATGAATGGAAGGTGTGTGTGTGTATAGAGAGAGAGAGAGAGAGAGAGAGAGAGTAATAACAAGGCAATTTTAAGATATATTTTACCTAACTAATATAGTAATTTCTATCTTATTTCACAAAATTAAGACATTTTTATTTCCATACGAAATTTTACCTAAAGGACTATAATTGTCCATGTAATTTCTCTTAATCAATCATTTAATATTTTTGGAACGCATGTACACTTAATATATCGCTTCAGTAGTTATCACTAATTAACACATCAATTTATGTGAAATTTTTTATATAGTTTGTTAGTATACAAAATATTTAATTTTCGAATTTTTTAATCGTGCCATTTTTCTTTCTCGATGAATTGTCATGATCAAGAAGGAACATAATTTAAAACTATGCATAAAATCATCTTAATTAACTATTAAGTTATGTTATTTGGGTCGATGATTCAGCTAAATCTATTAGTTTTCATCTTCTAGATGCATTACAAGAAGGCTATTAATTTATTTATCAGAACAAATTAGCAGTATAAAGTCGTGTGTAAATTTAAGAATTCTAAATTAAATGATGAAGTATCGAGGGTGCAAAAAAAAAAAATGATCGAGTTAAGTATTAATGATAGGAGCAAGTATGTAAAATTTATGTAATGGGATTTGATAAATTTTAAAATAAAATTAACATAATTTAAAAACATGTATTTTGGTGGGACCAATATTAGGTGTAACTAGATCTTTAGCGTGCATTATATTGTAGGTCTGATTAATTTTTTTTAATATAAAAAAATATCTAAACATTGCTAGTGTTTTTTCTAGTAAAGAAAACCATATGAGGATTAATTTGACGTGATGCATTCAACTTGAAGGTTCAAAGGTAACCTAAATGACCAGTAAATATATAGTTTGACTCATAATAAACATTCAAGATCAAATTTTTTTTATAAATATTAAGATAAAAACCAATTAAATTGATTCAGATCAACCTAAGTTAACTTGTCAGTCCACTTGCTAGGTCATAAAACCATAGTAACACTATAAAAAATAAATTGAAACAAATAATGAAGCTTAATTTCTAATAAATTTACTGTTGAATAATAAAATTAAAAAATCATTTTAAAAAAGACTAGAAAAATTTGACTTGAGTCAACTTGGGTCATGAGACCAAGATAACTTAATAGAAAACAAATTATGAAATTCAATTCTCAATCAATACAGTGTTGAAAAATAAAATTGAAATATGATCTGATTAAAAAATATATAAAAAATAACTTGAATAAACCCGGATTAATCAGCCAAACCTGTGACCTGAGTCATGAGATAAGAATAATCTTATAGAAAGTAAATTAAAACAAATCACGAAACTTAGTTCCCAATTAACCCAAAGTTAGGATTAATTTGAACAAAAAAATAATATTAAGAAAAAAAAACTCGACTCAACCGAGTCGATTTGTCAAACCTGCGGTCTAGGTTATAAAACTTAGATAACCTTATAAAAAGTAAATTAAAAAAATGATAAAGTTTAATCTCTAATAAACCTAATATTAAAGTATGTAATTAAAAAAAAACTATTATTCTAATAAATAATGTTTTATGAGATATGGTACAATAATATTTTTTTTTTAGTTTTTTTTATAAAAAAAAGAGGGAAGAGGAATAAATAATGGTTTGAAAAAAATAACAAAATGGCACACTTCCCCAACATTTCCCTTCTGCACTACTAAAAAACGCATAATTTGAAAAAAAACAAGTTTTTATTTTTTCTCATTTTCAACCTTTTGGAATGGGAGAATGGGATTGACATAAAAATCGATTATGAATTTAAAATATTTTTTAATTATTTTCTTCCCGTTATATTTATGATTTTACGGCAACATTATATTCGGTTGCAAATATTTGAAATTTGAAATTTTTTGTTTCCCTACATGAATTCGGTCTAATCAGAAAAAAATCAATTTTTTAAAAATTCAAGGGTAAATCATTTTTATTTAAATTTATGTGGATATCCTTACAGTGATATTTATGCATTGATAGAACCAGGCTAAGTCCAAAAATAGATTTGGGTTGCTCAAAATACATAACTTGACAACAAAAAAATCTATAATTTTTTATTCAATAATTAGACCATGGTCAAATTTTAAGGACCTCATTCTATAGGAAAGTCTCCTAGTTGTAATTAGATAAGGTCTAAAAGACCTTCAAATTAGACACGGAAGATATATACTGTGAAGGCTAGTTTTGTTATTTTCTTTTTAATTTTTAGATTTCCTAGCTTGTTTAAGATTTTTATTTCCTGTGACTATGATTTTGGATTTTCTAGTTTGTTCAAGATATTTTTTAAAAATTTATTTAAGAAGGTTTAAATCTCTTAGAGAAATGAATTACTTAAAAATAAATATTCAATAATAAAATTTTAAATTAGAATTTTTATATGATGATCTTGTCTGAAAGAATTATGTTTTGGTTATGACTATTATCTTTTTTATATTGTTTTTATCAATGTCACTTTTTTTTTCATACAACTACTTGACTATATTTTCCCATGTAAGTTTTTAGTTTTTTTTTTTTAAATTAGCACTATTTAAAAACAATGGCAAAACAATACAGTTTAAAAAAAGAATTGGTAAGATAACACAATTTATAAATGTCGTGATTAGAAAATAAGACATTCAACCTTATTGTTATTCAGAAGCGTGACATTTTAAAAAAAAAAACATGTAATGAGTTGTATAAATTACGATGAGAAGAGAGGAAAAAGAAAGAAAGAAAGAGACTTGGGAGACATATTGAAACTTTGATTATAACACCACTAGTACCATTAGAAAAATCTTAACGCGATAAATCAAACTATACCAAGAAAAGGTCACTAATGATGTCCTGAGGAGACCACACTTGGCATCAAAAGATGGTAGGTGACTCACTTGCCTTTGGTTGCAAGTGTGACCCACTCTGGTCATCGTTGGTGACTTTCTTGATGTCATTGAATTCATTTTATCAAGATCTTTCTGATAATACCTATTGTGTCATAATCGAAGCTTTAGTGTACCTTTAGAGTCTATTTTTTTCTTTCGTTACTTCTCTCCCTACCCTCCTCTCTCCTCATTATAATTTGTGAAGAGAGAGGAGAGAGAAAAGAGAGAATGAAATTAAAAAAGAGAACTTGAAGGCATACTAAATCTCCAATTATAACATCACCTGTACCATTAGAAAAATCTTGACGAGATGAATTCAACAATACCGTGGAAGATCATCAACGATAACTAGAGTGGGTCCCACTTACCATCAAATATCAGTGAGTCACCTGCCATCTTTGGACGACAAGAGTGACCCACTTTAGTCACCATTGGTAACTTTCCTTGATATTGTTGTATACTTCTCTACGAGAGCTTTTTGATAATATTGATGACATTGTAATCAGAGTTTCAATGTGTTTTTGGGGTCTTTTTCTTTTTGTCTTTTTTTTCTCTCTCTTCATTGTAATTAGTGTAGCTCATTTAGATAATATTTTTGAAATGTTGCATTTTTGGATAGTGACAAGGTTAAATGTCATGTTTTCTAATCACAACTTGTACAAATTATGCTATTTCACTAATTTATTTTTCAAACCGTTATTTTGCCAAAATTTTTTTTTCTAAAGACCATGCTAATAAGAAAGAATAGTTAATTTTTAGAGCAATTGTAGGAGAAAATAATACGAATTGTTCTAACTACTCTTTTTATTCCTGATCTTTCATTTAATATTTTTAGAATGTCCACACACTCAATCCCTTCAGCAGTTATTACTTAACACATCAAGTTATGTGAAAATTTAATATAATTTGTTTATATGCATAATATTTAATTTCCATTTTTTTTTAAAATACCGTCCTTTCTCCTTCTCCATGAATAAGTCATGATCAAGAAGGAACATAGGTTAAAACCATGCATGAAATCCTTCTAATTAACTTATAAGTTATGCTATCCAATTTATTTATTTTCTTTTACTTTTTTATTTGTTACATTTTATGTTCATGAGTTTGATCGCAAAGCGATCAAAAATATCCAAAAATTTAAAACTTTCAGGTTATAGTATCTTTATTTAAATATACACGACATTAAATTTTAGTGTTTCCTCTCATTTACAATCTATCATCCAACATATAGCTCAACTTCCTTCTCATTTGATATACGCGTGTGGGTGTGTGTGTGTGTGTGTGTGTGTAATGAGAGGATAATAAGAAAAGAAGAGATATATTTGTAGAAAAAGTTATATAAGAATGATCTATAAGGAAGTCTTATATTTTCATTATCTTTACATATGATTAAAATTTTGTCGATATTATATATGGGGTTTATGAAGAAATTTAATGGAACACTAGAATATTATTTAAATAAGTATATTAGAATTATTATAAAATCATTCTTGAAGTTCATCAAATGGTTTAAATTTTTGAATTGAAATTGTATTTGATAAATCAGAGATTATTATAGGACCATATCCTTTGATCTCATCAAATAATTTAAGATTTTGGATTGAAATAATAATGTTAAATGGATTTTAGACAATGTTTAATTTTATGTTAAATGGATTCAATATTTTATTGATTTTAGAAAAATGATGTGAACAGTAAAGGTTTCCAAAGTTCCTTCCACCATGAATCTATACACCAAGTATTTTTCCACAGATGAGTAGTTGTTTAAAGCATATATAACGATCAATATCAACTAGGATTTAGGCTGATAAAATTTAGAGTTTTTAAGTGTTTTAATATTAGCTAAAGGAGGAATCCTAGTTAATGTAAAAATCCTTAATGAAAAAGGATTTATAATAGACTAGTTTATTAGAATTCTTATTTAATTAGAATGTTATATTCCTTATTAGATTAGGATTTCCTTTGAATAATTTAATTCCTTAATTATTTTAGACTTGAGGCCTATAAATAGACTTATATCTTAAGCATTATACACAAGTATAGATAGATATATAGAGAAGAGCTATAAAGGTGTATCTTTTAAGAAAACTCTTAATAGAAAACCATTTCTCTCATTCTTCTTCTTGTTCTTTAGCTTTGTTCTTATAAATTAGCTACCACACCCCATCGTTGTTTTCTAATAGGTGGTATCAGAACTTAAGTTTGATTATTTAACAAGGCCAATTCAAACTTTCTATTTCAATGTACTAGGTTGATAAAGAACAATTATCAAACTTGATGTATTTGAATAAAAGTTTATTTAGGTTCCCAAGATGTATGAGAGACGGTTGAAAAAAAGCTTTGAAGAGTTTATAAATGAAGCAACGTTGACTTCAGCCTAAAAGAAAGCCACACAAAAGGCACGAAGGAATGATTAACTAGCACTAACAATCATCCACTAATGTCTAAATGACACCACTCTAAATATAGTGGCCTATACAACCACCATCAAGCAAGCATGAGAAGTTTTGCAAGAATCAAACCAAGGAGCTGACAATGTGAGAAATGTACATCTTCAAAAACTATATAGTGACTTTGAAAAGTTGTATATACTTGAATAAGAGAATATTTTAGAATACTTTGCAAGAGTATTGACCATATACAATCAAATGAAGAGATATGAGGAGCACATGGAAGAGACACGTGTGGTAGAGAAGATCCTACGCTCGTTGTAAAAGAAGTTTCATTATGTGGTGATCGCGATAAAGGAGTCACAAAATATGAATTTTTTTTCAATACAAGGTCTCTTGGGAAAATTACAAGCCCACGAGGAAAAAGTCAATGAGATTCAAGAGGATGTGGGTGCACAATCACTTTTTTCAAAGCAAGATGGTTCTGGATATTCCTAAGGAGGAGGAGGAAGAGGAAGATTTGAAAGAGGAGACTAAGGCAGCCTCAACAAATCAACTAGTCGACCAAATGAAGAGAACTGGTCAACCGGTTTAACTGGCAGTAGCAATCCGAAATCCAGATTTGACAACAGGTTTGACAAATTAAAAGTTAATGCTATAATTATCAAAATACAGGTCATTATGTTAGGGATTACTGGAGTCCAACCAAGAGGGTCAAGGATAATGCAAATCTTGTGATAGAAAAAGAGAAGAAAGCTACTTTACTACTAGTGCATAATAATGAGAGAATGCAAGACAAAGAAAATATGTGGCACCTAGACAACAAAGTCGGTAACCACATGTGTGGAGACAAAGACAAGTTCATGAAGCTTGATGAAGCTATAAATTATGCTATCTACTTGTTAAATAGATGTCATACTAAAAGCATGAATGACATGACTCCACAAGAAGCATGAAGTAGAATAAAACCAAGTGTCTTTGACTTGAAAGTTTCTGGGAGCATTGATTATGTACATATAGATGATCAAGTAAGGGCCAAGCTAGATGAAAAAAACAAAAAGATGATCTTTGTGGGCTATGACCAAAAGTCCAAAGGATACAAGCTTTACAACCCTAATGAAGGAAAAATGATGATTAGTAGAGATGTTGAGTTTAATAAGGAAAGAGCATAGGATTGGAAGCTAAATGATGATGAGAAATATGACTTCTTACCGATTTATAATGAAGATGAGGAAAGATGTGAAGATCATCAAGAACTTATAGTCACACCTCCACAAACACAAACACCAATGAGCTCAGCTTCTTCTTCTTCTAGTGAAAGCTCAAGTAGTGGCACTCCACCAAGTCCTCCAAGAAAGATGAGGAGCCTTGATGACTTATATGAGGTAACTAATCCTATTGATAATGATGTAACACTAAATTGTCACCTTGCTACATGTGATTCTATTATGTTTGAAGAAGCAATAAAGGATAGAAAATGGAGAATTGCTATGGATGAGGAGATTACATCAATTGAGAAAAATAACACATGGAAATTGGTTCCTAGACAAAAAAAAAAAAAAAAAAGAGGCCAATAGTTGTTAAGTGGATCTATAGAGAAAAAAAAGAATGTCAAAAGAGAAAAAAGAGACACAAGGCAAGATTGAGAGAAAAAATCTATAGTCAAAAGCAAGGAATTAATTACAATGAAGTTTTTGCTTTAATTGATAACATTAAAAGTAAGCTATAAAAAATTGAAGATGTGCAAGCCCAAAAGCTAATCTCATTTGGAAAAGTCAAGAATCTGGTTAAAAGTTTAGAAACACAAATGAGGTTTGGAAAAATAAAATTAATGTTAAGTACAATGGTGAAACTACCTTCATCATTTTTTTGTAATGATAAAATACGAATAACATCAATGCTATTAAGGTAGGACATTGTGAAGAGAAAGAAAAGATGAAAGAATGATGACAATTGATATTGAGGGGAAGTGTTGAAGTTCAATATCAACTAGGATTTAGACTGATAGAATTTAGAGTCTATAAAAGTTTTAATATTAGCTAAAGGAGGAATCTTTGATGAAGAAGGATTTATAGTAGACTAGTTTATTAGAATTCTTGTTTAATTAGAATGCTAGATTCCTTATTAGATTAAGAAATCCTTTGAATAATTTAATTCCTTGATAATTTAGAAATTAAGATCTATAAATAGACTTGTAATCTTAAGCATTATGCACAAGTACATAAAGATATACAGAAGAGATATAAATGTATATATATCTTTTGAGAAAACTCTTAATAAAAAACATTCTTCTCCTTCTTCTTCTTGTTCTTATAAATTAGCTACCATACCCTAAGCTTCTTTTCCAACTTCAACATGACATTAGTTCTTCCAGGTTTCTATTCCTATGAGTTTTGATAGTAATTTTAAGATTTTTATTTTACATGGTATAATATTAAATAGCCTAAACAATTAAGAACATGAGTTGATTTTGAGCTTTGCTTATGCGGTGTGAAATTATAATATACCACTAATTAATCAAGCCTTGCCCTACAACTATCTTAATACCAATAGTAATCTAAAGTCGAACCTCAGCAGCTTCAATGACATTAACAACGAAATTTAAGGCCTCAACATGCATAGAACAATACAGGCTGGAAAACTAAAAGATGATTAAGCAAATCAACTTAAAAAAAATCTTTTGCTTAAACATATAATGAGCCAAATCCCAAAAAAGATCAGACAAGTTAGTGCTGACCTGAGGGAGATCAGACGACCGTATCTCTGTGTATAGTCCCAGGCAGCGAGAGCCCCTTTCCTGTATATTTCAGCCTCTCTCTCTTTCTTGAAGTCTCTTGCTCTTGTCAACCTAAATGGTGGAGCCCTATATATATATATATACAAGGACTGGTGATTAACAAATCATAATAATTCATAAGGCATATGCATTAGAATTTGTTTGTTATGAGTTTTTTTATAAATTGATTTGAGTTATTTTTTAATATTTTATTCTTAAAATAGTTATTAACATGTTTGGTCAGAAATAACTTTTGACTTGGATTAAAACTTTGTTACACGATTAAGCGAAAATCTTGATTTATTAAAAAGTGAAAAAATTTTAATTTATAAATTCTTCTTATACTACATTTGTTTTTCAAAACAAAATATTTGAGCCATTTTTTCAAAAATACTTTAAACTTTATATCATTTAAAATTATTATTATTATTATTATTATTATTATTATTATTATTAATTATTAGTTATTTATAGAAAAATAACTTTTGAATTATGATTCAAAGTTAAAAATTACTTCTCTTAAATCATGTCTGACAAATTCTTAGTCCACGAACAATCTTGTTTTTTTATTTAAAAAAATATATATTTTTTGAAAATTATCGCAACAGGTTTTTTCTTATTGATAGTGACAATATATATATATATATATATATATATATATATATATATATATATATATATATATGTGGATATGGATACATTATTGTAATAAAATGATTTTTAGATTTTATACGTTACCTTTATTTTTCAATTCATGATGTACCAATCTTGATACGTAATGTGCCTCTATGTTCATATTAATTAGTTGACCTTTTCCATCTAATTGATTTTTTTTTTCTCTTAAAAAAATAGACGATCCACTAGTACATTTATTTATTTACAGTGCCAATCGATCATCCTTTTTATCCTTATATCAATAACTACCCAATATTTTTTATTTATTTATTTTTGTTTTTTATTTGGCAGGTTCTGATAGTTATTACCGGATGACTACCCGTTCAATTTTACTAAGCTTTCTCATATTCTTTTTCAAAAAGGAGTCACCTCCTCATTAGAAAATATATATATATATTTTTTAACAATTCTAAGGTAATGAAATAGTCATGATAAAGATAAAATATTAACCCTATAAAGCTTTTGAAATGAGGTAGGTTGTCTTGCCAATTATTTTTTATTCATACTAATATATTGTGTCTATTTTACCAATAGTCTATTTACATGCATGGATCCATTATAATATTTTCAAAAAATCCACCTTATTAAGAAATAAAAAAAAGCCAGGTCTAGAAGTGCGGGTTAGGTTAGAAGACCCACAGGGCTGGTTTTTTAGGTCCAATATGCATAAACTCTTTTTTTTTATATATAATTTTTAATTTTGTTGTTTTATATTTAGGTAAAAAAAATCCATAAAAGAAATCATTTAACAAAGAGAGTTTCCTATAAGGAAAAGGAGAAGAAAAGTCGAGATTTAAGAGGCTTTATATGTGACAGAAATAGCCTTGGAGACAACAACTCAACCTCAAAGAACTTGGTCTCTGACTTGAGGAGTTCTAAGTTATAAATTGATTTGATTAGTATTATTTTCAAGCAAGTAGTAGAATCCTTTTTGAGCTAGGAAATAATTTACAAAAAGAGCAAAAACTCCAAGATAAGGGGATGGAAAGAGTAAAATGAATGCAAAAACTCCGAGATCGCAAATGTCTAGATAAGGAGCAAGATCATCATTCTCTGAGCACATATTATGTACTTTACAGCTGAGGAGTACAGAGTCTACCGATGCTCAGTACGCCGTGATTCAATCTGTTCAGGAAGAGAGCATCAAGACTGCTACCGATTCCATTTGCCAATCCACGATAGTATTCTTGGTGGATGAGACATTTTAAGACAGATGAGTGAATTACAGATCGTCTCCCCATATCACTCGTAAATTCCACTGACTAGAATCATAGATATGTCCCGAAATACAGTCCGTTGTAGTTTGTGTTTTACAGAGCGTATGGAGCGAAGCGGAAGAATGATATCTGCCTTTTTAGAATTTATTTTTTGTTTTGTTTTAAAGGGTTGCGGGTCAACCGCGATATAATAAAAAAAATATTATTAATATTTCTTGGATGACTGGGTTTTTTTTGGACAGTTTAAGGTCCATTATAAATATATATCATATAATTCTATTTTAATATAATGAAAAATAAAGCTCATTTCTTGTGAATGT
>Ga0325414_1001900_pt1 | contig 20697 bp, 16 predicted proteins | sample PopdelMetagenome_8_FD_206183 | JGI IMG/M metagenome (GOLD analysis project Ga0325414, IMG submission 206183) | Populus deltoides microbial communities from Bellville, Georgia, United States - Leaf-PdKOR-R3 | ecosystem: Host-associated > Plants > Phyllosphere > Phylloplane/Leaf | place: USA... | reverse complement strand
AAAACTGAGAGCAGATGTGAATTTTGCAAGAGCATCTTTTAGATCTGCCATGGTTTGAGCATTTTGAGTGTTGATTGTCTCCTGCTTTTCAATGAATGTATGCAATGTTTCCTCAAGATTTCTTCTAAGAGGTGGAGCATCAGGAAGTGCATATTTATAAGAATTTTGGAAATTATGGTGTGCTTGAAACAGTGGCTGTGAAGTTTGTGCATTATTGTTACCACTCTTCCAACTAAAATTTGGATGATTTCTCCAACCAGGGTTATATGTTTGTGAGTACGGGTTATGATTGGGCCTTTGGAAACTATTTAAAGCACGGGCTTGTTCATGAGGGCATTCATTGAAAGAAGGCAAAGTTGGATAGTCATTGGTTGCATGTTCATTCATTTCACAGATGTGACACAAAATGTCTTGAACAGATTTTAATTGACCATTCTTTTTAAATTCAAGTGCCTCGACTTTTCTAGCTAAAGATGCAAAGTTGGCTTGGAGGTCATAATCTTTCCTAAAGTTGTACATACCTCCACTAGATGTATGAGGTTGCGTTTTATATGGTGCCTCATAAGTACCTGTAGTATCCCAATTTTGAACATTTTCAGCTAGCAAGTCTAGGTACTCCATTGCTTCATGAGGGTCTTTATTTTTAAAAGTTCCATTGCACATCAATTCCACCATTTGCCTATCTTTAGGTGTTAACCCTTCATAAAAATGTGAAACCAATCTCCATGTTTCAAAACCATGATAAAGACAAGTATTAAGCAAGTCTCGATACTTATCCCAACATTGGTAAAATATTTGTCCTGATTTTTGAGTGAAAGTGGTGATTTGTCTTTTGAAAGAGTTTGTTCTGTAAGATGGAAAAAACTTCTTTAAAAATTATTGTTACATTTCATCCCAAGCATGAATGGATCCTGACCTAAGATTTTGTAGCCATGTTTTAGATTTATCTTTTAATGAAAAAGGAAAAAGCTTTAATCTGATGGTGTTCATGCTACAATTTAAGTCATTATAGGTGTTACAGACTTCTTAAAATTCTCTCAAAAGCAAGTATGGATTTTCTAGATCTAAGTCATGAAAAAAAGGTAAAAGTTAAATAATGCTTGGCTTAAAATTAAAATGAGATGCATTACGAGGAAAAACTATGCATGAGGGTGCACTTGTTCTTGTTGGATTCATGTGGTTTCTTAATGTTCTAACTCGATTATTCTCATTATGAAGTGATTGGTTATCTTCTTCGGCCATATTTTCTGAAAATGATGAGGATACCCTACAAAGTCTACCACTTAATGTATGTGACCAAACTCTCATGCACGTGTAAGAAGAGAATAAAAGAAAGAAGAAAACAAAACAAAAAGAAAAAAACAAAAGAAACAAAAGTTAGATACAAATAAAGTGAAAATAAAATAAATATTATAATTTATACAAGAATTTACCTCCTCGGCAACGACGCTAAAAACTTGACACGATCAAAGAGTTGATGTCTTATCCCAAGTGCAAGAGTGTCAAAGTAATAAATAACCCGGCAAGACCGGGGTCGAACCACAAAGAGGTGAACTATATAAATTATAAACAACAAAAACAACAACAACAACAACAACAACAATGATGATGATGATGGTGATGATGAGTTAAAGTGGACTTTGAGATGTAAGATTAATGTGAAGATTAAACAATGATAAAAACAAATGTCAAGGTTAGAGGATCCACTAATAGTATTAGAGATAAGTAAAGTATAAACTCTTTATAAATTATCAACATGATCATAGTAATTATCTTATTTACGTAACACCATACTTATAAATTTTATCAGGTATTCATGATGCTAACTTATGTTGACAATAAATCAAATTCCTCTCATAACAACGATGTCGGCCGAAGACTATGAAAGATCAAGTATTTGATGTACCAAATGTTATACAACATAAATCTAGATTAACCATTTAACAAGCAAGGTATTAAGAATTAATAAGATAAAAATGATAAGACATGTTAATAGCAAACTTTCTTGGATATAAACATTAAAGTCCATGTTGAGTTTATATTATACATATTCTAACACCATTAGTGAAACCTTTTCACCTTGACATATTTAACTTAGCTAGACATTATGAAGAAGAAAAACATAAATAGACAATATAAGAACATAAACATGATAGAAGTTAACTAAGTATAGTAAAGGAAATGAAAAGCATGAATAAGAGATTAATAAAAGCAAAACTTACGTATTACAAAAATATAAAGAGAGAGAGCAAGAACATGATCTTGATCTGAAAAACCAAGATTCCTAAATGAATGGCAAATGCCTCCTTTTATAGGCTAAAATTCAGAACTATTCATTTGGTAATTGATTATTGATGTAGTGGCCGACTATTGATTTAGTGGACTTGGTGGACAACAACACTCAAGCATTTTGGCTGGATGAAATGACATTAATGCAATCATAATTTGGCAAAGTGTTCCTCATGACAGTTGTTGGCAATCATCTTATCTTTCCACCCATAAATTTCAGAGCATTTGGATCACTAGAGCTCGAGACATGGCTAAAATACTAAATAGTGCTTGTGGTGGACGTAGTGGATAGCCCTCAAGCTCTTGTCTGGATGAAATGTCATTGCTAGCATCAGAATTTGAGTAGGTTGTCTTCATGAAAGTTGTTGGAAATTGTCTTATCCTTCCACCCACCAAATTTGATGTCATTTTGCCTTCTAGAACTCCAGCTATGGGTAAAATGCTGAGCAGTGTTTGGGCTGGATTGCAGAACAGATTTTGATTTCTCTTTTGTGGCCAAACTTTGAATTTGAAAACGGCAGATTTGGGTCTTCCACTATTCATGAACATTGTAAGCCTATTTCTTAGCTTTTTATTCATATAAATCAAACTAAAATCCAAGATCTACTACTCTAGATATGACTCAATAACTGAACAGTGTTCCAATTTGAATTGAATCGGTATCTCCTTTCTAAGCTTAGCCTTTTCTTTGTCCTTTCACTTTCAATAGTTAATAACATCAATCAATCCTTTAAATTGTGAGATATGCCTGCATTTAACATTAGCATTTACCTTAAATTAAAGCTATCTTATATTATCAGACTTGTTATTATAAAACATGCTCTAGTTAAGGAGTTATTGATACTTCAAGTGCAAAATGATGATATAAAACCTTGATAAAAATGTACTTTTAAGTACTAATCAATGACCTCTTCTGATTTTAGAAAGGTAGTTTGGAGTGGCGGAATGACGGGATTTTCTTCTTCTGGCTCTCATCATTTAATCTTTGTCATTCTAGCTTTCCTTTTGATCTTGATGGCTTGCTTGTAGTCATCTTTCTTAGGCTTATATCCAAGCCCAAATCTTTGGTCAGCGCACTTCAGTTTCATCAAATTGACCCACTCAAGCATCCCAGTATCAGGATCAAACTCCAGCTGTGTGGATCTATGATCTTCCTGACAATATACTATAAAAAGCATGGATATCATCACCTGTAGTGTCATCAAGAACACCTATGGCCTCATTTATAACTCCCCTTCTAAAGTCCCAATTATCTGCCTTGGCGGACCATCATATGCCCTCACCATCATGGTACTAGGTCTTATATAGGACTTCTTGCATTCGACATTGTTGTGACTTTTAAAAATTCACTATGGTAAAAAAAACAAATATTTGGCATCTTGTTCTTGGGGGGAAAGGTTTAATTTAAGGAGTCGCCACCTAGTATTATGGTCACTAGGAACCCTAACTGGTCAACAAAGATTTTATGGTACAAGGTTGATTACGCAAAAAGGAAGATATTATCACCTCTTAAGCGTCCTATCTGAGGTATGCTGTATTGCTAGTTTTGTCTTAAATTGCTAAGGGTTTTTTTTATGGTTTTTTTTATAGTTTACGTATAATATTCTTGATTCTGGCATTAGTGAACATTCGACAACGGATACATCCAACTCTGGCATTGGTAAATATTACGTAACCAAAAAGTATGATATTTTGACTTTAGCGCTTGTGAATTAACCATTAAAATTTGAATGGAAAACAAAACATACATTTTTTTTTAAATTTTTTTGAAAGAAAAAAAGGGGACAGATATGTATCACATATCAGATTCACATTTCACAGTAAAATTCACAAATCAAATATACATTGAAATAATTAAAAAAGCACGAGAGACCCATAAATAAATTTAGAAAGGTCCATGAATTTTCTTGGAATTTTCTTATATCCAAAAAGGCATGTTTGGCTAGGTATCAAAATAAAGAGTGAAATAAAAGGGGAAAGTATAAGGGTGTGTTTTGCCAAACACACCCTTAGCCTAAAGCAGTTTTGCCAAACACACCCTTAGCCCAAAGCAAATTGGGCTAGCTTAACCTCAACAATTTCTGTTTTTTTTTGGGTTTGGATTTAGCCCAGTCGTACGGGTTGGATCCATCTGACCCGACTCGGTTATTGGCTTAAACCAATAACTCAGCTAATTTTTTTATCTGAATGCGTGCGTGAATTGTTCACGCACGCTAATTCACGCACGCTTGCCATAGTAGCCATGTAATTAAAATGTCGGGGGGGGGGCAGGAAGCGAAAGCTTACCTGTTGCTACATTTGGAGACGAGGGTGATGGTGCTCTGCAAAATGTCTTCTTTTTTGTTTTTGCTCTTCTGGTCTTCTTATATGTCCTCTTCACTCTCGTTCCTCGTTTCATCGATTTTTATCCTTTTTCCTCCCCCTCTCGTGTTATCTCTCTCTTTGTTTCTTGTTGGGTTTTTTTTTTTCATTATATGAGTTTGGTGTATTGAGTCTGGGAACTGGTGTTAGGGAAAATAGGAATTCCCTTGCTGATGTTCTAAACAAAAACCAATAATCCCTCTGGTAATTTTTTTATGTTTTGTGTTTTCCTAGGGTTCTTTGTTTTTCCTAGTTTCTTTTCGTGCTCCCATCTAGCATATCGTTGGCTTTTTAAAGAGCCACACACTAGTTGTTCCTCAATATGTCTTTAAACTTCTAAGAGGAGGATAAGCACGGCTGGGGAGTGTTAGTTTCTTGCCAGGACTGGGACGCCAACAGTCCTGCCATGGTTAGACTGTTGGTAATGGGTTTTGATCCAGACATCAGAGGCGTGTCGTGGGTTGGAGACATGATTGACTTGGGATTTAGGTAGATCATTCGGTTTATATTCTGCCTGGATTGAAATGATGGAGTATGGACGAGCACCATTTTTCCTTTTGCATATGGCTTCCCCTATTTCCAGAGGAAGAAGACGAAGAAACAAGTAATGTTAAATTGCATCATTTTGGGCAGAGGTGGTCATTCTTCAATTTGGCCATTGAAATTCTGACATCTTGTAATCATGCCCTTATTCATGGAAATTTCTTTTTCTCTTTAATTTCTACCCTGGATAAATTGAAATTGGACCCTTATATTTCAGCACCATTTACAAAATGGTCATTGGTTTCTAATTTCTTGCAATTTTGACCCAAATCAGCCCCAAACTTTGGGATTCCTTCAATTAAGCTCCTGATTTTATTAATTAAACTAATTTAAGTTTAATGAAGTCCCCAAACTTATCAATTCTTTCAATTTTTGACCAAATTGACTCCCAAATTTATAAGTCCATCCATATTAGTCCTCAAACTTCTAATTTGTGTTGTCTTGATCCAAATTTCAATTTATTCTTCATTCAATTTATTTTTTATTATCTTACTATATTATTATTTAAAAAACATAAAAAAAATAAAATTAGGCTATCACAGTTGCCCCCTCTTTATAATATTTATGAGGCAAAGCCATTGGAAACTCTTGTTTTCTTTTGGTTTTGTGTAGTAAATTTATAAAGAAAAGTAGACGTGGGAAAAAACTTTTACTTCTTTCAAAAATCTTGAAAACTTTAAAAGTAGTAAATTGACATATGACATTTATTGAGAGAGAGTGAAGTCTAAAAAAATAGTCGTTTGAAAGACGACCTACCTTGTCAATGAAAACTCCAAATTTTTTTGGAAATGGTCAAATTGTTCCAAGTGACCTTCTCATTGGTGAAAAATTCGATGATTTTTCAAAAGTGGTCTAATTGTCCTAAACGATTTGCTAGTTGTTGAAAAGTACAAAGATTTTTCAGAAGTGGTCTAATTGTCCTAGGCGACCTTCCCGTTGGTGAAAAATATGAAGATTTCTCAAAAGTAGTCAAATTATTCCAAACGACCTACCCGTTGGTGAAATATAAAAGGATTTCTTAGAAGTGGTTCCGGTGACCTGCCCATTTGTGAAAAATACGGAGATTTTTCAGAAGTTGTCTAATTGTTCCAGGCGACTTGCTTGTTTGGTGAAAAATACGAGAATTTCTCAGAAGTGGTCTAATTGTTCCAGGCGACCTGCCTTTTGGTGAAAAGTAAAAAAAGATTTTTTGAAAGTGATCTAATTGTCCTAGATGACCTGTCCGTTGGTGAAAAATACGAGAATTTTTCGGAAATGGTTCAGTTGTTCCAAGTGATCTGCTCGATGGTGAAGATTACGAGAATTTTTGGAAAGTGGTCTAATTGTTCCAAGTGACTTGCCTGTTGGTGAAAAATACAAAGATTTTTTGAAAGTGGTCTAATTGTTCAGGCAACCTGCCTGTTGGTGAAAAAAACATGAAAGTTTTTTAACTTTGGTCTCATTGTAATAGGTGACCTACCTAACGACGAAAGATATAAAGATTTTTTTTTGGATGGTCTAATTTTCATGGTGACATGGCCAGGTGAAAAATTCGAAGGTTTTTTTCAACATTAGTCTTGTCGCACCCGACATCGCAGCGACCTACAAAATAAATCTATTATGGAAAAAGAACAGATTTCTGGCATCTTGTTCTTTTAGGGGAAAATGTCTTGTTTGAGGAGTCGCCACCTAGTATTATGGTCACTAGGAACCCTAACTGGTCAACAGAGATTCTATGGCTTGGGATTGGTTACGTAAAAGGGAAGATATTATCACCTCTTAAACGTTCTGCCTAAGGCAGACTGCATTGCTGGTTTTGTCTTAAATTGCTAAATGTTTATTAGTTTATGCTATGATGATTTGTTTATAATATTCCTGACTCTAGCGTCAGTGAATATTCGAGCTCGAATAATTCCAACTCTGGCGTTGGTAAAAATTCGTAGCTACGAAAAATTAGATCAATATTTTTTATTCCCTACTCTAGCGCCAGTGAATAAATAAATAAAAATAAATTGATTTTTATGCATGCACATATTTTTTTATTTTTCCTACCTTTTTTACTTTTCTGTTTTTTTTTATTTTTTTATTTTTTTGGGCTGGGCTGGGCCCAGCTCAGCCCACATGGACTGGGCTAGACCCAGCCCAGCCCAGCCCAGCCGGTCACTGGCCTAAGCCAGTGACCAGGCTGGGCTGAGCAACACGCGTGCGCTAACGCACGCATGTTGCTTCAGTGTGCAAGTGAATTAAAATTCACTTGCACAGAGCCAATGCTAATTAAATTAACAAAGAAGCAAAAGTTTGCTTACCTGGTGCTGGAGACCGAGGACGCTTACAGTGCTGATGGATCCTCGCTCGCTGCTTCCCTTTGTCTTCGTTCTGCGCTCACCTGCCTATATGTTCCTTTTGTTTTCTCAGCAACTTTGAAGCTGAGAAGGTGATGAAGAGGCCGACCTGCTTTGAATTGGTTTTGATTCCTCCTCTGTGTTTTTTTGTTTCTGTCTTCGGGTTCTTCCTTTTTCTTTGGTTTGCAGGCGGCGATTGAAGACGATGATATTAGTGTTGGTTTTCTGGGTTTACTGCTTGTATTGGTCTCTGTTTTATGGGTTTCTGTCCTCTGTCTCTCCCAGTTTTTCTTTCGTTCGTAGTCTCACCGTCTCTCTGTTTTGCCTTCTTCCTCCCCGTGAGGTCGCCATTGTTCAGCCTTTATAGAGCCAGCCACAACCTCGGTGGTGGTAACAGTTGCCCCCCACCCTAAATGCTTCGTAACCGACGCCTTCAATGAAGAAAACATCCGTGTTAGCTGCCAACGGACGAAACATCTCTGCCTTTAATGGCAGAGCCGTTGTAGAGTAAAGAGACGGTGAACAGTCGTTGCAAAATGACCCTGTTTTGCTGGCTGCAAATTTGGTCCTTGTAATTTCTTTTAATTTTGCAATCAAACCCCTGGTTAAAATATAATTGGATCCTTACATTTCTGCGTCATTTTCAAGTTGGTCCTGGATTTTATTTTTTGCAATTTAGACCCCAATTAAACCCCAAACTTTGATATTTCTTCGATTAAGTCCCTAATTGGATTAATTAAATTAATTTTCAAGCTTAATTAAGTCTCCAAACTTAATAATTCTCCAATTAAACCCTTGATTGGATTAATTAAATTAATTTTCAAGCTTAATTAAGTCTCAAAACTTATCAATTCTCCAATTAAACCCTTAATTAGATTAATTAAATTAATTTCAAACTCAATCAAAACTTATCAATTCTCCAATTAAACCCTTAATTGGATTAATTAAATTAATTTCAAACTCAATTAAATCTCAAAACTTATCAATCATGTTGTCTTTAACCCAAAATTTAATTCATTTTTCATTTATTTCATTTTACTTGTTTTTTTCATCATTATCATCATTTGTTTATCCTTTTCAGTAAATAAAATAATAATAATAATAATTAAAATAAAATGGTCAAAAATTGGGTTATGACAAGTCTCATTATAATGGGTGACCTATCCATTTATGAAAGATATGAAGATTTTTTTTCCAGGTTGGTCTAATTCTCATGGGCGACCTGCCTAGGTGAAAAAATCAAAGAATCTCATTGTGATGAGTGACCTTCTCAATTGATGAAAGATATGAATATTTTTTTTCATATTGGTCTAATTCTCATGGACTACCTGCTGAAGTGTAAAACTTGAAGGGTGTCATCATGATGAGTGACCTTTTTAGTTGAAAAATACAAAGATTTTTTGGGTGACCTAATTCTCATGGGTGGCCTGTCTAAGTCAAAAATTTCTCAAAAGTGAAAATTTTTCAAAAGCACTTTCAATTCTTGGTCATTTCGAGGTGGCCTTCCTTTTGATGGATCCCATCAGGGATTTCTCTTGTGAATTTTTGCGAAATATATTCGTTCAATGTTTTAGAGTTAGATGATATAGATGCATCTTTACCTGATTTGAAATATAAGCCCCCATTTCTTCTCAATCTCCTTGTAACTTGATTCATGAGGTCTTGCCATTTCTATTTTAAGTCCTCTTTGTTATTTGGTTTCTAGCCCACTCGAGTTAGCCCATGTAAGTCTTTTTTCATAATGTTTTTAATTTTACATAGCTCAGCCTTTATGGTGCCCATTGTGACCCATTTACTTGCTGGAAATGCTTTGTCTCGTTGATCAATTTGAGAATATCCTTTATTACTTCCTTGTCTCACTATTAAAAACTTTCAGTGTTACTTGTTGAAAGGATCAAACTGCCTTTTGTAAATAAAAATGCCCCCTTGTCTCATTGTAGGAAATGTTCTTTTTTTTTTTTTACAGTTATCTTGAAGGGATCAATTCACCTTTTAACTACAATATTACCCCCTCGTAATGGTCATTGCCCCTAGGTGCGCTCTGTTAGTGACTCAGACAAATAATGGTTTTGAGTATACCTTCTCTCACGTCTCTCCTTTTTTTGGTTTTGGTGAAGAAATATTTGTCTAGAATAAATCTTGAAATCTTGATCTTGCATTTTGGAAACAAAAAATATTTTTTATGTGAGTTTAAAACAATTTGCTTTTGTAATCTTGCAACTCCCTAGTTATTTTTTTTCTTGGAAAGGAGATGATTTGTTCTTGTGTCGGTGAAATTGCCATTCGTGAAGGTACATCATGAGGTGACCTTCTGCTTTTGTGGGTTCCAAAACGAAGGGCTCGAGAAAAAGCTCAAGGTTTTTTTTGAGAAAAAATTGTCTTTTTTTGAACACTTATTTTATCAGTATGAATAATAATAATGAGTATCTTGTTCTTGATGTTATGACTCTTGTGAAAATGTACTATTTGTATTTTGAGAGCATAGTTTATTGTTCCAGGTTGCTTGCTTGATTACAAAAGACTTCTACAAGCACATAACATAGGCTGTGGTTTTTGGTTATGAAAGAAAATTATTCATAAGGCTCAACGAGTGTTTCAAGGTTTCAAAGACCAAGGATCCCTATCAGCAGTTCGACTCTTTGTGTCCTTCATCTTTTTTTTTGCCCTTCTTTTTTGATTTGCCCTTTTTCATTATTTTGGTCGGGGTATGCTCATTTTGTTTTGGCTATCACTTTTTCTTATGATTTGGGCATGCCCCCTAGCATTTGGGTTTCTTGGGCTTTTCTGCCTTTTTGGCTTTCTCATGGTTTTTTCATCATTTTTTATCATTGACATTTTCAGTTGCTCTTAGTGTGGGGTGTGATCTTAATCAGGATTTTTCATGAAAGAAAATTTATTTAGGCTTAAAAAGGGATCACAAGGGATATATTCATTTTAGAATGTGAAAAGGATAATAAAAATGACCTTTCCTCATTTCAAGTGCAAACAGTTAAGATCAATAAACTTTGATCTCGTCTAGTGTAATGGTTTGGACTTTGCAAAAAGATGCATTTCATGAGTCTATGAATAATGAATCCACTACATACCATTATGTGTACATATAAAACATTGGGCTCAAGAGTCATGGTGTGAGGGTGACTACTCATTTTTCTATCCATATACTTTTGTTTAGAATTTAGTTACCCCAATGAAGGAGTTGTTTAATTCATTTGTCGTTCTACAAGTACAATTTCAAAATAAACATTAATTCAATTTTGAAATAAAAAAACAAGTTCAATTTTTCAAAATTCCATTGGGGGAAAAGATTTTGATAAGAGAAATGAATTGAGTCTACGAGATCATGCAAGACTGCAAATGTGTATTTGTGAATAATGTTTGGTTGTAAATCAACAAAAGAGACACAATTGAAAGACAAACTCATTATTTCATTGAAACTTTAGAAAAGAGGTTCAACAACAAAGACCTAATGACAACATCTAGAGCTATTATCACTAATAATGTAATACAAAAGGCCTAAACACTTAGCAATCATTGATTGGAATTTTCTAGAATATTCCAATTGTTTCTCTCCTATAAACTCCTAGATAGTGATATCTTTCTATTAGTCAGTGGGGTTATATATGGGTAATTCTTGGCCTAATGACATTATTGCTTCATCTTCAGGATGATTGATCTCTAGGTGTCTTTGTTTTGGTAATTCTTTCTCTTGCCTTTGTAACCACATTCGATATTTTGAACCTCAGTTTCTTTTCTTTTTCCAATCAAATGTTTCTCCTTAGTTGAGTCAGCAATCTTTCCTAACCAGATGGCTTGTTCAATCCTCTCAACTATAGCAACCAGGTCAGCAAAATATCATGCAAAGGTTCTAACCAGGTATTCAAAGTACGGAGCCTTGAAAGTGTTGAAAAATAAATTGATCACCTTTTTTTTCTAATAAAGAAAGATTAATCTGTACAACTGCCCCATATCACCTTTGGGTGTATTCCTTTATGGACTCCTTGTTGTCCTTTTCCATAGCTTGCAAGCTTGACCTATCAGGGCCTACATCCATATTGAACTTATATTGCTTAATGAAGGCATCAACAAAATCATTCTATTTTTTCACCTTGGTATTATCCAACCACATATACCAAATGAAGGCAGCGCCACTCAAGCTATCTTGAAAGAAGTGAATTAACAGTTTCTCATCATAAACCACCTCAACCATTTTGTTGCAGTATGATTTGAGATGAGTTATAAGGCATTGAGTTCTAGTGTATTTGACAAATTTTGGCACTCTAAACTTTTAGGAATGACCATGTTGGGCACCAAGCACATCTCAACAACCTTTATAGGATCATATAAGTTAGTTCCCTTAAATGCCCTCATTTTTTTTTCTAGGGCAACTAATTTTTCCAGGCCATCTTCTTTTACCATCTTTTCATTTTGAGATTCCTTTACTGTAAAGTCAATGGTAGACGACATTCTTATGGGATATGTTGGTTGAGCAAATTCATAATATATAGCTTGTTGAGATTCAAATGACACTTTATTTGCCCCCAGATTTTGTGGATTTGTGAGCATAGGTTCAGGTTGAGCTGTAAATTTTGCTTCTTTGGATTTAGATCTCAAAGCCTATTCGAGTAGATTAATAAGCCTTGTGACTTCTTCTCTAAGACTTTCTAACTCTTTTAGGTGTTGGGCTTCCAACTGTGCTCTTTCTTCATTTTCCATTTGTCTTTTTACGGTCGCGTGTTATAGGTGTGTTTCAATAAAGAACTTATAATTCAACCTGTTGAATGAAAATTATACAATCATACACAAGTGATGATGCTATCAAGAAAGAAAATGTCGATTCAATGTGGACTTGCCCTTCATAGGGTGACAACGGTTGTTATTCATGGATTTTAAGAACCTAATGTCACCATCATGCCAATAAGGGGATCCTTGTCCAGTTTTTTCTAAGTTTGAGCTTTTGATAAGCTTTTCGGCTTTCAATTCAAATTAGTTCGCTTTTATCAGCTATAATAACTCAGACTCTTATATCCTATGTGATGACCATTTGCTACATGATGTCTTGGAATTCAAGATGGAACATGTTGGGCTTGCCATTGTGAGATTACACATGGTACAACCTAGTAGATAGGTTTTAGTCATTTAAGTGCATTAAGGGAGAGGTTACTATCTAGTCTTAAAGGGTCTTTCACATGCTCAGTGATCATCCTCGAATGATCTATATGAGGCTTACAAGTAGTGTGAAGATAAAGACCTTGAGTAATATCAGATCAGTGTACCAACCACTATCAATTAAGCAATCAAATGAGAGTTGGATAGTTTCACGAGTTTTTCCCAGACTAAAACCATTGGGGTACCATTACTTCTCCACTATCTTAAATTTTAAAGTGTGTGCTTTTTAAAGTGATGCATGACAATAGTGATGCATACTAAAAAACAGCACAACAAACAAGATAATAATAATAAGACAAAAAAAAACTTAGTCCTGAAGTCCCCAGCGAAGTCGCCATTCTATTGCACCTGACATTGCGATGACCTTTAAAAATTCACAATGATCGAAAGAACATATATCTGGCATCTTGTTCTTGGGGGTAAAAGGTCTAATTCAAGGAGTTGCTGCCTAGTATTATAGTCTCTAGGAACCCTAATTGGTCAACAAAGATTTTATAGTACCAGATTGGTTACGCAAAAGAAAAGATATTATCACCCATTAAGCGTCTTACCTGAGGTAGGTTGCATTGGTGGTTTTGTCTTAAATTGTTAAGGGTTTGTTTTATTTTGTTTTTGATGGTCTGCTTATAATATTCCTGAATCTGGCGCTAATGAATATTCGACTACGGATACTTCCAACTTTGGCGTTGGTAAAGATTACGTAACCAAAAAGTACGGTATTCCAACTCTTGCGCTAGTGAATAAATTAGTAAAATTTGAATGGAAAGCGAAGAATACATATATTTTTTTTATTTTTTTAAAGAAAAAAAAGGGGACATGTGTATATCGCATACCCGATTCTCATTTTACAGTAAAAATTCACAAATCAAATATATAACGAAATCATTAAAAAAAGGCGGCGAACTATGAGGACCCAATTGATTGAAATCAAGGATGAAATTGAAGAGAATTGAAAGTTTAATAGTCAATTGAGGGTCAAATCACATAAATCCAAAACCAATGACCAAAATGAAAAAGTTATTGAAATTCAGGGCTACCATTGAAGTTCGTCAAGGGCAAAATTGAACAAAATTAAAAATTAGAAGCTAATCAGGGGTGTAATTGAGAGAAATCATAAATTAAAGGACTAAAATGAACTTTACCAAAATAAAGCCGTTTTGAGTTAACTGTTCATCTTCTTCTTTAGATTTTCACTGAAAAGCTACTCGAGTGACCTCCTTCCCAAGACATTTAATGCTTTATCTCTCCACCAAATTTGAGAAAACTTGCATACAAACGGCGACCTAACACCTAACTACACGCTAATATGATCCTTTCTAGTTGATTGACACCACAATGGCTATCAAACTAACCCAACCAGCCTTTATCTGCAGCAAATCTAATAGCTTATGATAACCACTTTGAACCAACGGTTGAGATCCTTCAGGGTCGAATCAAGGGCCAAGATTTGGCACTTGTAATGACAAAACATCTCTCTTTCACCTCCTATAAATAGGGGTGGTTTCATAGCTTGAAGGTGGAGAATATTGGGTCCAAAGTCAATAAAAAACCAGCATATATTCTCTTTCTCTCTCTACCACTGCCACCAACATCTGCCAAAGACAACCATCAACATACCAGCTCCTCCACCTAGCACCACCATGGTCTAACGACAGAAACCACCATCGCAGCCACCACGAGCTTCCCCTCTCCTTTGTAAGCTTATGCTTCCTCCTCATCCAGCAATTAATGCCGGTCAACGTCCACTCCACCAGTTCCACGACCAGGTCCCCAACAACACTCCCCATGCCAGGTAGTCCCCTCCTCTCTTCTCCTCATTCTTCTTCGTTTCGCCCCGTCATCATCCTCCCGCATACAGAATAATAATTCGTTCTCCTTATAGGGGGAGATAATTAACTCTTGAATTTACGTTGGACTAGTGTTAGCCCAATCCAAATGGTTAGGCCGGTCCGACCAAAAAAAAAGACCAAATTCGTTAGGCCAATATCGACCTAATTGGCCGGGCCGGGCCCAACCCAATATAATAATATATAATATTTTTTTAAAAAAATCAATTTGTTTTTCAAAAGTCTTTAAAAAAAACATTTATGATTTTCTCGCATGTTTTGCACTAATTTTGATTAATATCAGGCTATATATTTACACTGTAAGATATAGATCCGTTATTAAAATAGTGGGTTTTCTCCAATATGTTCCTAACAAAAAAAATTATAAAATTCAAGAAAAAATCTCAAAAACTTTAAAATTATTTTTTGCTTAAAAAATATTTAGTTTTTATACATACAGTCAAATCCTAAAAGTTTTCCAAATCATGTTTTCATAAAAAAACAAAAATTGCATCTTTCTCATATTTTGTAAATGCAAAAAAAATATATATCATAACTAGTTTCTGATTATCCATTAGGATTTGACTAAAGTATCAAAAACCCTTCACCAATCATTTTGCTCATTTTATATTAGGGTTTAGATATAAACTTTAATATTTAGGGGTGTAAAACTACATAATAGAGTACACCCTCAAGTATTAAAGATATAAAGTGCAAAATAAATGTGATGCTAACATTTAAGCTTTAGAATGGTTTGGACTTAGCCCAATAAGGTAAATACTCTCTCACAAAGGGAGATCTGCCTTAGACCTTAGAAAAACCCAACAAATAGAAACTTGATTTAGAAAAACTATCAAACAACAATGCAGCTTATCTTAGGTAGGGGACATTGGGAGTGATGTGTCTTCTCCTTACATAACCAGTCTCTTACCCAGACTCTCGCAGACCATAGGTCTCCTAATAACCATAATACGAGGTAGCAAATCCTGAACCTTATAATAATAATAATTTTATGATTAAACTCAAAACCCTTTCTTTTCCCAACACCACCTCTCAGCGCGTTGTTCGACATTGCCCCACAATAGGATGATGACTCCATCGAGAAACACCTTGTTTGGTTGGACTAAACTTTGTTTGTTTGATTGTTTGCCTATTTGTTTTCGTCCTTTTAATTTTAGCTTGTATTTTTACTGCTTTAGCATGTATTTTTACTTCCTATTCATTTATAGATACATCTGGTATAGAATAATGCCCTCATGCATTTTGATTTCGCAAATAAACCTAAATCTAGGTTAGGTGGGGAGTAGCGGTCTACCTCATAACTCTTAGTCGGGGTTCAGATTCGTGAAACATCTAACTATGAACCGAGTATTTACTCGGCAATAGCGGTCATATCATGCCCCAACCATTCCTTGTAAATTCATATACTGCCTTCATGTAAGGTAGTAACTAAGCAATTCATAGATCTTTTGAGACAAGGTAGAGAGCTTACCCTCATGTAATGGTCTAGAACCTTTCCTTAGGGTACGAACTCCCTAGTAATTCATTTTGCATCAAGACAAATCTTATCAATAATCCTGAACTCTGAAGGATTTTCTGAGAAGAGTATGAGATGACCAGACTTTGGGTTTTCGCCATCCAAACCTAATGTGCATATACATACAATTGCATCCATACACATACAGCCATTCATTGTAAATAACATACATAAATGCATCAGGTTGAAATATAGGTCCCTAAAAAGTCTACAACACCCGACTTCGACTGAGAAATATGGAAGATGAAGAGCGTGCTCATTGTGATACTCATTTCTAAGAAGAGTTTGAGTCTATAAAAGTTAGCATGGCTCGCCTCAATAGCTTACTCGAGTAAATATTTAGAAATGCCTCTAGTAAAGGTCTTTCTAACCAACCCGTCACCTTTGTTCAGACCCTAACAACAGCTCAGCTCGAAGAAAAAATGGGCAAACATGGTTAAGAGCCTCAACACAATCCAGTATTTGTGTAGTCAGCAGCACCGACACCAGCCCCTGTAGTTATAAATGCATTTTTTAATGAGCCCCGTAAGACCAAGTCATCTGATGATATTGATCAAGATAAAATGACAACATTAGAGGCCAGAATCAAGGCTACTGAAGGGGTAGACTTGTATAAACCAGTTAGGCTGCGGAGATGTGTCTAGTCCCTAATATGGTGGTACCAAAGAAGTTTTGACTTCCCAAATTTATCAAATACACCGGAACATAATGCTCCATCACTCATCTCAAGTCCTACTGCAATAAAATGGCAGAAGTAGTACACAATAAAAAACTACTAATGCATTTTTTTTAGGATAATTTAAGTGGGGCAACAATTTTTTTAGTAGTAAATGAGATTGGATAGCAAAAAGATTTGGAGATGGAAACTTTTGGTGGATGCTTTTGTCAAGCAGTACAAGTACAACATGGATATTGCTCCTGACAGAACCAGTTTGTCCAATCTTGAAATAGGGAGAAAGAAAGCATAAGGGAGTATGCCCAAATATGGAGAGATTTAGCTGCTCAGGTGCATCCCCCATTCTTGGATAAAGAAACAGTCACTCTATTTGCCAACACGTTTAAGGCACTGTACTACAAGCATGTGATAGGTAGTTCAGCACAACAATTCACTGATGTTGTGGCCATGGCAGAATGTACAAAACAAGGAGTAAAGTGATAGAATCTTTGCACCTGTAGAGAAAAAAGGCTTAGAAGGTAAAATGAGGGAGGTCGACCATGTTGAAGGTGGCTACAAGGGTAAGAAAAACCAATTCCAAAACTCCTACATTTTACCTCAAATTACCAACATGAACTTCAACCCTTCGTTTTATGCCAGGAAACCTGAGTCTCAAATCATAAACCAAACTAGGAGTTTTCAAAGAGTCTAAGAACAACTACCCCCATTATCGCTGCCCTTAAATGAGATGTACTAGAAGCTATTGAGCATTAAACATGTAGCTCCAGAACCATTCACGCCTTTGCAACCACCTTACTCTAATTGGTACAAACTCGACCTCACCTATGAGTACCATGCTGTTGCTGCAGGACATAACATTCATATGTGCAGTGCCTTCAAAAAGAAACTCATGCAATCGATTAAAACTGGGTACATAACATTCAAAGAAACTCCAAACATGAGTATGAACCCTGACACGACCAAAGAGTTGATGTCTTCTCCAAAGTATAGGAGTGTCGAAGAAATAAATTACCCGGCAAGACCAGGGTCGAACCACAAGGAGGTTAACTGTATAAACTATAAATAAAGAAATAGATAATAACAGAAAAAGGAGTTGAAGAGAGCTTTGAGGTGTGATGTTGATATAAGGATTCAACAAGGATAAAATAATTGTCAAGGTTAGAGGATATACTAATGGTATTTCAAACAAGTATAGTATAAACTCTTTTTATTACTTAACTGGAAACCACACACAAAGGAGGTTCCAATCGGATTATAAATTGTTAACATGATTACATTAGTTATCTTATTCGAATAATGCTAATGCTTGTAAATGTTGTCAGGTATTCATGATTATAACTTATGTTAAAAATAAATCAAGTTCCTTTTATAGCACAGGTGTCGGTTATACCATACAGTTGGGCTATGAAAGTGCCAAGTATTTGTTGTACCAAGGGTTATACAACATAAATCTAGATTAACTATTTAACAAGCAAAGTATTAAGAGTGAATAAGATAACAAATACAAATCATGTTAGTATCAAACATTAAAGTCCATGTTGAGTTTATATTATACTTATTCGTACACCATTAGTGTACCCTTTGCACCTTGACATAATAAACTTAGCTAAATATTATGAATAAGAGAAACATAAATAAACAAGATAATAACATAAATAAGATATAAGTTAACTAAGTAAAGGAAAGGAAAGAAAAAACATAAACAAGAGATTAATATAAAAAAAACTTAAGCATTACAAAAATATAAAGAAAGAGTAAGAACATGATCTTGATCTGAAAATCAAGATGCCTAAATGCATGGAAAATGCCTCCTTTTATAGGTTAAAATTTGGAACTATTGATTTGATAACTAATTATTGAGTGGGTGACCACATCTTGACTTGGTGACAATCCTTAGCTTCTTGTCTGAACAAAACATCATTGCTATGTCAGGATTTGAACAAATTGTCCTCATAACAGTTCAAGGCAATTGTCTCAGTTTTCCAATAAAAAAAGAATCGGTGCATTTGAACTTCTAGAACTCGAGATATGGGCTGAACACTGAACAATGCCTGAGCTGCAAGATAAATTCTAACTACTCCATTGTTGCTAAGATTTGGACTTCCAAACAGCGGAATTGAGTCTTGAACTCCCATGAATGTTTTAGGCCTATGTCTTAGCTTTCTAGCCATATAAACCAAATTGAAATCCAAGATCTACAACTCCAGATATGACCCAATGACTGAATAGTGTTCTAGTTTGAACTGAACCAACATCTATTTTCTAAGCTTAACCTTTTCTTTGTCTTCTCAATTCAATAGTTAAACTCATCAATCAATCCCTTCATTTATGTGATAGGCTTGCATTTAAGATGTACATTTACCATAAATTAAAGGTATCTTATATTATTAGACATGTTATTATAAAACATGCTTTAGTTAAGGAGTTATTGATACTTCAAGTGCAAAATGATGATATAAAACTTTGATAAAAATACACTTTTAATTACTAATCACACCCCCCAACCAGCTTATTATTAGTCCCTAGAAATCAAAGCATTAAAATAGAAAAACAATTTGCAAGTTCCATAAAGCAAGGCATTCATCATTCAACTTCCATTAATCTATCAAGATAAACAAATTCTCATTAAATTTATATATCTGCTTCATACTTCTTAAATAAGATATTAATAAACCTTCCTTTTTTTGTGCTCAATGTATGAAAACATAGATGACGAGGCTTTTATTGGAAGAAAACAATATTATGTTCTAATATTTAATGTTAACTTCCTTAGGTTGGGATTATTATCTTTTTTTTTCTTTTTTTAATATATATACATATAACTTAAAACACAATGCATCTTTAACCCATGTAATGAACTTTCAGCTAATGACTCCCAGACCAGTTGGTCTTAGGGCATTAGGTGTTGAGACACCCCTACGAGCTTAGTAACTCGGGTTACAGATATTGATACGTAGATAATGCAATGTTTGATTCCCTTAAGCTTTTCTCCTTAACCCATATAACAAGTTTTGGGCCAATAGCTCCCAAGTCAGTTGACTTTAGGGTATTAGGTGTTAAAACACCACTTCGGGCTTAATTGCTTAGGTTAGGGAGGCTACGAAACCAAACTTATCTACGTTTTTATTATTATCAATTTTTTTTTTTGCAAATTATATACTATCCCTTTTCCTTAGTTGTTATCTTTCACAAAAGAACATAAATAATGTAATAATCCAATGTGCAACCCACACTCATATGTTAAAGTGTGTGTGTTGATTAGTACTTAAAAGTGCATTTTTATCAAGGTTTTATATCATCATTTTACACTTGAAGTATCAATAACTCCTTAACTAAAGCATGTTTTATAATAACATATCTAATAATATAAGATACTTTTAATTTATGGTAAGTGTTCATCTTAAATGCAGGCCTATCACATAAATGAAAGAATTGATTGATGAGTTGAAGTACTGAAATTCAAAGGACAAAGAGATGGCCAAACTTAGAAGTCCAAATGATCTCAAATTTTTATCCTAGAAAGATGAGACAATTTCCTAGAACTTTCATGATTGAAGTCTGTTCAAATTATGACGTTATCAATGACATTTTTGGCAGACAAGAAGATAAGAATTGTCATCAAGTCAAGATGTGACCACCCATTCATCAATTAGTCAACAAATCAATAGTTCTGAATTTTGACCTATAAAAGGAGGCATTTGTCATGTATTTGGGCATCTTGGTGTTCAGATCAAGATTATGCTCTTGCTCTCTCTTTTGTAATACTTAAGTTTTGTTTATATTAATCTCTTGTTTATGCCTTTCATTTCCTTTTCTTTATTTAGTTAACTTCTTTCTCATTTATGTTCTTGTCTTGTTTATTTATGTTTCTTTCTTTCATTATGTGTAGCTAAGTTAATTATGTCAAGGTGAAAAGGGTACACTAATGGTGTAAGAATAAGTATAATATAAACTTAACATGGACCTTAATGTTGGATA
>Ga0325414_1001899_pt1 | contig 20699 bp, 24 predicted proteins | sample PopdelMetagenome_8_FD_206183 | JGI IMG/M metagenome (GOLD analysis project Ga0325414, IMG submission 206183) | Populus deltoides microbial communities from Bellville, Georgia, United States - Leaf-PdKOR-R3 | ecosystem: Host-associated > Plants > Phyllosphere > Phylloplane/Leaf | place: USA... | reverse complement strand
AAAAATCATTCCTACGGTATCAAACACTAACTTACCAATTGATGGTAACTCTCACTATCCTTTTCGAATGAAAAATTAAAAAGATTTAAAGAATCAGAAATATTATGAGCAGGATATTAAAAAATTAAATCTTCTATTGAAAAAATATTTCATAAAAATTAAAAAATATATATTTAAAATTATTTTTTTATATTTTTAAATTATTTTTATCTATTGATTTCAAAAATAAATTTTAAAAGAATAAAAATTAAATTATTTTAATATATTTTTAAATTAAAAACACTTTAAAAAATAAATACTATAAAAATAACACGCTTATAAACAACATTGCCTTCATGAGTAGGACAGTTTAGGTGTCATGTTTTTTTTTTATTATTATTATTTTGTTAATGTATTAATTGATTTCTAACGTTGCGAACCACTATGTTGAGATTTTGTCTAATTTTAGATGATCCACCAAAGTGTGTTCTGATAACTAGTTGATGCAAATACGTGGTCACTTTTGAGAAAAATGAACGGAGTTTATTGTGTTTAATTTTAGTGGAGAATCTTCCTTCAAGTGTCATGTCAGGATCGCTTGAGTATTTGGCCAATCCACTCCTTTCTCCAAATCATATCATATCAAATTATATTTAGAAAGATGTCCTTTCTCCTGTTCATGCAGAAGAGGGCATGCATCAGCTACAAGCCTCAGCATTACCTCCAATTTCCATCCTCTCCAATTGTCTAGCAATGGCAATAGGCAAGTAGCAATTTATTGGTGACAGGGATGCTCCAACAACTTCAGGCAGTGCTGGGGCAACCCCATTGTTAAGAAAAGGTTTAGGTTTGGATCATACTTTAATTTCATCAAATTAATATACTGTCTTCAAGATGATCAGTCCATCTTGGAAGTTGAATAAAGTGTCATTATCTTGCTAGTCAAGGAAGAGATTACACACTGAAAGAAAGTGATTATGCTTTGCTTAAAAACAAAGTAAACAGCTAGTTCATTGTTATCATCAGTTCTCTCAACTTTCCTTTTTGCTATTCATTGTCTTCGTCTTCCTTTCACTGAGATGAAAAATCATTTGTTCCACTTGGGTTACTTGATGCCAAGCGCCGACTGCCACCACCAACAACTTTGCTGTGGTATCACTGCCATTGATTATTTCACAAATTGATGAATAACATGAAAGACAGAAATTAGTAGCTCATTATGTAGAAAGCATTGACACTAAGAGGTTCTTCCTTCAACATCTTTTGCTATATTTCCCTTATTAAGCTGCCTGCAAAGTTGAGTTACTCTTGCAAATGCAAGATGTCAACCACTATCTCCGCATAACTATTCTCGCTCAAAATGCAATGTAAAGGACCAAGAAAACGAAAGGAACACTGACTACAAGTACAACGCAACACTCAAAAAACCATGTATTATACATGTAGCGAATTGTCCCTGCAAAACTTAGAAGACCCGTCATCCAGCTATTGATGCACTCCAATCAATTCTGCGATATGACTATCCACCTTCACACAAGACAATGGGGGACTAGAAGATGGAATCAAAGTTCATGTCACTTACACTACCAGGAGCCTGCCCAAATCTTGGAGTATTTGTTTCTTCCTAACTGGTCTGCGAGGGGGAGACGGTTGTGATACCATCTTCCAATTTAACTCTAGCGCCCGCAGAACCATCAGAGCCAGAACTAACCCTATCAGTAACAGTGCCTTCTTTGCTAGACTCATCCAGGCAGACAACTTGAGCAAAACTCTTCGTCATCTGCTTGATAATATCAGTTGGTAAGGTAACTGCATTTCTGTGCTCGCTTTCTCCAACTACACCTACAGCCATCAGGCTGGCTTGCTGTCTAGCCTTCCTTTCTTGCATGGCTTTCTGTCGGTCCTCATAAAAATCAAAATCATCTATGATTGACATATCAGTTTCGTAATTCTTAAAGATGTTCAACATCTCAATGCCCTGCTCCAATTTCACCTGCAAGAATTCAAACTTGATATTAGGCACAAGAGAGCTAAAAAAATAGGTGTTTAGGAGTTTCTATTTTTATAGAAATGTCAATGAAAACCAAATAATTTCCTACAAAAGAAACAGCCACATAATCATTAAAATTTAAGCTTACACATAGCCTGTGATATCACACAAACAACCACAAGTGAGTCAATATAAACTAACCACCTAGCTTCTCCTCCAATTGGATTTTCAAGGACTGAAAAAACACTTCTGATTTTGTGTAGTGGACCACAAATACCTAGAGCACTAAGAAATTCCCATAACTTGCAAAGTTCCAAAGGAATTCCTACCTCCTGTGTGTCTCGACTGTTAGTGACAGGCTTGTTGTCATTATTTTCCAATACAATGTGACGAAACTGACTGTTTGGGACATCTTTAATAATGTGCCATTTGACAGGGAACTGCCCGCTCCACTTGTCCTGCTGCCAGTAATCCACACTCTTGTCAAAGTCAACAGGTCCAGTCATTTCAGCCACTCCACAAAACTGGGCACTAGCATTCACCTGCATACAAGAGTAACAAATACTTACAGAAGAAACAAGAAATTAGAAGTTCAGAGGAAATAACAAAGATATAGCATTCACCTGCTCTAAGAGGAAAAAATAATTGTTTTTAGATGAATATAACGGAAAAGAAATCAGAAAGAATTAGAAGCTCAAGAGGCAAAACAAAGACATTGCAGAAGCTTCAGTTTTCCTTCAATATTCGATACAAGTGATAACAAAAGTAATGTATTGATGCATTTACAAGATATGATTCTCTAGATTAACGATATATTTCAAGTTTTTTCTTTTATTTTTTTCCCAAGGCTTTGGTCTGCCTTCCAACTTCCAAGTTACTGTTTTTTGAGCACTTAAGAATCAGGTATTTACCGAAAATAAGAGAAACACAGGACAAGGATCTTGCTTCTCCTTAGCTTCACGATAGGTGGTGTCCAATTTTCTATTCCCATTTGGAGTGCTGGCCCAAACACCATATTTGATGCTCTTGTGAACGTTATCTTCACTGTATGACTTGATGATGAAGAACTTAGCATCCTTGTATTCAATTACAAAATCTGGTTGGTTGTATGATTCGTCATGGATCTTGGCAGATGGTTTGCTATGTTTATTATTCTCAACAGAAGGACCATGTTCAGCTGTATTTTGGGCCTTAGGCTTTAAGGCCCTTGGTCCTCTGTTTTGCTCACTAAGGATATCAAGACTACCATTGCAGCCACATAAGGAAACATTGCTCCTTCCTCGCCGTCTGTTGTTTTCAAGAGAAAGCCAACCGCGATTGTTAGTCCCCAAACTAGAAATGGATGCACTTCCAAAACTAGATCCCTGATTGTAACCACTCTGCAGATAGGCTCTATTGTAGGAGTTTGAACCAGATCCAAGGCCATAAAATGATCTTTGTTGTTGAGATGCCTGCAAAAACTTTGTCAGTTAGCATTAACACTAAAAGCCATAATCTGCTTCATCAATTGTAATGATGATACCTGAAGCTCATCGCTTCCTACTAAGTAATCAATAATAGCAAAGCATCCAAATCAAACATGAAAATTGTTTGCAGTCATGACCGAAAATGCATGGCAAAGCAAAGTAACCTAGGGCTGTTATCAGGCCTCTTATGCCATCTTTCAGGTTTGGGTAGAAAGGAAGGATAAGGTTAGTAAAATACCAAGTAACAAATTCTAAAGAACATATTCGGTTGACCTACTAGATTTATTAGGAAACAAGCAAGAGCCTTCAAACAATCATTTAGCCATGTATTGGCAAATAAGAAACAAGGACCTTTACATGATTGGTGTTGCTTAGGCTACACACATCTTGCATATATCACAACTGAAAGTCCTGATAAAATTTCCAATTACCAAGGCTTATAAAATAGATCTAGGATAAAACAATCTGCACCATAATGTACAACCCCTTTTCTTAACTAGCTATATGGATTCCTTGCATACTGTAACATCTCGTAATGAGAAAAGGCAAGCAGCGTCATGTGACTCAACAGATTCTTAATAAAAAAAAATAGAGGGGTTAGAATACAAACCATTCCAACATTCTGCCCAAATGACACAAAATTGCCAATAGGCTGTGGGGAAACTGAAGGTGAAAAGGGAGTCAAAGGCCTATTTCTATCTGAGGGCTTTGACCAATCTGACCAAAGTCCTCCAGATCTCAATCCGTCGAACCCCTGCTGCTGATCATGAAAACCATGGTTTCCTGGAAAGCTGCCCCTACCAATTGATCCTACTGGAGGAGGATAACTAGGCCTTGGTCCGAAAAGCATGTTATCTCCTTGTTGGTCGATGTTTGCCAATGCGTTGAACTCCGGTTGTGAAACTGGTGTTGGTGAAGTGATATATGACATGTTAGGACCTAGATGCTGGTAATAAGGTGGCCCAGAAAATGGAAATTGCTGAGGGGAGTATAACTGTGCATCTCCACCAACAGAAGGTAAAGGAGTGGTGACTGGAGAATATGGCCCATAAGGCATTTGTGGACTATATCCATATCCAGCATGGAAAACAAGAGAAGGATTGTCATTGTAGACACCCTAGTTAAGACAAAATGTCAGGGAACAATAGCAAAGGCAATCTATATAATAAAATGATGTGATGGAGGGTTGCTTACAGGAGACCCAATTTCTAAACCTTCAGCATTTATATATGGAGGATACTCATCCCATTCACCAGTGGCATTGTCATAACCTGATTGACAACATCAATAAAATGGTCCCTTGATTAATTCATGTAGGATATCAAGTATCAGAAACTAATACAAGAATGTTCCGTTTAAATGCATTTGATTTCTAAAAATTAATATTTAGTGTCATCTGTGTGACATCAATGATAGGTATGATCAGTGACTGTCAAGTTCAGGGCCTCCAAATGGACTGTAAGACTAACCTCTGTAGTAGAACGCCTGTGCCTGAGGAGCATAAATATTAGGTGGATAGACAGCACGATCTCCAGGAGAACCAAATGCTCCCAATTGACCTGTGGTGTCCCTAGGATGACCTGAAGGGGCAGTATCCTGTGAGGAATTAGGAGAAACTGACGTCTCATTTTTTGCTGATAGAGGCTGAAAATAAGTTAACAAATAAGGTTTCTTACTAAAAAAAAATACTTTCATTAAGCTTTGAGTATAGAAAAAAAAAATGATGGAAGTTTAAGAAGAACTACCTGCTCCTTCATGTTATCTGATTCGGCAGGTTTCTCTTCTGCATCGATGATCAGTAAGCTCAGTGACTTAGTAGAGTCTTAGAAACACAGGCAGTACAAATTTATTGACCAACCAAAGCTAAAATTGGGGATATGAAAACTTGAAGCTATGAATATGTGCGCACAAATCCACACATTCACACCTATGCACACATGATAAATATAAGAACATGAAAATACTTTCAAGATGGAAAACCATTGAGATCTAGTCGATACTATAATGAAACAGGCAACCTTCGTACATAATACAAAACAATGAGCAACCACTCATTTAATAACCAGGTTCTATACACTACAAGTATGCTTTGATCAGTCAAAGATCTCATCAGCTTGACAATAACAAATAAGCTCATAAAAACAGGACATCGCCTTGAAATCTCAAGCATATCAATATTTTTTCTTTTCATGAATTCAAGAAACCACCGGTTCATGATTCCAGAAAGCAACCATATCAACAAGTCAATTAAGTTTCTTGAACCTCCACTCCAAAATACTCTACTGAATAATTATCTGAACATGACAAGCAAAACTGAGAATTCGCAATAATTAAGGTCACCTCACACAACCTAGATCTCAGATCTCAAGATAAAACACCAAGCACAGCCCAGATTTATCACCACATGCAAGTTTCAATCTCTCCGCATATAAAAAGACAAGAGTCCTCAAAAAACAAGGCCAAAAAAACAGCATAAAGTCAAAAGAAAGATTGTTTTTTTCATGTTCAAACGAACAAGACAAAAACAACCCACAAGCCAATTCATCCTGCAAATGACTTAGACCCCTCAAACCAACAAAAAGGAGAGTTTGAATTAACATAAAGATCAAAACTTTATATAATTATGATAAAGATAAGAGGTGGGGTAGGGAGAAAAGTACCAGCAGGGACACGATCTGGAGCAGGTTGTGATGGTGATTGGGTTGCCGCCATATGAATGGATCAGAGGATGATCTCTTCAGAACGGGCACCAGAATCTAAGCTCAAATCACCAGAGAAGTATTTATCTTTTTCTTCACATGGATATATAGAGTGCGAGGGAGAAAATAAAAAATAATGCTCTCCTATATCTATATAAGTAGTGTACAGTAGGCATTTAACATTAGGTCTTCTTTTTTGGCAATGAATTTAGTTTTCCTTCATTCAGTTTAGCTTTTTTATTGGACAGTTGAAAAGAAATGTTGCCTGTTAAGGTAAGTACATAGATTGGGTTATATTTGGGTACGTGGTGGTTGGAGAAACTGCAGTGGAATCGAATTCGATAATGTTTAGTATTGATTATTTTTTATTTTAAAAAAATTATATTTTATATTCATACAATTATCTAAAAATATCAAAAAAATAATTTAAAAAAACATTTTAAATTTTTTTAAAAAACAAATATAGCCTCGAGGAGTTTAGTCTTAAAACCTGTCCAATTCCAACACCAACAATTCTAGGCCTATCTAGTTTATGGGCTTTTTTCATATATGTTCAGGGCTTGGCCCAGATCATAAATTTATGACTTTGACTTTTAACTTTGATTCATAAAATCATACACTTGTTCTCCTCATCTTTTTTACCTTAGTCTTTCTTTAAACTTTATTTTAAAAAAAAATAATAATACATACCATAATCTTACATGAATTCCATTAAAAAAATTATAATTCATAGTTTTTTTTAAATCATATAACTCGTAAAAATTATTAAATCATATAACTCGTAAAAATTATAGCAACACAATATAGAACACAAGCTAAATATATTTTTTAAAGCATTAATCAATGCTAAATCTCTTTAGTTCGTGAGAAGGTATAATTAATGAAACTAAAAGGCAATTGTAGTAGTAATAATAATAATATCGGTGCTTGAGATTTGCTAATGTTTAAGAATTGGTGTGTGTTGCTTGAATTTGCTGTGGCTTTCATTAATTAATTGAGATAGCACTTGGCAGCATTGCTGTATATTAATGTCGTCAGTGATCACTTTGACTAGTTCCAAGCTACCACCACGTCCTCCTACATATTTGCATTGTAGTGTAGACCTTATGGCCCTGAACAACAAACAAATTATGATGTTTGCTTATGGTTTTTATTCTCTCTCTTCTGTGTGTCGTGCCATTGCAGGCACATGTCTTCGATGTAGACAGCTTGTCCTTGTTTCCATTTTTATCTCAGGTGGGGGGCGATCGACAGGAACGTCATTTTCCATAGAATGAGGGAAACAAAGAAACTAACAAAAATGGAGATGATACCAATGATTGATGAGCTGACAGGTGGTAAACTGCACCAAGGGCAACCAGGACTATATGTTAATGCTGATGCTTTTTCTTTATCAATGTTCAGGTATCTAACTGCTTGTTTCTGTGTCTTATTTACCATTGAAATAGTTAGCTTGAGGACTTGAGCTAGTTAATTATGGCTGTGAGTATCAAAAGCATAGCTATTATAGTGGCGGCACTTGGTGTCAAAGCCTTTGTATTTGGAATTCTGGCTGAAATAAAAAAGGTAATTACTCTATATTTTTCTCTACGTATTCAATACAAAATTGACAAGGTGATTTGCTAATCTCCTTCTCTGAACATGTCTTGTTGCTTTCTGCTACTTATTCCCTGCACGAAGCCTGCTTCTGGAGAGGCTAGCATGTCACATGGAGTTGTTACCTGCAAATATCCATCAGACCCATCAGTCTTTTTTGGCTTCTTATCGATCGCAGCGCTCATTGCTTGCACGTTAGTTGGGATCTGTTCTGTATTTTATCCTTACAAGGGCAAATCTGTTCCTTACGAGGGTTTGTTTCACAGCACTCGCATGGTTGTGTTCTTCCAAATTGCCCTGTGAGTGTGCAAGCGAACGAGTTCTCCATCATTTCCAAGATTTATTTTCTGCTGTGATATTGTCAAGTTATTCATGCCTAATAAATTAATTCTTTTGCTGGTGTGGAAACAGGTTGGTGTCCATGTTGGCTGGAGGGATGCTGCTGTGGGCAACAACCACTGAGCTCATTCACTTGACAAAAAATGTGCACCGTCATAACGTGGACAGTACTAATTGTCCCACAGCCAAGACTGGTCTCTTTGGTGGTGCTGCCTTCTTGGCTTTAGATGCTTCCCTCTTCTGGCTGGTTTGCCTAATGCTCACAAGCAACGCTAGAGAGGACTACTTTGATGAAGCAGGAGAGGAACAGAAAGGTGAATTTGGTCGAGTTCTAATTACAGACTATGAGACCAAAGGAGGAGGCAAAGCTTGAAATATCAAGTGGACTCGTTGAGAGGATCAAAAATTATTCAAGAAAATAAGATGTATTTTCCTGCTGAATGTTATTTACAATATGAACATGAAAGACTTTGGTGTGGATGTGTTCTTTTCTCTCTGTTCATTCCTGTTGTTATTTTCTCTGTTGAATTGATATGCTCATTATAACATATATAGCAACCAAGCAAGCATCATTCAGAGAGCGCTTTGAAACTAGATGAATGAACTGCTATACTGTTGCTCTGCTGCTTCATTGCATAGATCAAGAATCAAAATGGTAAAAGGTTCTCAAAAAGTCAGTATTTTCTCTCTTACCGTTGACGACAGCAGCGGGAATGGATTTCCAATAGCAGCTGCCCGAGAAGGCTAAAAAAGCGACATTTCCATTTATAACAAATATAACAAAAGCCATTGCCATTCCATTGGTAGGGAGAGATTGCTGTGGAGTGAAACAAAATACTTTCTCCAATGGTTATTTATTTGTGAACAGATCGTATAATATACAAAGAAAGTGCAGATTGCAAACCCTGAAGATGAAAAGGAAAAAAGAACCCTTAATATACCAAGCAATGGTGTGACCCATTTCAATATGGACACTTCAACCTAATATAGTAGAATTACTCAGATCAAAGCTCTTCCTGTCTCAGAGTCTTGGGGTTTTTCCTGTTTTGTACTAGATAAACTATCAGCCAAATCAAGGCCTTTAGTTTCAAATGGAAAGAGCAATACACAGATCCCTGCTACAAAAACTACACTCGCAAAGAAAACAACTGCTGCAGTTTGATGACATCCTTGTACCAAACTGACCGCCACAAGAGGGCAAACCATTCCTCCGATTCTTGACACTGAGCTTGCAACCCCGACGCCGGTAGTTCTCATAAAGGTCGGGTAAAGCTGCATGATTAAGAAAAATAACCATATGTTATCATCTATAATCACCTATCAGTAACTGAAATTTCACAGATAAACAAAATGAAGAATCTAACCATTGTGTTCAGTTTGACGGATTTGTGTTGTCACAGGAAAAAAAAAACAAATAACAATTATATCTGATTGATTTCTAGTGATAATCAATATGGTTTATCTATTTTCAACATGAATCTGGCACAAATACACAATCTGCTTTAAAAAAGTGTCTTCTTTCCTCTATAGTGTTTCTTGTTTACGAGGCAATCAAAATGAAAATTCAACAACAAAAGGCTGCTTTGAGTAAGTGATTCAATTTGCATAACTTACCTCTGGAGCATATATATAAACGATCGTGAATGTTCCAGTGATGCATGTTCGAGCTCCAAACAGAAGTGCTGTTGTTACACCTGTAGACTGATGGACTACCAATGGCAGCAGGAAGATGCAACAAACAAAGAACATAGCCGCCATTGAAAGTTTACGACCAAGTCTATCAATTACGAGTGCGGACAGGATGAGCCCCGGAAACTCTTGAACCAAATAAAAGTTCAACGTCACTAAGCTTCTTTGAAGAGAGTACAAGAATCAGCTTTACCATACAAGTAAAAACATTTTTCTAATAAATATGAAATCGTACCTGCAAAACTTGTGATAAAAACCTGTTTGTAATTAATATTAGCAGGCTTTTGTGACTGCTTTTTAGTTTGATGGCATGTATTACTCCTATCGTTCAACTCCGTGGTCAGCAACACGAGGCCATAATATGAAAATGCATTTGCAAAGATTACCACCCATAAAAGCAAGGTTGACCTAACTAATCTTGGTGAGAAAAGCATTAGCACTGATTTGAAGACCCCCATGTGAGAATCCTTCTGCTTGGGAGGAGGAGGTGCGGCGCACACATCTGTATCTTTACTCTCTGGTAGATGATTATTTCCTTGCAGCTCAATTTCGTTACCAGCAACAACAACACCAGGAGGCAATTCTTTTCCATTTAATTTGGCAATTTTCTTCAAAATAATAAGTGCTTCATTTTTTCGACCTTTCAAGCATAAATACCTTGGTGACTCAGGTGTCAAGGTATAAAATACAAGGAGGAGGAATGAGGGCAGAGCAGACAGAGCAAGTAGCCACCTCCAACCTAATCTTGGCATGATAATCTGCAAATATATGAAAAAAAAACACCAATCAGAAGATTATCATCAACAAATGCAGCACTAGAACCAGAACAACTACCATGTGGACTTTATTGGAGGGGGGGAAAAAGAAACAAACCATGATGGAGACAAAATAAACATTGAAAATGAGGATATTCAAGAATCAATATCAATTCTAGGAGGAGATGCTAAAAAGCATGAGAGTTCCCATATTTTTAGAGCCCTATATAGTCATCCACTTAATATTTTATCACAATCAGACACTAAAAAGAAAGAAAGAAAGCATGGCATGGCATGGATCGTTGAAGGATGTTCACTGTTCAATAATTTTACGCCAAGATGTAAGACCATAAAACAATCAAGAAATCATAAGCATACCCAAGCCAGACCACCCTCAAAAATTGTTCCGACGGTCCAGAATGCTGAGAAAACCACCATCCAAGTGCCTCTGTTTGGAGCAGGTACAAACTCTAGAAACCATGCTAAGAGCACGGGACCGCCTCCAATCCCAAAGCCAACCAAACAACGGGAAATAAGCAACGCGATGTAGTTCGGGGCAAAGGCACTAAGAAAACCAGCGACGGATGTCATTATTGCTGTAACAAAAAATCCTTTCCTGAAGGAATAAAAAATAACAAAAAAAACATTTCAGAGACTAAAATATGTACATGTATATAAAAAAAATCTCAACATAACAGCAGTTAGCACATATGTGTTTGACAAGAAATAAGAGTCACAAAAACCACGGTCGCTAGATCAAGGTGGCTGGAAATTGTAATATATAACCTTCTTTTCCATCCTGATCTTCTAGGGTTCCTTCTATTCCTTTGTTATGAAAGGTCACTCAACAACTTTAGAGGAAACAACTCAAATATCTATTTCCAACTTCCAATCATGAGTATTTTGGCTTAAGATATCACCTTTCTCCGACAGACAAGGGAGTAAAACACACACATCATGAGACCCTCTCTACAGATGGAAAGAAGTGATCCACCAGGATGATTGCAGAATCATCTTCAAGATGGTTATATAATTATTTTCGTATTGTTTTGTCGATTAAGTAAGAAAAAAGGGGAGGTTGCGTATAGAAAAGAAGAAGAGGAAGGCACCTCCTTCCATATTTGTCTGAGATTACGCCCCATGTATATGCTCCAACCAGCATGCCAGCAAAAACCACAGTGGTTATGAGGCTTTCCTCGTGAGAAGTAAGACCCCATTTCGAATGAACTGCCGGTCCAACAAACGAGAGAATCATAACCTCCATCGCCTCTGAAACCCAACCCATTCCAGCATAGAGTAGCACAAGGAATTGGAATTTCCCAAAACCCACGGTGACAAGAGCTTCATCAACTGTATACCTCGGACCTCCATCTGCCATCTAAGAATGTAAAGCAAATAAGCTGCCCAAAACAAGTACAAGTTAATTTTGCTGCTTGTATGAGTGAAAACAGCTTAGAACTAAATAGATCAAGAGCGACTTTGATCTTTAGCCAAATGAATGATCCTGCAATATAATATCATGTACTGTTTCAACAACCGCAAAAAGCGCAACACTGTGAAGGAGATTATCTCGATAATCATAGGCGAACAGATGCTGCTAGTCCACTGAAAACTTCCGTTTTTATTGGTCTATGGGAGGGCCCAGAGGGGTCAAATAGTCCCAAGCACCGAAATTGGAGCCAGTAAAGCTTGAAACCTGGATATCTACATGGATGGCCAATATACTCGCCAGCAGAATCAAAGCCATAGCGGCTCTGTTCACGTTCAAAAACAATGTTCGATGAAAATTTAAAAAAATTAATCTTTTTTTTTAAAAAAAATTTCCGAATCATTTTGATATATCCATACTTAAAATAATTTTAAAAAAATAAAAAATTTATATATTATTTTAATATATTTTTAAATAAAAAATATATTAACAAATAATTGCTACGATATTCTTCATGTTATCATTATGAACTCCACTATGAGTGCATTGATTATATGCATCAGCTGTCATTTCAAGACAAAGTACCTTCTGTGTTGAAAGACCACTCATAGTGGAATGGTTGGTAGAGATAATCAAGGGCCATACATGCAGAATATTTTTTCATTCTTTGGTTTAATGGGCCAAAGTTTTAGCTCTAAATTTGTTAGTCTCAAGCATAGGCTAGAGAACTTTTCTCTAATTTAGCCATCTCTCTGCTTGACTCTTGCTCTCCATAACTTGCTACCTGAATAGCTTGCTTCTATAAGCTTTATTTTCATTCAAGTTCCCTCTCCAAGAGTAAAGAGGACTCTGAGACAGTGCAAGGGTGAAGTACTGAGGCATTAAGCAGTGAAATTGTACATATTTTCCATTGTGATCACAATTCCGACTAGTGTCAGGCCTAGCATGACTTGGTGACTCGGTTCGAGCTAGTATGAATCTTATGACTTACAGGTTACTGTAATTTCAATATATAATGGTATATGTGTTTTTGTTCCATCTCACCTTATCTGCCAAAGAATGTTAGGATTTGACAGAGATGCAGGTCTTATGAATCCACTCTCTCCTTCACTTACAGGTTAGGATTAGCTGCTGATGATAAGTTATTGTGCCAAAAACAATGAGTTTCTTGATTGGATCCACCAGAGATTAATTTATTTGTTGTTTCAAACACAATCAAAGTAAGAGTTAATCAAAGAGAATTGAACATCAATATGAATGGATTCATTAAACAAGAAACCAAACAAAACCCACCATGAAAGCACCAACATTCTGAAATTTGAAAAGCACAAAAGGATAAACAAGAAATAATCCAAAACATCAGGTGGGCTGACATCGAAAAAAACAAAGCACAAACTGAGTTGTTCCTGGAGATGGAGAAAACAGACCTTATCAGAGATTATACATGCAGATGATCCAAGAAAAAGGTTCCCTCTTCTTTGTAGGGTTTTCAGACTGAAATGACATGTGATTATTGATAGATAATTAAGTAGGGTTTCAGTGTATTTTGTTTTCTTATTTTGCTCATGCGTTATAACATTGAATGATGCAATTTCATGCGAACAGATTCCAAGAAAAACTGTCAGCCTTCCAATGCAATCACAACAACAAAATGGGAAAAATATGGAAATAAAATTTGAAGCTGGTCCTCTATTTCTGTGACTGGTGTCTACCTCAACACTCAAGTACCTGCACTTGTCTGTCTCTATGAATGCATGGTGTTTACTCACACTGACACTTGTCTGTCTCTGGATTTTCTTTGCTGTATTACAGGCATCAAGAGCTTAACTGGTTTGCTCAAGTAATGCTAGTTTGGAAGAAAAAATCTTCCACTGTGAAAAAAATTGCTTGTTTGAGAAATGTTTTTGTCAACTGTGTTACTGTGAAGGAAAAAAAAAAAATATATATATATATATATATATTCACTGTACTAGTTTGGACAAGAGACTCTGGCCTCATTAGAGGTTTTTGCTGCACGGAAGTTTAATTTGTAGAATCAAAGCAGTGCGCAAGAGCATACGAATGTGCGTGTGTGAGCGCCAAAGCAAGGATGTTTCAAGCGTGCTTTGTCACTTGTCAGAAGCAAAGTGTCGATGGTATTTTACTATTTAGAGCTGCGTGTTCTTGAAAGTTGATGTCATCCATCATCGTTCTGCACCGTAGCTAGTCAGATGGGACATAAAAAAGATCATGATTCTGTGAACTGATATTCTTACATTAACTATAAACTAATAAAGAAGGTGGGTGCTGTACCCCTTGTAATATTAATTAAAATATTGTTTTATTTTTTAATTAATATTTTATTTTTATTTTTATTTTTATTTTTATTTTTATTTTTTAATATTAAATTTTATTGGAGTAAAAATTGAAATTTATTATTTATTTTTAAAATTTTATTTTTATTTTATGATTCAGATTTTTAAAAAAAATTTTAATTACATCCTTTAATATTATATTGATTAAAATTTAAATTTTATAATTTATTTTAATTTAATTTTTATAGAGTTATTAGTTTTATAATTCATGTCACAAATATAACACGTTAATAAGATTATCTCAAATTAATTTAATATATTGTTATTTTAATATTAAAAATATATATAATCTTAAAATTTTATTTAATACATCACATATGAGTTGTTTATTATATAAAATAAACTCTCCCATAATTTAATTTTTAACATTATCTATAATTAAATATTCCTTTGATGTTAAAAAAAAATAACTGGAGTACCACGTGGCAATCATCTAAGTACATGCTAAACAGAAGGAGACAATGTACTTTCCAAATTCCAGTGATTGTACTATCACACTTGAAATATTTTACATATACTTAGTGTCTGTCTACCTGAAAATACAAGCGATTATACAGACAGCAACGGTCTGACCCTTTTTAATACTATGGACAGTTTCAACCTAACACGTGACATGATGACTGAGAGGTCAAGGCTCTTGTTGCTTCACAGCCTTTGGTTTTTCATTTTTTGTACTGGATACACTCTCGGTCAATTCAAGACCCTTGGTTTCATGTGGAAACAGCATTACACAGCATCCTGCTACAAACATTACGCACACAAAAAGAACTAGTGCTGCTGTCTGATGGCATCCTTGCACCAGACTTACTGCCACAAGCGGGCAAATCATTCCCCCGATTCTTCCCATTGCGCTTGCAACTCCCATACCTGTTGATCTCACTGATGTTGGGTAAATCTGGAAGGAAAAAAAAAGCATGTTATTGCAGACCAGCAACTTAAATTTGGCGAAATGAGGATGCTTTCAAGGTTCAATTCCTGTAGCCATGTGTGCTGTTGAGTGCTGAATGTAAAATTGCTTGCAGATTGCTGCCATGACTGGGATGAAGTAAGAAAAATGCAGACATCAAAGGGTGAGATGTTACAAATGCTTGAATGAAAAGGTACACTTAACACAAGAACTGCAGTGATTTACACGGGCCACAAGCACTCTTCTAACTTTAAGTGCTAAGTTGAGTTCAGTGCCTTAGGGCCGTGTTTGTTAGGAGGGATGGATTGGATAAAGTGGTGGAAGGATGAGGAAGGGAAAGGATGGATAGGTTACCATCCATCTAGTTGTTTGGCTAACAAGGGAGGGAAATAATGGGAGTCAATCCATCCAAATTGAGAGCATTGAAAATTACAACGGAGGGAAGGGATGAGAGTCAAACCGCTCAAATTAGGATGATTAAAAATTACAAGTGAAAAGGTACTGGAAGGATCAGGTCCCGTCCTTGACAAACAAAGTGAACATCCAATCCCTTCACTTCTCATTCCCTCATCCATCCTCCCCCCAGCCTATCCTGACATCACACCCTTAGAATTCACTGTTAAATCCACACCAAGCATGCACATACAGACATTGCACAGGCCCTATCGCCTAGTCTTCTAAAACAAAGCTCTTAAAAGCCAGTGATGTTCAATTTCAGATTTGTATAGGGTATCATCAACGCATAGCTTTTTGTTTCTTTGAAAGAATAAACTCATGTACAACAAATAATTTAATTCGGTGTCATCAAAAGAACTTCTAATGCAAACAAATAATCCTGCATTTTTTTCTCTATAGTTTCTCGTCAACCCAACTAAAGAACAAACTGTCCCAAATGAATTGGCGTGAGCTAAAGTCTGTTTTTTTTTTCCCTGAACGTTCTTGATTATGAATTATTAAAGCGAAAAATTCAATAATCAATAGGCTCTGGAGTGAAAATTCAATTCCCATGACTCACCTCTGGAGCGTATATGAAGACAATAGTGAAGGTTCCTGTGATGCATATTCGAGCACCGAAGAGAAGAATTGTTGTTATCCTTGGTGACTGATGGACTACCAGTGGTAGCAGGAAGATGCAGGCCACAAAGAACAAAGCCGCCATTGAAAGTTTACGACCAATCCTATCAACTATGAGAGCTGACACAATGAGCCCCGGAAACTCTTGAGCCAAATAAAAGTTGGGTGTTATTAAGCTTCCTTGGAGAGATTGCAAAATCAGATTTATTGTAAAAATAAAAACACTGCTGTAATTGCTGTGAAAACTCACCTGCAAAACTAGTGATGAAGACTTCTTTGTAATCAACAGCAGAAGACTTATCTGACTGCGCTTTAGTGTGATTGCACGTGTTGTTCTTATTGTTCAACTCAGTTGTCAGCAACACAAGGCCATAGTATGAAAATGCATTCCCAAAGAATACCACCCATAAAAGCACGGTTGACCTAGCTAATTTAGGTGAAATAAGCAATAACAAAGATTTTAGGACCCCCATGTCAGAATCCTTCCACTTAGGAGGAGGATGAAGAGGAGCAACATCTCCATCTCTACTTGCTGGCAGTGAAACCATGCCTTCTATAGGAATATTCGTTCCCTGTAGCTCAATCTCATTATCGGTAGCAAGAGCACCAAGAGGCAATTCTTTCCTATTTTGTTTGGCTATTTTCTCCAAAACTCTAAGGGCGTCACCTTTTTGGCCTTTTAAACAGAAATACCTAGGTGATTCTGGTGTCATGACATAAAATATAAGGAGAAAGAATGAAGGCAAAGCAGATACCGCCAGTAGCCACCTCCAATTTAATCTAGGCATGATAATCTGCGAAGGGACAGAATAAGGATGAAACCATTTTCCAGTAATGCAGCACAGATTACATGATGAAGGAAAAAGAAAAAAACAGAACTATTTTATGGACCTCACTGGAAAACATAAAAGGCAACAACAACACAATAAGAAATAAAACACAAGTATGTTCTGGGATAATTCCAGAATAAGAGGTACAGATATGCAAATGATAGCATCAAGTGACACTTCATAATGACCATTAGAGTAAAGCAAGAAAGTTTCACAATCTCAGAATTCTTGAAATCCCAATTCCCAATCAATACATATTTTGGCACATGCAACAGAAACTAATAAATAAAAACAAAGGCATACATCATTGGAAGTCTAATACTAATTATCATATGTTGGTATATGAAACACATCACACCAATATAAAATCGTTTTCACCAACCACACATAACCTGAGATTGAAGGTTGTTGACTATTTTAAACCAACAAAGAAATTTGGAACAAGAAACCAAAAATGATAGAGAAATCATAAGCATACCCAAGCCAGTGAAGCCTCAAAGATTGCTCCAAATGTCCAGAATGCTGAGATAATCACCATCCACATTCCTCTGTTTGGTGCTGGTACAAACTCTAAAAACCAGGCAAAGAGTACAGGACCACCCCCGAGACCAAGACCAACCAGGCAACGAAAAGCAAGCAATGCAATATAATTTGGGGCAAAAGCACTTAGAAAACCAGCTCCAGAAGTAATTATTGCTGTAACCAAGAAACCTTTCCTGAAGAATACGATAAAAAAACAACAGAGCATGTTTGAGAAAATGTTTGAGAAACTAGAAAACACAAAACAAGATTGCAGCAGTAGCTCTCAAAAGAGGCACAGCAAACATAATTTGTCAAAAGAAAAATAGTCACAAAAACCACAGTTGCAGGTGACAATAGATCTGTTAAAAACTTCTATTCTTCAGCTTCATACCAAGTGTTTAGAAACTTGGATTTTTGAAATACATCAAGATTCAACCCTTTTCTATGTAAAAGCTAAATGGATATTGAAACCCTGAATTTTTTGAGTATCATCATGTTCTAGTAAAGCTGCTTTTATTTATTTATTTATTTTCTTTTTTGAAGTGATTCCTAGCGATGCTACTTAATATCACTCCGTGGGATATGACCATGCACTGGATAGAGCTGCAGGAGTCGATCAAACTACAAGGCTCCTTTTATCCTATTCTTCAAAGGTTCATTCAACTAATTCATCAAGGCTATCCATGCGTGACTCTCAATCAAAATGCGTAGGGATTCTGGCATAGTCATCAATATAATGACAGCAGAATCATCTTCAAGTTATGTGAATAATTATTATGAGCTTTGGGTAAAGAAAGGGCGGTACATAGAAATGCAGCCCACCTTCTTCCATATCTGTCTGAAACTACACCCCACGAATATGCTCCAACCAGCATGCCAGCAAAAACCACGCTGGTTATTAGACTCTCTTGCTGAGAAGTAAGATTCCAATCAGACTTAACTGCTGGCCCTATAAATGACAGAATCATCATCTCCATGGCTTCTGAAACCCAGCCCATGCCAGCATAGAGAAGCACAAAGTATTGAAATTTTCCGAACCCCATGGCCAGAATAGCGTCATCAACAGTATACCTTGGACCTCCATCTGTCATCTAAGAATATTAAGAAACTAAGCTAATTAATACAAACATTAGGAACTTTTGCAGCTATATTGATAGTTGTATATTATGATTGAAAACACCTTAAGACCACATAGATCAAGATGTTGAAAATGATTTGAAGACATTAATCTAAATGCTATCAAGCTTTGAAAATCTTGTATGTTCCTTTGAGCAAGAATCAAACTTTGCAATCAAATTCAGCAGATTATGGCCTCCAGTATATTCAAGGCATAAGAAAATTGAATTAAGAAAAAAGAAAGTAGAAACTTCCCATGTCTCATCCAGTTTCTGGGTGCATCCTAAGCAAATCATGAAAAGCACATGCATGTATACGACACATAATGTTATATTATAGGCAAACTTATCATAAAACATTTCAAAAAAAACAAAGAGTCACCATTTTTAATCACAGGTTTCTTCAAACCAATAAATTACAAAACGATAAATATAGGATTGATTGGCTGCATATTAACAAGAAATATAAATGACTAATAGCTAAATCACAGGTTTCTTCTCGATGAGGTAGATACCACGGATCTGTTGCATCAAAGTCAAGCAATGCAAAGTCTGTTCTTTAAGAAAATGAAACAAGAACTTACACCCAGATGTATAAATGGGGAGAAGGAAGAACAGACCTTGATAAATGCAGACCTATCCTCTTGTTCTTCTAAATGGAGTTTGTTCTTGTGAGGCTGAAACAAGCAATTCCAAGCATAAGTGATAGGAGTCAAAGAAGATGTCGTGTGGACTGGAGAAAGGAGGAATGATAGAGATGGCCCTCGATGAGAGCACTTTTAATGTCTTACGTACCTGTTTGCTCATCTTGTAAACTAATCAATCAATCAAAAAAAAAAAAACGAAACTTTATCTTGTGATTCACAGCCAAACAATAAAAGATAAAAGAAAAGTTTAATCTTCCGAGGTGGGCAGGGAATGATAGGGGTGTTCTTTGTTTTGTTATGCAAGATTTCCAGGCTTAGTGGGGTTTGAGTTTGACTCTTCTCAATTCCCCCTCCTGTTTTCTAAAGGTTCGCGTTGATGTCGTCTTGTGCTGGTTGTCCCGTCGATGTAATTATACTATGCGTATGTGGGATGGATCCCACCTAACCTTGTTGCAGTTGTTGTTTTTTTAACGTTACCGTCTTTCTTCCCTCCTTCCCTTAAACCAGGAGGAACTGGGAGGAGGATGAGTTGCTCTAATGTTTGGTTTGGGGTCTCTCTCTTTTTTCTTCGGCCATTTCTCATGTTTTGTTCTTAAATACTTGGTTGTTTTTCGGTTTCCCCTCGTCCATCCTCGTGGGCTTGATTTTTTTTATTTTTTTCAGATTTGTAAAATTAAAAATAGGAGGATTTTACTTGAGGAGATGAGAGATCCACCTAATCCCTTTTTTTCACAATAATTTTATTTTTAAAAAAATTCTATGTTGCATGCATAAAAAAATTCTATGTTGCATGCATAAAAAAATTCAAGGGAGAACCTTTACATTCTTTTATATAAGATATTTTCCCGTCATAATTATTATAACACATAACAAGCAAATAATTATCAAAATCATTAATTTTTCATAAATATTAACATAAAATAAAACCAAAAAAAAAAATTAAGAAGCACAAAAACATAAAATTTTTAAAACAAAGAATCACTCGAGAACCCTAATTCATTATTTTACTACTTAATATATTTTTTTCAACTAGTCTATCTCTCAAATAATTTTAAAACTTCTTAAAAAAAATCCAAAAATCAATCTAAAAAAAACAGAAAAAAAGGAAAAGAAAAAAAATAATAATAAGGAAAACATAAAATTGTCAAGCATATTATTTAATTTTTTAGATTAAATAGAAAAAAGAAACAAGGAAAGGTAATTTTCATCAAGAAACCTCCTGCAACAAAATGTATCTTCCCAAAAAAGACACAAAACTCCTTGGAAAATGAAAATGGAATGTTTAAATCGTGATATGTATTGGAAAAA
>Ga0325414_1001896_pt1 | contig 20708 bp, 19 predicted proteins | sample PopdelMetagenome_8_FD_206183 | JGI IMG/M metagenome (GOLD analysis project Ga0325414, IMG submission 206183) | Populus deltoides microbial communities from Bellville, Georgia, United States - Leaf-PdKOR-R3 | ecosystem: Host-associated > Plants > Phyllosphere > Phylloplane/Leaf | place: USA... | reverse complement strand
TATCATATAGTTTAAGGACTGTAGAGTTTTTGTGAATCCTGGATTAAGGAGAGAAGTACTTTGGAGGTGAAGAAAGGGCACACAAGAAACTGGAAGCATTATCTTCAGCAATTCTGCAGGAGTTTCCTGTTGGGCTGTTCTGGTCATTAGACCGTCGGTCGAGGTTTTGACAAACTGGGCTGTGCATTTTTGTTTTTGTTTTTCTTCTCAATGTTGCCATTGTCCAAGTTTCTGTAATAAAAAAGAGCTCAAAAGAACCGGATGAATGACGCAAAGTGCCTGAAGTCACGGGGTAAGGTCTTAATTGATCCTTCAGGGCGATAGGCATACTAGAAGTTTAGGTCATCCGCGATTGCAGAAAGAGGAAAAGATTAAAGTTTTAAATATTCCATAATAAAATTTTAAATTAAATTTTCCATGCGGTAACCCTGTTTAAAAGGATGTTATGTTAGCTGTCTTTCTTATATGATTTTCATCTACTCGGTTGGTATAGAAAACTAAACTAAATAAAAAAAATAAAACACCAGGGAAATATTTTCTTAAACTAAATAAAAATAAAAAATAATTAAAAAAAGAAATAATTTTCCTTAAAAACCTCATGAATAAAAATTTATATATTCTTCTCGACAGGGTGAAAGTACAGCAAATGTACTGGTGGGATTCCAGGTTGCATCCTCTCATATGGATGAGTTTAAGGCATTGGCAGATAGTACCAGGGGTATGATTACAAATTTGCAACTGCAGACAACAAATTGAGGCGACGACCATGTATTCTTATGAGCTTCTTGATTCCAAGCAAACCAAACAAATGAATCATCCTTTGCAGGCCTGCAGACTGCAGTCACACTTGCATTTTGGGGTTTTGGCTGCAGATGATACGTATTACATGAATAGTATCATAAGTTAGATGAACTTTAATGTTTTGGATTTGTTACATAAATTTAGGGAGCATTGAAAGAATTGACAATATGTTGCTAGGTCTTGCGACTATCTATTGTCATGTCTAGAGATTAATTAGGAAAATGATTCTGAGATTGATGGGTTTTACTGTGTTGCATATATGCATCGTAAGAACAACTACATAGTTTTGTCGAGTCAAGAAAAGAAAAGCAAAAATTACCACCCAGTTTACTTACATTTTCATTATCTTAACCCTCAGGAACAATTTGTAATGTCTGACCAGGCTGAGCAAAGCCTGACCATCCACCTAACATGGGAAAATAAGTAGCACTAAACTCGTATCTTTCTTTTTCTAATGTCCCTAAAGTGGATTAGGAGATGGGGAACATCAAGTAGCTAGCAGCAGCCAAGTGTGTTCTGAGTTAGGGTTTTGATACCCACCAAATCTCACATGGTATTGAAGATTGAAGCCCAAAGGAACAAGAAACCACAGCAACCACTATTTTTGCGCATAAGAGAAGTAACCCTGCAACGAAAGGACTACACTGTCCTTATCAGAACAATCTCAGCACACAGCACAAAGGGCAATCTTGGCTTTTCAGTGGTCCTCGGTATAGAAGAGTGTCCATGAATGATATTACAGCAGGTCATCACCATCCAAGTAATTCTGATAGCGATAGGAGAGCCGCTACAGAAGTAAATAAGGGCACACAATACAAAGGCCAGCAAAAACTGATGAGGGTTGCAGCTATTAATGTCTAAATACAAGTGCCCTAGATATCTTTTTAAAGTTAATTATGTCCATGAGAGGGTATCTTAGAAGCTAGGACAGCTAAAACCATGCCTCATTAAGACACGCCATTTAGTTATAGTTGGAACTACTGCTATTTTTTTTTTCTCTTGCACTGATATTGTACTCCAGCTTTGAATTGTCAATGGAACTCTACTGAGGAGACTGCCTTTTTTTTCTTGTCTTCAATGATATATGGTTGAAAAGACATAGTTAAAAACATAAAATAAATATTGTTTCTGTCTTTTCTATTCTAGAATAATAAACAAATGCTACCTGGATAGGTCTGAAATGGGACAAAGGGCATGTTTATCATTTCACTCAAAAACAACTAAATTCCTTTCCTTAACATAGCTGGTAGCTTGAATGAGAGGTGAAAATATAGACAAAAAAATACAAGTAACAGAAGTGACACTTGATCAAAAAAAGTTGTCACATTTCAGATTTCACGTATAATGAAAAACATTTATATAGCAGATGTTGGTATCACTGATCTTGATAAAGATCAAGTTTGACTTTTCATACATACAAAGTTGCCTTCCACTATAAATTTCACCTGTAGAGCGTCCTTAAGTCCCCAGTTTGCCACATACCTATCTTCTTACTCCTCCATTTCCACAGCTTAAAATAGTTGAAAACTATGGGCCTTGCAAATTCTCTCTGTTCTTTCTTTCTTCTTCTTCTAGCTCTAGTACTCTATGAGGTCAATGCACAGCCTCTGGTCCCTGCAATGTTCATATTTGGGGATTCAGTTGTTGATGCGGGCAACAACAATCACCTCTACACCATTATAAAAGCAAATTTCCCACCTTATGGTAGAGACTTTGTCAATCATAAACCAACCGGCAGGTTCTGCAATGGAAAACTTGCTTCAGACTTAACTGGTACACTTCATTTCCAAACCCCATCATGGATCCAGTCTCGTTTTTCAGTCTACTAATTTGTTTTTCTGGGTTTATTGTATCTTTTGGTAAACAGCTGAGAACCTAGGTTTCACTTCTTACCCACCAGCCTATCTTAGCAAAAAAGCCAGAGGCAAGAACCTCCTGATCGGTGCCAACTTTGCCTCTGCTGCTTCTGGTTACTATGAAACTACTGCAAAGCTTTATGTAATTTCATTAAGACCCCAAACTCTTAGCATCTCTGTGTCCTCTCATATGTCTCTAGACAATTGAGTAATGTGTTCTGTGTTTTCTGGTGTAGCATGCAATCCCATTGAGTCAGCAATTGGGGAACTACAAGGAATACCAGAATAAGATAGTAGGAATTGCAGGGAAATCCAATGCTTCATCAATCATATCCGGTGCACTCTATCTTATTAGTGCTGGTAGCAGTGATTTTGTTCAAAACTATTACATTAACCCTCTTCTCTACAAGGTCTACACTCTTGATCAGTTCTCAGATCTTCTCATACAATCCTTTACAAGTTTCATCGAGGTCTCTCCAATCCTAAACACACAGTACTTGTGTCGTTCTTCACTTGTTTTAGACTAATGTAATTTTGAGTGCTGCTAAAATCAAATTATGTGCAGGATTTATACAAGCTGGGAGCGAGAAAAATTGGAGTGACATCACTGCCACCACTTGGATGCTTGCCAGCAACTGTCACAATATTTGGGTCTGATAGCAATGAATGTGTGCCCAAGTTAAACAAAGTTGCAGTTTCCTTCAACAACAAGCTCAATTCCACATCTCAAAGCCTGGTAAACAAGCTTTCAGGCCTCAATTTGCTTGTTTTCGACATCTATCAACCTCTTTACGACCTTGTCACAAAGCCTGCTGACTTTGGTAAGTACAAAATTATTTATTATTGGCTTGGCTCTGCCCAAATCTTGTTACTAATTAAAAAATAACTTGTGGAATACAGGATTTGTAGAGGCAAGAAAGGCTTGCTGTGGAACAGGATTGGTAGAAACATCAATATTGTGCAATGGAGAGTCTCCAGGAACATGTGCAAATGCGTCTGAGTACGTATTTTGGGACGGTTTTCATCCATCGGAGGCTGCAAACAAGATCTTAGCGGACGATTTGCTTACCAGTGGCATTTCTCTCATATTTTAATAAAATGCTTAAAATTGACCACTTTCATAATTGAATTTGTCTAAATGGGATTGCTTAATTAATCTTTGTTTGAGAGTATGGCTGTGTGCATTTGGTGTTGGAATGTGTTCGGTAGACATCATGGTTTGAATTTAGCATGTCGAAGGTTTTTCAATTTTTACATTAAATTGCTCGATGTAGCTTAAGTTGATGCACTGTTGTTTACATGTAATCCTTTGTGTATGAATAAAACATAATACTACGTCCATTTATTTTGTCTTCAAGTTTTTCTTCCTATTATTTTGTTCTTATAAAAATTCATTTTTATTACATAAATATATGAATTAACCCTTCCACCATTTTTCTCTTTTTCAATATAAGGGATATCCTTGATCAACTTACCTGATTAATTAAGACTTAATTCCTTTATATAACAATTAAGAGAACTAAAATAAGATTGAATTCCCTTATATAACAATTATTATTTCATAACAGAATAAAAGAAAATAATAGGGATAGAGCATATACTTTCTGTTGTAATATAAGATTCATTTTAAAATCAATTTTAAAATCAATCATGTTTTTATTTTTTACATCTATTTTATCCTGAAATACTAGCTAAACACAATTAAAAAAAAAACTGAAGCAGCTGGACGTTTGAGTAATTTTCCACTTTTTTTTTATTTTTATTTTCTTTAACAAGCCTCAAACCGGGTCTGCGAAGGCCTGGCAAGGCTACCCGAGAAGCCTCGATTGGAGGCCCGGTCCACATTGGCCTGGTCAGTTTAGAGGGTTTTTTTCCCTCTCTTTCTTCTTCCTCACATGTAGGAAAATAAAAGAAGAAAAATCTTATGATTTCGTATTTTATCGGGAAAGAAAAAATAAATACCCCGATTTTCTCTAGAAAATTTTTGTTTTTTTTTTCCCCTGATGGCGAGTAGGAAGCTTGTTCGTGACCTGGTATTCTCATGGAAGCCCCGTTTTCTCCACTTGACAACACACGAGGTTATTTTATCTGTTTGGCTGCGCAGACTTGTTTTTCTGATTAGTTTCTTTCTGCTGAATGGTTGCCGGGAAATAATAGGAAAAGAAAGGAGAATATGTGATTACAGATGGAGGAACATAAGAAGTTATTAGTCTAATTTAATTCACGGTTATTTCTCTGTTAAAAGAAAGACAAAATGTTGGTGCATTAATGGATGCTGCACAAAACAGTAATTCGGAAGATGAACCAGTCCTCAAGACATGATTACTCGGTGAAACTGTAACAAAATAATAATAATAATCAGAATCCATTAATGGCGAAGAGATGCATAGAGAAGTAATGCTGATCAAGAGAGAGGAACTTACTCGATATGTTTTCGGCAGCAATCTAACAATCTCCCAACATTTAACTCATCTGCAGAATTTTCTCCTGCCGCATCATCCCCACTAAGACAATCCTTTGAATCCTTCGAAGCTGTCCACTGATTTAAAATACTGACTATTCTTGTCAGCTGAATCAGCGTTAAGGGAAAAAAATATAAAAGGTGTATGATGTGAGAAACATGTAAACAACGCAGATTGTTTTATGGCGTGTAGGTTTTCCAAAATCAAATTTATGTATTGCTCACGTAAGTTTAGGAAAATAAGACAAGGATACAGCTGTACTTCGATTTGATTTTGAGCTAGAACTGGTCAAGTCCTTGGTTTCTTCACAGGAATTATCTGATTGTCGGTTGAGAAGATCATCTTCAATAATCTCAGATTTTCTTGCTAGAACCAACACATACTGATGCAGGCTTGACAGGCTCATGTCATTTTCTCTAGCTCGAACGAGTAACCTTGCAATAATGCTCCACAGTGCACTCCTTGCTTCTACATCATCTGAAGCCAAAGGAAATACCTCGAGCAGTCCCTGTAAGAATGGCAAATCTGGACAGCCAATGTGTCATCACTAGTTCAATTAGGGGCCAATTATTTGCATAAGATTGTGATTCAGGAATAAATCTTGCTGATAAGAAACAAGTACATTATACCTTGTGACATCTCTGAGGCTAAATTAGGCACATCAGACAGAATATTCGCAATCAAGACAGCAACAGTAACACAAGAGCTAGCAACCTGCAGCACAGAGATTAGCACATGACTTCACAATTTAGTCTAGCAGCAATAGATTCCACCCAAAGCCAAGGAATAAGCATAAATGAGAACATCCAGCGTGATGACATCCATTGTCACTGCTTAAAGATTTAACTTTTCCCTTCACTTCCGGTTATTGCTGCAAAATCTTTTAACTTAAAGTTATCAGTAGAAGGCCTAGTCAACACACACTCATAGCAATTGTAAGAGATTGACTTTTATTTGCTTTACTGTTTTAAAAATCACACAGGGAACACAGGTGTCTGCTTCATTAGTTCTGTATAATCCTTTAGCTGTGAGGATTTTGAATAGGCTTTCATAAATCAGTTCTGTTATCAAATCTACAACATGTTCATAAACTACAAACAGAAAATCCTAGTGTGGTCTGATCTTGAGCAATGGATTGTGTGAACTCTTTTGGGAGCATTTACTAGGAGAAAGGATTAAAAATCCAAGTAACGTGGTTATTAAACATAATAAAACACTTGTTCCAGTTCATGACATCACTAAAACTTGAAGTTGAAGCCACTTCATAATTTTATGCGAACTGTAAATGTGCAGTACTAAATGCAATCTTATCATAGATGTACTATCACTGAAAAAACCATATTACTAAGAACCTGAACCTGCCAGTACAAAAGGCATGTGAAAGCCTGCTGTAAAACTTGCAGATCACAAACATCACAAAGAGCCCACACCAAAAGGGCTTGTAATTAAAACTTTGCAATAGAAACTTCATCCTAGCACTAGTTTTGAGGATGGAAAAGTATTAACAGATGGTCAGTTCAGTATTGGAGGATGGATAGTCATAGTTCCAAATTCAGAAGATCTACAAGTGCTGTTTTGGTCCTGTATATTAAATTATCAACAATTAAAGCTTAAGCAAATCACCAGCCACACAGCATATGATTCGCAATGCTAATTAGGGACTCTGTAGTCACAATACCTCAGCTTTATCCGGGAGTTTGATCAGGTCACAAACTAGTTGGAGAAGTTTCTTATTAGAGCAGATTTCTTGGGAATGACCATCCAAAATGGAAAGAGCTTCAATTGCACGAAGAATTACATCAAGAACAGAGTACCTGGAATGATATATAGATTGATTGTCAAACTGAGTATCAGACAACATATTGATTGTGTTAACCCTTCAATGCAAATGGGGCGAGGTAACACCTTTCAGGTACTCTTTCCTCTGTTAATCTGCTCATTTCAAAATCCAAGAGGTTGATCAATAGACTTGGTAAACCCAGCTTCATCAAGGATGGGACAATGGTACATGAAGCTTCTTGTTGACTTTCTAGAATAGCTAGTATCAGTCCTACACTCTGTTCAAGAAGGAAACTTCTTTAGACATTGGAAACCACAAAATTTAAGCAATAATAATTGATCGTTTAAAAGAAAAAAAATCACATATACAAACACATAAAGCACAAAGTGTTAGATACTTCTATGTGTGAAACAAGAGGATATATGCAAAAACAGATGAGATCATTTAAAAGCAAATGCAAATAGAGTATGTTTCTCAACAATTTGCTTTAAAGAATTTCCATATTTCATTCAAGTAATGACAATTTTCAGTAATTCCCCATTAAGATAATTGAGACCAATTATGGGCTTTCTTTAAGTCCTTCATGCACTCTGGACAATTGATTGCAACTGCATCACAGAGCTATATGCCCAAAGAATTTCCAAAATTGATTAAGTATTTAACTGCTCAGCTCTCTAGCCTGGTTATTAGTATGCCTCACCTACCCCAAATGTTTAAAGGCTACGAGGCTCCTATTTCATCTTTATTTCTTCCAGAGCTTCTCAAGGGCATCCTGAAACCAGCACACCAAACAAGCACCAGCATCCTGGAAACTCTAAATTTTGGAGATAGGTGTGGCCTTTAAAACAGTGAAGTACCCATCTTTTGTGCTGGTTATGTGTTTTTTATAATTGCTATTTTCTTATGGTTGCAACCTACAAGCATCTTACACATTTGCTACTGTAAATGTATAAATAGCACTCGTGTGCTTAAATTAAAATAATAGTGTTGCATATGTACAAAATGGCATATAATTTTGCTGCTACCTTCTCTAAAAGCTGCGGATTTAAGGTATTTTCTGCAATCCATATAATACGACAAAGAATATGTTCAGACTGCACTGCCTCAGCCCAGGGACAACATTCATTACCTTGAAGACCCAAAGTTAACAACCTGTGTCAGAATTTAAACTGTAAAGAAAGTGTATAGCATGGATTAAGAGGAATACATCATACGCGGCAGTGTCAAATATGTTACAAACATAGCCTAACAAATTATACGAGCAACTAAGGACTTGGCATCAGTAACAATTTCACAACCAACAACAACATTTAGGGATATGAAACTGTAAATATCACTGCTTCCATGTTTTGTTTTTTAGGATGAATTTGGAAAAAAGGTATGGCAACAAAAAAGTTCATGTTCCAGAAGAGGCTATCAACTCTCAAGTACATGTCTTGCTATAGACTCTCAACTTGGGTAGAAGTCAGAAATGCTTTTATAAACGAAAAGAAATTTTGGTAAATGAAATCTTAAAAATTCCCAAGTAAAAGAGAGTAAATAAGAATCAAAGACTCGTAACTATATATTACCTACAAGCTTCAGCTAGGCATTGAGTGTCATCTGAAAACAATTGATCCACAATTGTTGAAATCAGCCCATTTGCAGAGACTATATGCTTCATTGGGGCTTCATGGCAGGCTAGGTTTCCAATAATGCCAAGACAGATTTCCTGAGCAATGAAATGAAAGACAAAACACAACCATAAGCACCAAAATCTCAACAAACTAACAAACAACCAATTCCTTTCAGTGAAGTTGACAAGGCAAGAAATAACTTCAACTTAAAAGAAAAAACATATTTAAAGAACGAAGAAAACAAAGTAGCTCACTGTAACACGTGCTGATTGCGAAACCGTAAGGTTAGCCATTAGCACTTCAAGCACAAGGTTTTGCACCTGCACAGATGAGTCAACATCCAATCCAGTAAACATATATACATAACCGTAACAAATATTATAGCTTGATCACGTTAAACTACTAAGCCAATGCTGTGTTTTTCTAAACCTAGCCTACCGAATGCCATAAAAAAAATATATCAAAAAGTTAAACAATGATATAACACACATTGGCGAGAATTCGACAAAAAAACCCCATAAATTATCTTCTCATGAACAGGAATTCATAGCCATAACAACTCGAAAATTCAAAACTATCATCAAATAAACAACACAAAACACCAACAAAAGGAGAAGCAAAGCAAAATCAATCAGTACCATGAGTTCAGCATGAGTTCTACTCGCCGCAAGATCCCACAAAACGCAACCATACTCTTCCCAAACCTCGTCCCCTGCCAATCCACGACACGTGTCCTTATCTTCTCCTCCTCGACTACCATCATTAACTATGTCCATTTTCTCACACTCATTTCCACTCTCTTCCACCATTTGATTCGTATCACCACGGCCGCCATCATCACTGCCGTTAACTCCACGAGAATCACGACTGGTCACGGAATCGATCGGAATAAGTTTCCGAATCAAAGAGATGATGTAACTAGGATCAACGGTTGTTGTAATTTCAAAAAACTGCAATAATAAATAACAAACCCTAACGTCTAATAAATTGTTTGCTCGAAATAATTAAGCAAAGAAAAAACTAAAGCCATTGGATTGTGATGTGACCTCATAATCGGGCGGTGCAGAAGGGTTGCGTGCAAGTTCATCTTCATTGTGACGGGTATCTTCCTCTACGTCGTCGTCTTCGTCTCGGTGTTCTTCTAGCGGGTTTGATTTTGATTCCAACGCCATTTCTTAAGCTTCGATTTTGTTTTGTTTACTTTTTCCCTCTATTTTCAAATCTTCTCACTTTTTATTTCTTTCTCAATTTTGCAGGGTTTCTCTCTTATAGTTACGCAAATACCCCTGACATTTTCCGGTTTTACACTTTACTCTTTGTTTTTTTTTTTTTAAGTGGGACTTGGTAATTTGGACCAGGGAGTGTTAAATAAAATGAGATTTTAAAGGGCTAGTTCTGTGATTAAATAAGTTTGTTTGTTTTTTTGCCTTTTTTAAATTAGAATATGAAACTAGTATAACAAAAAAATATTTTCCTGAATATATGATATTGAGGTATACTCTTAAAGTAATTTTGATGAACATTGTCTTTTTAAACCGTCTTAATTTTTATGTTGACTCTTGTTATTTTGGTTTTTTTTTTCTAATATTTTAAATTGTCAAGGGTACATCTCAAATTAAAAAAAATAAAAATTTTCGGTTTTTAATTTACTTTTTTTTTTAATTTTGGATTTTAGACTAGAGTGTTAATTGTAATAAAATTTTAAAGAGTTAGTCTCGTGGTTATATATATATATATATATATATATTATTGTATTCATGGACTGAAATTTTTTTAAAAAAGTTATTTCTCAAAATACATGAGACCAATATTAAGGATCGTTGAACATTGTTTTAATAAAACTTCTTGATTTTTGAGTAAACTCTCAGTATACTAGTTTTTCTCTGAGATTTTAAATTGTCAAAGGGATCTGTTTTAATGAGATAATGGTCAAAATTAATAAAATGATGTTTTCAAAGGACTGAATCCTAATAAAATTCAAAATACAGGGACTCAAGCATATTTTTAGTGATGGTTCCCGCGTGCAACAACAAACCAACCTCAAAATCCTGTTTCCTTCAGGAAAAGAATCACTGCCTATAAAAACAACCCACCTGCGACCCTTCCACTACATTCTAAGAAAAACAATTTCTTGCTCTTCTTGTCTGAGTTTCCTTCAGTTTTCTCTTTCTTTCTCTGTTAATTTCTTCAATAACAATGGAGTTTCACGAAGGAGACAAAGTAGAAGTATGTAGCAAACAAGAAGGCTTTCTTGGGTCATACTATACAGCAACCGTGGTCGAGAAACTTGACCTCAACTCTTTCGCGGTGCAGTACACCAACTTAGTGGAAGAGGAAGACATGTCAAAGCTACTGATAGAGACTGTTTCTGCTGATGAGGTGAGGCCAGTGCCACCAATAATCAAATTTGGAAGTGGGTTTTCTGCGTTTGATAAGGTCGACGATTTTGATAATGATGGGTGGTGGGCAGGCAAGGTTACCGGACAGAGAGGGCCTATGTATTTTGTCTACTTTGAGACGACAGGGGATGAGATAGCTTACCATGTCTCAAGATTGAGGATTCACTTGGATTGGGCTAATGGAAAGTGGGTTTCTTCAAAAAACATGGTTTCTTGACTGCCTACTGGCTTTATTTCTTGACAAGGAATGACTATTCTACTGTTTGTAGTCTCTAGCCTGGATTGGATCTTCTTTTAGTAGAAGTAATGCTTGATTGCTCTGTCCAGTCTTGTAAGAATCATGAGGATTGGTTTCTTGATTGTTTAATGAGTTTTCTTGAATCATTATTTGTACTGCAAGAATTATCTAGTTGGATTTCTATAACTGATTGAGTTTTCTCTTCTATGCAATTGTGTTTAAGGTAGAATGCCAATCCTTCTCTTCAGCAGCATTTTTTTTCTCTTTGTTTCTTGAATTTTCCCAGTCGGTTTATTGTGTTCATGTCTTTCTGGCCCCTGAACAAATTGACAAGAACAGAAGTGCCAATGCCTCAACATTGAAAAAAGAAGAAGAAAAACTGTGCACGATTAACAAGATGCAAAGGGAATGACTCTGTTTTTTCCCCTCCATTGGTTTCAGATTTGACTAAAATCTTAAAATAGTTTTAGCTTGTTTTATTTAACTGTTGGATCAGGTTGTGTATATGATAAACAAGCAGTTACCAAGCATTAACCATTTTTTTTTACTACATACGAGATTTAAGCGTTTTCCAATGTTAAAATGAATGAAAAGATTCAGTAAGCTGAAGGATTCCTTGGAGTACTTGCGTTCAAACTCTTATATGAAGGTCTCAGGAAACAGCAAGGGCTGGTTTTAGGCCATAATACCTACGCAGTGGCTCTGGTGATGGTTCCCGTCCCCTGAAGTCAATGAAAACCTGAAAGCGTAATGAATCCCAGCCTTATTCAGAACATGAAAATCAGATTACAAAAGAAAAACAAAGAATTTGTTAAGCTGGTATGACCTGGAGGGGTGATTTTCCACCACCAAGAGCTAGAACAGTTTCTCGAAACTTGATACCAGTTTCTTTGACAGCCTGTTTGCAGAAAGATTTATTAAGTTCAGTCATTGAAACCATTTTCTGGAGATTAACAGACAAATCAAGCAGTATCAAGAAAAACAATGTGGTAATTCTATTTAAACCTCTCAAGAGAGGGAAAAAAAACTTGTATGCTTATGATTTAGCTAATTTAGAAACTTGGAGAATTTAATTATCTTTTTTGTTCTTTTAAAGAACTATCTTAATTTAAAAGTTTAAACGGTTAGATGAGGCTCCAAGAATGATTTTATATTACTCACCAATACTTTTATTGGCTTTACTTAAAGTTTCATGATACTTCTTTGGTTAGGTAATCACTGATGGCAGACTACCTTGACAAGGCTCTTTCTAATTGAAACATAGATTCTGCGAGAACTGATCATGCATATCAAATGAAAGAGGCGTAGACTGATACGGACATGGCATATTAATGCTATATCAAACTGCATAAGCAGAAAGATAACAAATCGATACAGAAGCAAGATGTGTAAGAGGTGAACTTATCCATCAATTTTGACAACCAAAAGGTACAAATCTTTTTCTGTTTCTTTCGCTGTGCAGCACTTAGATCTAGTCATAACGAAATGGTCCTCAAGATGGCTGGTAATTAAGAGTTTGCAGCCTTATCAAATGCGCTGCTGTTCGTGCTTTATATTCTCCACTTTATTAACTGTGAGAAACATTTACAGTTTTCTTTATAGAGTATTCTTCTTTCATTTTCTACATTTGAGTACATTTCTTTCCAGGAATTCATTGACATCTAGATTTTCTTATTAGTCAAGTAAAGGACAGCAGCTCCATAATAATATGCAGAACTATACATGGACCATCACTTCTAAGGTGTGAGAACTTGTAGAAACTACTTTGACATAGAAATTCGATGCCATACCTTTTCATTATTCAAGCCAGCCTCCTCAAATGCCGAGAAAGCATCGGCAGCTAATACCTCTGCCCACTGATATCGAGAATTTTCAAATTCAGAAAGTTAAGGAATGTAAAAGGCATCAGTACTAATGTAAAAACTCATTTCAAGGAAGCTAACTAGAACTGTTTAATAATATTAAAAGGAAGTTCTAGTATTCAGCAACTTAAATATGTACCTGGTAGCAATAGTAACCAGCTGCATATGTATCTGAAACAGAAATGATGAATGAGAAACTGTTCATTGGAAGACAAGGGTCCAGTTGAAATATATAATTGGATTTTGATTAGCACCTGCAAATATGTGACTGAAACTACAGAGGAATCTGTCCTCTGGTTGTAGGGGCATCACTTGTGTCTTTCTACTCACTCTTTGATCAATATCAAAGACAGATTCTAGCCCACCTGGAATATAATTTTTATGGAGCTCCAAATCCACACTTGCAAATCGTAGCTACAAATGACATTCTGAACAATTAAAATCCTCCCTTTTGAGTAACGAATTAAGAAATTCTGTTTCCCCATTGACAGATCATCTAAGGTTATTGTCTTCGTAATATGATTTAACTCCCTGGTTGTTAAGCATAGGCATAAGGGTGGGTCTTAGAGAGGCCGCTTAATGCAGGAATGCTTAAGTTCAGAACTTTAGCCTGATCTTTTATTCCTAGACCCCTTTCAAAGATGGCCACAATTGTGTAGAATGGCTGTTGGCACAGCCTCTCTTAATTAAAACTTTGAAGAACAGAACGGACGCCAGTTGTATACATAAAAATAATAACAGAAGTTTCTATATAGGTTGAGCAGAAAGGTAAGGAAATGAATTCAAGTATAATTCCATCTACCTGACGAAGCAATTCTGAACCTGCACGGAAAGTCCTTGTTGCAAGGAGCTTCGAACATATTTCTTCAGGTAGACTCTCTCCAGTTTTATAGTGTTTAGCAATGCTCATCAAAGTATCTCTGCGAAATAGGGATGCAAAACACATCATTTTAACTGAAAGCGAAAGGCAGAGTATCACTTAGCATTAACAAGGTTGAATACTGCAACAATAGGACACTTAAAGTTTCCCATTTGGAAAAGTAAAGGTTACAGCGAGTATGGACTATAGGCAGTCAAGGCAAGGATGGAATTTGATGCGGCATGGATCGAACAAATGGTTGAAATGAAAAGGAAACGGCAAGTAGAATGATTACGATAGTTATTTTATATAACATTACCTTTGGTAACACCAATGTTCCATGAACTGAGAACGTAATTCAACAGCATCCCATTCTATCCCTTTTGTACCAGAAACAAGACCTTCATCTTGATTGGTCAGCATATGCTGAAGGGCATGGCCGAACTCATGGAACAGAGCCTCAACCTGGTGCCATCAACAATGAGATATCAGAAATCAAAAGATGCAGAAATATAACTTTTCCAGCTAAGATGAAATGCAGAACCTACCTCACGAAAGGTCATGAGACTTGGCTTGCCAGCCAATGGTGGTGTTTGATTACACACAATATGCACAACCGGTAGCCTGCATGATGTAGCATCATGTGAAACTACACGACTGCGACCAACAACCAAATCCACCCATGCCCCACCGCGTTTCCCATGAGGACGAGAATATGGATCAAAATAGAAGTACGCTATAGGAACATCTGACAAGTTTTTGACACAATAGAATCTGACATCATTGTTCCAAACCTGAAGAGTCATAAACCAAACGGCATTTGCAGGCACGTTGCAGTTTGATGTTGAAACCATGAATACATAAACCAATTTTAGGATGTGAAACGATTACCGGTGCTAATCCATCAGCTGGGTAAATATTAATACCAAAGAGCTTCTTTCCAAGGCTAAAAAGACCTTCTATAACCCTTGACAGTGGGAAAAAAGCACGTAGTTCTTCCTGCAGCCAAGAAAACAAGCAGGGAACACCATTTAGCCTTACTTAAAGTGGAAAAAAAACTCAAAACAAAGAGATGAATACAAAGTTTCCATCCATATTCACATTGATTTCTTATGCTATAAAGAGGGAAGGGATCTACCTCATTAATGTCATACCTCGACTCGCGAAGCCTCTCGCTCCAGAAGTTGATGTCCCAGTGTCTAAGTTGGTTGGCTTCCACAGCATTATGACCTTTAGCAAAAATCTCAAGGTCTTCCATGTCTTCAAAGAATAAAAAGTTAGTTACTCCATTGACAAAAATATTCACAATGTTCAACATCTTATCAAGTTAAATATCAAATTCAATCATCTGTAAATGGTCATCTTAAAACATGACAACAGGTGCTCTTATCTAGGTACTAGACAGTAAAACCCCAGAGAAACCCTGGAATAATCAGGATGGAAAAATATGAATCCCTAAATAAGAACTAAATGGGAAATAGAATAAAAGCCAATTACCTTGAATTGCAGAACTGTGGCATGCATTACAAAGTTCCTCAATAAGCTCCTCTGTCTTATCAACTGTCGCCATTTTTGTTTCCATGCTTACCTGGAATGACCATGCCCGAGTTACTAAGATCAGCAGAATGAACATTTAACACGCACTGCATGTCCTACCTCAGCGTAATTATCGAATCCAAGAAGCTTTGCCTTCTCCAACCTAAGCTTCAAAATGTGATTGATGATTTCTGTATTGTCAAGAACTCCAGTTGAAGCACGAGTGACATAAGCACGGTATAGTTCTTCACGTAAAGAACGATTCTTTGCATGTTGCATGATTGAACGATAGCTTGGACCAGCCAATGTGACAATCCATGGACCATTTTCAGCAGTTGCATTTTCGTGACCCTTGATTCTCAAGAGTATGAAGCATATAAGAGAACGAAGAAATGCGAGAAATGACTTGGCAAAGTGCAAGTTGTAACAATGCAGGCCAGTATTTTGACACAGTATACCTTGGACACTGCCATTTGTGCAGCCATTGCAAGCCCAGTAGCTGTCATTCCTTCAATGTCCTTCTTATCTGTAATTAATTTTTCAAATTTGTTCGTTGCATCTAAAATATTCTCCTCAAACTGCTGTGCTAGCTTCTCCAACTCCTGAACTCAATGACAGGGAATATTCACAAATCTATAAAAATAACATACATTGCAGCGGTAACTACTTTCTGAATTCCTTTTCATTTCCCCAAGAAGATTTAAAGGCTACAAACATGTTTAGCTTAGAATTATCCCACTTATGATGCTCTAATAATCAGAGAAGGTAATTTCCTGATACTGCTGACAAGGGAAAATAATATCTCCTGGAATCAAGATCGACTCAAGCTCAGATCTGAAGAAGGAAAGCTAACTCGTTCATTTGCTTGTCTTTTTTCTGTATCATTACTGCTTTAATGTGTGTCATCAATGTCGAAACTCACCTGTTGAATCTCATTGAAACGTTGTCTTTTATCATCCTCAAGAGAAACACCATTGAGGACTGCCTCCTTTATTTGAGCTGCGGAAAGCATAGACAAATGCAGTTTATGATGAATCTGTATGTTGTACACCAACGAATTATACCATGAGCTAAAAGATCAGATCATCACCAATGAACCATCGCACATCCAATGGATGGAAAAACTGAGCAGAAAGTATAGAACGTAATATTTTAGACTATAACAATTAACAACAGTTTAAATAACCCTTGTGCTGCAGAGTAAAACAAATTTTTTTTTACGCCGCATATATAAAAAATAAAAGCTAATGCTGTATGTAGAAATAATTCTGATTGTCAATAATTCTAAACTTGTTCTAAAAAGCAACATTCAAAACTATTTACTATTTAAACATTAGCTAAATAATGAAAATCCAGATCAAATAAAATCTCTGAAAACCTAACTAGAAAAAGAATGCGAAAATAACTAGAAAAATAAACAAGATTCCAACATGGCAACTTCCAAGTCTAATTGGGACCAACTCTGTAGAGAACTGAGCGTGCAGAATACGCTGACCAAGTTTCAACTCGATTCAACTGGTGGATCTAAAATTCAGTCTGTTTTCGTCAAAATGATCGTTCGACTCGTTTAGACTTTTTATTAGGCTTGTAACTGTGGATCTAGTCTATACACATATATGCTAGACGTTCAACATTAATTTTACACCAACAAAACCAAAACCAGATAAGTTGTAGTTCATTAAGCTGCAATACCTTCCACTATGCGTTTTCGTGCCTCGTTCAAGCTCTCCCATTCAGAAGATTGTCGAATGGCTTTAAATGCAGTGTATATAGGTTTACTTTGGTCCAATCTAAGCTGGAACTTTACCTTCTCTGGCTGCAAGAAAACATTTTTTTTTTCTTTAACCTAAAAAACACAGCCCGTGATTCATATGAAGATGGTAAAGAAACAGGTAATTACACAGTTACCTGGACTTCTTCGATGGCTGAACGAAGTTCAGGAGAATCCATAACAGAATTCAGATGGTTCACAATCCCCCAAACAACAGATAATCTGTCTTTTATCTTCTCCAATGGTTCCACCAATTTTGGCCATGTTGGTTCTCCTCTAGTCTCCAACTCAACCAAATTACTCTCCTACACATATCACAGAATCATAAGTTCCAGGAAAATCTTCAATTCGTGCAGTGAATTACAGTAAAAAACAATTGCCAGAACAAAAAAAAAAAACAGGAGAAAGATCCGAAGCTTAACACAACGTACAAGCTGGTCCAAGAGTGAGAGGATGGCAGGGGAGACGTGCTTGGGCTGGATGGCATCATAAGGAGGAAAGAGGAAGTCCTCCAGCAAGGGATTGTTGTATTGATAATCAACTGCCATGGATGACAATCACTTGATAGATCATTCCTAGTTATCATCATATGACAACTATTTATGTATTTAACAAACATATTACAAGACTCTTTGACTTTTGTGCTCCTATGAATTTATTTATTTATTTTTCACATTTCTAGCTTGATTATCCTGATGTGTGCTAGTTAATAAATTAATGGAGAATTTGGTGGGCAGGCAGCGTACCATGTGGAGTTGTGGACTATATTTAATGAAATTGATGGGCGTAGTTCGGACTAGGATGATTTGATTGGCTTGATCTAAGTCTATGCAAAAATTACTTAATCGAATAAATTGTATTATTCTTACGGAAATATTTTTTTTCTTAATTTTATAGTTTTAAATATTAGAGTAACCGTTCATTAGAATTATTAAATCTTTTTAAAATACCAAATCATTGTGGAGAATGAAACCCGATCCCAAAGAGTGCTAATCGAGGTGGACAAGTAACCACAAAGCTTAAGCCAAGTGTCAAACACCAAACAACCAACACGTGGCAGTTCCTCAAGCTCTTTGCATTAAAATTCCATTAAATTGAGCAATTGAAAGAGAAAAACACATGATCAATGACGAAACTAAATCTAAGCCACAAATAGCACTAACCGTCGTTTTTAACTAACTACCTAATTAAAAAATAATTTAAAAATCCAAAAAAACCTATATTTTATCGCTAAAAAGCCAATCAGATCCTCTCTCTCACACCTACATTCCTCTCACTTCAGCTCCGTTACAGTCCATGACCGAACCTCTCTCACCACATCAATGGCTTTATCTCTTCAATTTCCGCCGGCACTACCTAACCACCACCTCCTCTTCTCTCACTCTACACTCCCATCCTCCTCGCCTCCTCCTCTCTCTCTCATCCACAAGAGAAAATTATTTCCACTGTTTCCCATCGCAGTGAGATCATCTTCCAGAGTCAAATGTTTGACCAAATCAACGGAGGAGGATCGAAGCGAACAAGAAAGCAGCTTAGTCTCTGACTCTGATGTCGAAGAAGAAGCAGAAATCAGAGAAGACACTAAAGTCCAGCTCCAACAGAACAAGAGGATTCCAACAACATCGTCGTTTGGTGATTCTCTCTCCCTTGGGATTCGTGAGCATGTTTATGAGGTGCGTTTTTTCTTTCCTTTTCCTTTGGTGTGGTGTCATTTTTGTTTCTGCTAATCGTTTTGATTTTCGTTTTGAAGGTTTTAGAAGTTAAGCCAAATGGAATGGTATCCACTCGGAAAATAAACAGGCGTCAGTTACTCAAGTCTAGCGGTGACTGCCAAAATTAATTTTTTAATTTAATATATTTGTAATTGATTATTTAATTAATTAAAATTGTTATCTTTTTAAAAATCATCAGGTCTCCGACCAAGAGATATCCGCAGTGTTGATCCATCATTATTTTTGACAAACTCAATGCCCTCTTTGCTGGTAATTATTTTTTAAAATTAATTACTTGCTGGGAATTTTGTGTATGCTTGGCTTCAACAGTTGAATTGTGGTTAACTTATAGGTTCGTGAGCATGCTATCTTGCTCAATCTGGGCTCATTGCGAGCGATAGCAATGCAAGAATGTGTCCTTATATTTGACTATAATCGGTAATTTTTTTATTCCGCAGCAGCACAAATTATTTCCATCTCTTTTATTATTCTTTTTGCTTGAGTTTAGCTAATGGTCAATCTCCTCCGTGTTCTGGTCCTTGTTAGGAGAGGAGGAAAAGCTTTTATAGATACCCTGTTGCCTCGGTTGAACCCCAGAAACTCGAATGGAGGGCCATGCATGCCGTTTGAGCTTGAGGTCTGTCAGGTGTTCTTTATTCTTTACTTTATCAGTGCTGAAACATGAACACTGCTAGATGAATGCGTTTTGATGTCTATATGTTGCGATTTGTGGAAAAGCTATATATTTTTGAAGTGGCTTCAGTGTTGAACTTTTAGGTTGTTGAAGCAGCATTGCTATCACGAGTACAACGTTTGGAGCAGAGACTGATGAATATAGAACCTCGTGTGAGTATGGGAACATAGTGAGTATATTTTTATTATGTGTTGTTTTTTCTTTTGCGTGCGTCTTGATGCTCTTTAAAATTCTTTGTTTTGCCAGAAGTGTTTCTGTACTATTTTTAGTTCTCGAGATTCAAATTTGTAAAAAGGGGATGGTAACTAATCACTTAGTTGATACTTGAGTATAACATGCTTTACTTGATATTGCTAGGGTCAGGATTGCATAATATTTTCCCTTGTTGCTTTACTAAAACATGAACAAAGTCCTTCATTCTTCTTTTAATAAACCTCGATGATCTGTACATTGCTTCTGCATTGATACGTATTCAGCTTGCTTGCTAGGTTACATATTATGGTCTTCCTGACATGCTAAATCTTTACACCCGGTCCTTTACTGTTTGCTCCAGGTTCAAGCTTTACTCAAGGTTTTGCCCAACCGGTTAACTGCAGATATACTGGAGGAACTTCGTATTAGCAAGCAAGCCTTGGTACAGTTTCTGACTGTACTTGGAATGTCGTAACTGTTGTGACAAGAAATGGTCTTTAATTCTTACACCTTCACTTTTTCATTAAAGGTTGAATTGGGTTCAAGGGCAGGGGCTCTTCGCCAAATGCTGCTTGATCTTTTGGAGGACGAACATGAAATACGCAGGATATGTATAATGGGAAGAAACTGCAAACTCAAAGGAAATAACGTTGTGGAATGCTCTGTTCCCTTAGAAAAGCAAATTGCTGAAGGTAAGACCTACAGAGGCTCCGTATGCTTGACTTGAATAAGCAATGTTCCAATTTTGCATTCTTCTTCTACTTCTTCTTTCTTTCTTTTTTATGGAAAAAGAGATTTATATCAGAGAAAAGGAAAATAATTTACTAAAATAGGTTTAACCAGGGATTGATTTTTGTCATTTGCAGAAGAGGAGGAAGAAATTGAGATGCTTTTGGAAAATTACCTTCAGAGGTCTTTCCCCGGTCCATT
>Ga0325414_1001894_pt1 | contig 20711 bp, 2 predicted proteins | sample PopdelMetagenome_8_FD_206183 | JGI IMG/M metagenome (GOLD analysis project Ga0325414, IMG submission 206183) | Populus deltoides microbial communities from Bellville, Georgia, United States - Leaf-PdKOR-R3 | ecosystem: Host-associated > Plants > Phyllosphere > Phylloplane/Leaf | place: USA... | reverse complement strand
AAGAGAAGAGGGGAGGGTCGGCTGTCATTAGAAAGAAAAGGAGGGTTCGAAGCCTTGATTCGCATCAGGTAAGATATTCTAAACCTGGTCTTATGAGTCATTTCAAGTCGATTATGAATTGATGCCTAGATGTTAATTTATATATGGAGTTCTTAGACTTGAATTGAGGAAAAAGTAAGAGTTGTTAAAGTAAAGAACTTCATGTGTTGTTTGTAAATGGAAAGGTTGATGAATCTGGACAGTTTCATCTCTTGACCTTCAAAGAGATTTTGGGCAGGAGAATGAAGGAATTAGGATCAAGTTCCTTCATAGAAATTGTAGTTTTGGATGTTTATTAATGAGTGATTTTGACTACTTTAGAGGAAGAAATGGGTTCTTCCCAAAACAGAGAACTTGTAGCCTCATGTCATACCTTTCCAAAGCCACAAATTTTGCTTAAATCGGAGTTCTATAACTCCAGATATAGTTAAAAATCTGAGGAGAGGTCAAACAGTAACAGTTCAAAAATGGACAATAATAGTTGGACAGTAACAGTCCAAGCGTTTGTTAATGAGCGATTTTGACTACCTTAGAGGCAGAACTCGGTTCTTCCCAAAACATAGAACTTGTAGCCACAAGTCTTAGCTTTCCAATGCCATAAATTTCACTTGAATCGGAGTTCTATAACTCCAGATATGGTTAATAATATGAGGAGAGGTCAGACAGTAACAGTTAAAAAATGGACAGTAACAGTTGGATAGTAATAGTCCAAGCGTTTGTTAATGAGCGATTTGGACTACCTTAGAGGCAGAACTCGGTTCTTCCCAAAACATAGAACTTGTAGCCTCATGTCTTACCTTTCCAACGCCATAAATTTTGCTTAAATCGGACTATAACTCTAGATATAGTTAAAAATCTGAGGAGAGGTCAGACAGTAACAGTTCAAAAATGGACAGTAACAGTTGGACAGTAACAGTCTAAGCGTTTGTTAATGAGCAATTTTGACTGCCTTAGAGGCAGAACTAAGTTCTTCCCAAAACATAGAACTTGTAGCCTCATGTCTTACCTTTCCAACTCCATAAATTTCATTTGAATCAGAGTTCTATAACACCAGATATAGTTAAAAATCTGAGAAGAGGTCAGACAGTAACAGTTCAAAAATGGACAGTAATAGTCCAAGTATTTGTTAATGAGCGATTTTGACTACCTTAGAGGGAGAACTAGGTTCTTCCCAAAACATAGAACTTGTAGCCTCATGTCTTACCTTTCCAATGCCACAAATTTCGCTTAAATCAGACTTCTATAACTCTTGATATAGTTAAAAATCTGAGGAGAGGTCAGATAGTAACAGTTCAAAAATGGACAATAACAGTTGGACAGTAACAGTGCAAGTGTTTGTTAATGAGCGATTTGGACTACTTTAGAGGCAGAACTCGGTTCTTCCCAAAACATAGAACTTGTAGCCTCATGTCTTACCTTTCCAACTCCATAAATTTCATTTGAATCGGAGTTCTATAACACCAGATATAGATAAAAATCTGAGGAGAGGTCAGACAGTAACAGTTCAAAAATGGACAGTAACAGTCCAAGCGTTTGTTAATGAGCAATTATGACTGCCTTAGAGGCAGAACTAGGTTCTTCCCAAAACATAGAACTTGTAGCCTCATGTCTTACCTTTCCAACTCCATAAATTTCATTTGAATCGGAGTTCTATAACACCAGATATAGTTAAAAATCTAAGGAGAGGTCAGACAGTAACAGTTCAAAAATGGACCGTAACAGTTGGACACTAACAGTGCAAGCGTTTGTTAATGAGCGATTTTGACTACCTTAGAGGCAGAACTCGATTCTTCCTAAAACATAGAACTTGTAGCCTCATGTCTTACCTTTCCAACGCCATAAATTTCGATTAAATCGGTCTTCTATAACTCCTGATATAGTTAACAATCTGAGGAGGGGTCAGACAGTAACAGTTCAAAAATGGACAGTAACAGTTGGATACTAACAGTCCAAGTGTTTGTTAATGAGCGATTTGGACTATCTTAGAGGCAGAACTAGGTTCTTCCCAAAACATAGAACTTGTAGCCTCATGTCTTACCTTTCCAACTCCATAAATTTCACTTGAATCGGAGTTCTATAACACCAGATATAGTTAAATATCTGAGGAGAGGTCAGACAGTAACAGTTCAAAAATGGACAGTAACAGTCCAAGTATTTGTTAATGAGCGATTTTGACTACCTTAGAGGCAAAACTCGGTTCTTCCCAAAACATAGAACTTGTAGCCTCATGTCTTACCTTTCCAACGCCACAAATTTCGCTTAAATCAGACTTTTATAACTCATGATATAGTTAACAATTTGAGGAGAGGTCAGATAGTAACAATTCAAAAATGGACAGTAACAGTTGGACAGTAACAGTCCAATCGTTTGTTAATGAGTGATTTGGACTACCTTAGAGGCAAAACTCGGTTCTACCCAAAACATAAAACTTGTATCCTCATGTCTTATCTTTCCAATGCCATAAATTTCACTTGAATCGGAGTTCTATAACTCCAGATATAGTTAAAAATCTGAGGAGAGGTCAGACAGTAACAGTTCAAAAATGGACAGTAACAGTTGGACAGTAACAGTCCAAGCGTTTGTTAATGAGTGATTTGGACTACCTTAGAGGCAGAACTCGGTTCTTCCCAAAACATAGAAGTTGTAGCCTCTTGTCTTACCTTTCCAATGCCATAAATTTTGCTTAAATCGGACTATAACTCTAGATATAGTTAAAAATCTGAGGAGAGGTCAGACAGTAACAGTTCAAAAATGGACACTAACAGTCCAAGCGTTTGTTAATGAGCAATTTTCACTGCCTTAGAGGCAGAACTAGGTTCTTCCTAAAACATAGAACTTGTAGCCTCATGTCTTACCTTTCCAACTCCATAAATTTCACTTGAATCGGAGTTCAATAACACCAGATATAGTGAAAAATCTGAGGAGATGTCAGACAGTAACAGTTCAAAAATGGACAGTAACAGTCCAAGTATTTGTTAATGAGCGATTTTGACTACCTTAGAGGCAAAACTGGGTTCTTCCCAAAACATAGAACTTGTAGCCTCATATCTTACCTTTCCAACGCCATAAATTTCGCTTAAATCAAAATTCTATAATTCCTGATATAGTTAAAAATCTGAGGAGAGGTCTGACAGTAACAGTTCAAAAATGGACAGTAACAGTTGGATAGTAATAGTCCAAGCGTTTGTTAATGAGCGATTTGGACTACCTTAGAGACAGAACTCGGTTCTTCCCAAAACATAGAACTTGTAGCCTCATGTCTTACCTTTCCAACGCCATAAATTTTGCTTAAATCGGACTATAACTCTAGATATAGTTAAAAATCTGAGGAGAGGTCAGACAGTAACAGTTCAAAAATGGACAGTAACAGTTGGACAGTAACAGTCTAAGCGTTTGTTAATGAGCAATTTTGACTGCCTTAGAGGCAGAACTAAGTTCTTCCCAAAACATAGAACTTGTAGCCTCATGTCTTACCTTTCCAACTCCATAAATTTCATTTGAATCAGAGTTCTATAACACCAGATATAGTTAAAAATCTGAGAAGAGGTCAGACAGTAACAGTTCAAAAATGGACAGTAATAGTCCAAGTATTTGTTAATGAGCGATTTTGACTACCTTAGAGGGAGAACTAGGTTCTTCCCAAAACATAGAACTTGTAGCCTCATGTCTTACCTTTCCAATGCCACAAATTTCGCTTAAATCAGACTTCTATAACTCTTGATATAGTTAAAAATCTGAGGAGAGGTCAGATAGTAACAGTTCAAAAATGGACAATAACAGTTGGACAGTAACAGTGCAAGTGTTTGTTAATGAGCGATTTGGACTACCTTAGAGGCAGAACTCGGTTCTTCCCAAAACATAGAACTTGTAGCCTCATGTCTTACCTTTCCAACTCCATAAATTTCATTTGAATCGGAGTTCTATAACACCATATATAGATAAAAATCTGAGGAGAGGTCAGACAGTAACAGTTCAAAAATGGACAGTAACAGTCCAAGTATTTGTTAATGAGCGATTTTGACTACCTTAGAGGCAAAACTCGGTTCTTCCCAAAACATAGAACTTGTAGCCTCATGTCTTACCTTTCCAACGCCACAAATTTCGCTTAAATCAGACTTTTATAACTCATGATATAGTTAACAATTTGAGGAGAGGTCAGATAGTAACAATTCAAAAATGGACAGTAACAGTTGGACAGTAACAGTCCAATCGTTTGTTAATGAGTGATTTGGACTACCTTAGAGGCAAAACTCGGTTCTACCCAAAACATAAAACTTGTATCCTCATGTCTTATCTTTCCAATGCCATAAATTTCACTTGAATCGGAGTTCTATAACTCCAGATATAGTTAAAAATCTGAGGAGAGGTCAGACAGTAACAGTTCAAAAATGGACAGTAACAGTTGGACAGTAACAGTCCAAGCGTTTGTTAATGAGTGATTTGGACTACCTTAGAGGCAGAACTCGGTTCTTCCCAAAACATAGAAGTTGTAGCCTCTTGTCTTACCTTTCCAATGCCATAAATTTTGCTTAAATCGGACTATAACTCTAGATATAGTTAAAAATCTGAGGAGAGGTCAGACAGTAACAGTTCAAAAATGGACACTAACAGTCCAAGCGTTTGTTAATGAGCAATTTTCACTGCCTTAGAGGCAGAACTAGGTTCTTCCTAAAACATAGAACTTGTAGCCTCATGTCTTACCTTTCCAACTCCATAAATTTCACTTGAATCGGAGTTCAATAACACCAGATATAGTGAAAAATCTGAGGAGATGTCAGACAGTAACAGTTCAAAAATGGACAGTAACAGTCCAAGTATTTGTTAATGAGCGATTTTGACTACCTTAGAGGCAAAACTGGGTTCTTCCCAAAACATAGAACTTGTAGCCTCATATCTTACCTTTCCAACGCCATAAATTTCGCTTAAATCAAAATTCTATAATTCCTGATATAGTTAAAAATCTGAGGAGAGGTCTGACAGTAACAGTTCAAAAATGGACAATAACAGTTGGACAGTAACAGTCCAAGAGTTTGTTAATGAGCAATTTGGACTACCTTAGAGGCAGAACTCGGTTCTTCCCAAAACATGGAACTTGTAGCCCCATGTCTTAGCTTTCCAACGCCACAAATTTCACTTGAATCCGAGTTCTATAACTCCAGATATAGTTAAAAATATGAGGAGAGGTCAGACAGTAACAGTTCAAAAATGGACAGTAACAATTGGATAGTAACAGTCCAAGCGTTTGTTATTGAGCGATTTGGACTACCTTAGAGGCAGAACTCGGTTATTCCCAAAACATAGAACTTGTAGCCTCATGTCTTACCTTTCCAACTCCATAAATTTCATTTGAATCCGAGGTCTATAACACCAGATATAGATAAAAATCTGAGGAGAGGTCAGATAGTAACAGTTCAAAAATGGACAGTAACAGTCCAAGCGTTTGTTAATGAGCAATTTTGACTGCCTTAGAGGCAGAACTAGGTTCTTCCCAAAACATAGAACTTGTAGCCTCATGTCTTACCTTTCCAACTCCATAAATTTCATTTGAATTGGAGTTCTATAACACCAGATTTAGTTAAAAATCTGAGGAGAGGTCACACAGTAACAGTTCAAAAATGGACAGTAATAGTCCAAGTATTTGTTAATGAGCGATTTTGACTACCTTAGAGGCAGAACTAGGTTCTTCCCAAAACATAGAACTTGTAGCCTCATATCTTACCTTTCCAACGCCAGAAATTTCGATTAAATCGGACTTCTATAACTCTTGATATAGTTAAAAATCTGAGGAGAGGTCAGACAGTAACAGTTCAAAAATGGACAGTAACAGTTGGATAGTAACAGTCCAAGTGTTTGTTAATGAGCGATTTGGACTACCTTAGAGGCAGAACTCGGTTCTTCCCAAAACATAGAACTTGTAGCTTCATGTCTTACATTTCCAACTCCATAAATTTCATTTGAATCGGAGTTCTATAACACCAGATATAGATAAAAATTTGAGGAGAGGTCAGAAAGTAACAGTTCAAAAATGGACAGTAACAGTCCAAGCGTTTGTTAATGAGCAATTTTGACTGCCTTAGAGGCAGAACTAGGTTCTTCCCAAAACATAGAACTTGTAGCCTCATGTCTTACCTTTCCAACTCCATAAATTTCATTTGAATCGGAGTTCTATAACACCAGATATTGTTAAAAATCTGAGAAGAGGTCAGACAGTAACAGTTCAAAAATGGACCGTAACAGTTGGACACTAACAGTGCAAGCGTTTGTTAATGAGCGATTTTGACTACCTTAGAGGCAGAACTCGATTCTTCCTAAAACATAGAACTTGTAGCCTCATGTCTTACCTTTCCAACGCCATAAATTTCGCTTAAATCGGTCTTCTATAACTCCTGATATAGTTAACAATCTGAGGAGGGGTCAGACAGTAACAGTTCAAAAATGGACAGTAACAGTTGGAGAGTAACAGTCCAAGTGTTTGTTAATGAGCGATTTGGACTATCTTAGAGGCAGAACTAGGTTCTTCCCAAAACATAGAACTTGTAGCCTCATGTCTTACCTTTCCAACTCCATAAATTTCATTTGAATCGGAGTTCTATAACACCAGATATAGATAAAAATTTGAGGAGAGGTCAGAAAGTAACAGTTCAAAAATGGACAGTAACAGTCCAAGCGTTTGTTAATGAGCAATTTTGACTGCCTTAGAGGCAGAACTAGGTTCTTCCCAAAACATAGAACTTGTAGCCTCATGTCTTACCTTTCCAACTCCATAAATTTCATTTGAATCGGAGTTCTATAACACCAGATATTGTTAAAAATCTGAGAAGAGGTCAGACAGTAACAGTTCAAAAATGGACCGTAACAGTTGGACACTAACAGTGCAAGCGTTTGTTAATGAGCGATTTTGACTACCTTAGAGGCAGAACTCGATTCTTCCTAAAACATAGAACTTGTAGCCTCATGTCTTACCTTTCCAACGCCATAAATTTCGCTTAAATCGGTCTTCTATAACTCCTGATATAGTTAACAATCTGAGGAGAGGTCAGACAGTAACAGTTCAAAAATGGACAGTAACAGTTGGACAGTAACAGTGCAAGCATTTGTTAATGAGCGAATTTGACTACCTTAATGGCAGAACTAGGTTCTTCCCAAAACATAGAACTTGTAGCCTCATGTCTTACCTTTCCAACTCCATAAATTTCATTTGAATCGGAGTTCTATAACTCTAGATACAGTTAAAAATTTGAGGAGAGGTCTGACAGTAACAGTTCAAAAATGCACAGTAACAGTTGGACAGTAATAGTCCAAGCGTTTGTTAATGAGCGATTTGGACTACCTTAGAGGTAGAACTCGGTTCTTCCCAAAACATAGAACTTGTAGCCTCATGTCTTACCTTTCCAACGCCACAAATTTCGCTTTAATCGCAGTTCTATAACTCCAGATATAGTTAAAAATATGAGAAGAGGTCAGACAGTAACAGTTCAAAAATGGACAGTAACAGTTGGACAGTAACAGTGCAAGCGTTTGTTAATAAGAGATTTTGACTACCTTAGAGGGAGAAATCGCACAGAACTTATAGCCTCATGTCTTACCTTTCCAACGCCACAAATTTCACTTGAATCGGAGTTTTATAACACCAAATATAGTTACAAATCTGAGGAGAGGTCAGACAGTAACACTTCAAAAATGGACAGTAACAGTTGGACAGTAACAGACCAAGTATTTGTTAATGAGCAATTTTGACTACCTTAGAGGCAGAACTGGGTTCTTCTCAAAACGTAGAACTTGTAGCCTCATGTCTTACCTTTCCAACTCCATAAATTTCATTTGAATCGGAGTTCTATAACACCAGATATAGTTAAAAATCTGAAGAGAGGTCAGACAGTAACAGTTCAAAAATGGACCGTAACAGTTGGACAGTAACAATGCAAGCGTTTGTTAATGAGCGATTTTGACTACCTTAGAGGTAGAATTCGATTCTTCCTAAAACATAGAACTTGTAGCCCCATGTCTTACCTTTCCAACGCCATAAATGTCGCTTAAATCGGAGTTCTATAACTCTAGATACAGTTAAAAATCTGAGGAAAGGTCTGACAGTAACAGTTCAAAAATGGACAGTAACAGTGCAAGCATTTGTTAATGAGAGATTTTGACTACCTTAAAGGCAGAACTGGGTTCTTCCCAAAACATTGAACTTGTAGGCTCATGTCTTATCTTTCCAACGCCATAAATTTCACTTCAATCAGAGTTCTATAACTCCAGATATAGTTAAAAATTTGAGAAGAGGTCCGACAGTAACAGTTCAAAAATGGACAGTAACAGTGCAAGCGTTTGTTAATGAGAGATTTTGACTACCTTAGAGGCAGAAATCGATTCTTCCCAAAACATAGCATTTGTAGCCTCATGTCTTACCTTTCCAATGCCATAAGTTTCGCTTCAATCGAAGTTTTATAACTCCAGATATAGTTAAAAATCTGAGAAGAGGTCAGACAGTAACAGTTCAAAAATGGACAGTAATAGTTGGACAGTAACAGTCCAAGCGTTTGTTAATGACTGATTTGGACTACCTTAGAGGCAGAACTCGGTTCTTCCCAAAACATAGAACTTGTAGCCTCATGTCTTAGCTTTCCAACGCCATAAATTTCACTTGAATTGGAGTTCTATAACTCCAGATATAGTTAAAAATATGAGGAGAGGTCAGACAGTAACATTTTAAAAATGGACCTTAATAGTTGGACGGTAACAGTGCAAGCGTTTGTTATTGAGCGATTTTGAATCCCTTAGAGGCAGAACTCGATTCTTCCCAAAACATAGAACTTGTAGCCTCATGTCTTACCTTTCCAACGCCATAAATTTCGCTTAAATCGGACTATAACTCTAGATATAGTTAAAAATCTGAGGAGCGGTCAGACAGTAACAGTTCAAAAATGGACAGTAACAGTTGGACAGTAACAGCGCAAGCGTTTGTTAATGAGCGATTTTGAATCCCTCAGAGGCAGAAGTCGATTCTTCCCAAAACATAGAACTTGTAGCCTCATGTCTTAGCTTTCTAACGCCACAAATTTCACTTGAATCAAAGTTCTATAACTCCAGATATAGTTAAAAATCTGACACGAGGTCAGACAGTAACATTTCAAAAATGGACATTAACAGTTGGACAGTAACAGTCCAAGCGTTTGTTAATGAGCGATTTGGACTACCTTAGAGGGAGAACTCGGTTCTTCCCAAAATATAGAACTTGTAGCCTCATGTCTTACCTTTCCAACGCCACAAATTTTACTTCAATCAGAGTTCTATAACTCCAGATATAGTTAAAAATATGAGAAGAGGTCAGACAGTAACAGTTCAAAAATGGACAGTAACAGTGCAAGCATTTGTTAATGAGGGATTTTGACTACCTTAGAGGCAGAACTCGATTCTTCCCAAAACACAGAACTTGTAGCCTCATGTCTTACCTTTCCAACGCCACAAATTTCGCTTAAATCGAAGTTCTATAACTCTAGATATAGTTAAAAATCTAAGGAGAGGTCAGACAGTAACAGTTCAAAAATGGACAGTAACAGTCCAAACATTTGTTAATGAGTGATTTTGACTACCTTACATGCAAAAGTGGGTTCTTCCCAAAACATAGAACTTGTAGCTCCATGTCTTACCTTTCCAACTTCATAAATTTCACTTGAATCGGACTTCTATAACACCAGATATAGTTAAAAATATGAGGAGAGGTCAGACAGTAACAGTTCAAAAATGGACAGTAACAGTCCAAGGATTTGTTAATGAGTGATTTTGACTCCCTTAGAGACAGAACTGGGTTCTTCCCAAAGCATTGAACTTGTAGCCTCTTGTTCTAGCTTTCCAACGCCATAAATTTCACTTGAATCGGAGTTGTATAACACCAGATGTAGTTAAAAATCTAAGGAGAGGTCGGACAGTAACACTTCAAAAATGGGCAGTAACAGTTGGACAGTAACAGACCAAGTATTTGTTAATGAGCGATTATGACTACCTTAGAGGCAGAACTGGGTTCTTCCGAAAACATAGAACTTGTAGCCTCATGTCTTACCTTTCCAACGCCACAAATTTCTCTTAAATTGGACTTTTATAACTCCTGATATAGTTAAAAATTTGAGGAGAGGTCAGACAGTAACAATTCAAAAATGGACAGTAACAGTTGGATGAGCGATTTGGACTTTCTGAGAGGTAGAACTCAGTTCTTCCCAAAACATTGAACTTGTAGCCTCATATCTTATCTTTTCAACGCCATAAATTTCAGTTGAATCGGAGTTCTATAACTCCAGATACAGTTAAAAATCTGAGGAGAGGTGAGACAGTAACAGTTCAAAAATGGACAGTAACAGTTGGACAGTAACAGTGCAAACATTTGTTAATAAGCGATTTTGACTACCTTAGAGGCAGAACTCGATTCTTCCCAAAACATTGAACTTGTAGCCTCATGTCTTACCTTTCCAACGGCATAAATTTTGCTTAAATTGGAGTTCTATAACTCTAGATATAGTTAAAAATCTGAGGAGAGACAGACAGTAACAGTTCAAAAATAGACAGTAACAGTTGGACAGTAACACTCCAAGTGTTTGTTAATAAGCAATTTTGACTACCTTAGATGCAGAACTGGGTTCTTCCTAAAACATTGAACTTGTAGCCTCATGTCTTACCTTTCTAACGCCATAAATTTCACTTGAATCGGAGTTCTATAACTCCAGATATAGTTAAAAATCTGAGTAGTGGTCAGACAGTAACAGTTGAAAAATGGACAGTAACAGTCCAAGTATTTGTTAACGAGCGATTTTGACTGCCTTAGATGCAGAAATGTGTTCTTCCCAAAACATAGAACTTGTAGCCTCATGTCTTACCTTTCCAACGCCATAAATTTCACTTGAATCGAAGTTCTATAACTCCAGATATAGTTAAAAATCTAAGTAGAGGTCAGACAGTAACAGTTCCAAAATGGACAGTAACAGTGCAAGCATTTGTTAATGAGTAATTTTGACTACCTTAGAGGCAGACTTGGGTTCTTCCCAAAATATAGAACTTGTAGCCTCATGTCTTACCTTTCCAACGCCACAAACTTCACTTGAATCGGAGTTCTATAACTCCAGATATAGTTAAAACTCTGAGGAGAGGTCAGAGAGTAACAGTTCAATAAAGGACAGTAACAGTTGGACAGTAACAGTCCAAGCGTTTGTTAATGAGCAATTTTGACTACCTTATAGGCAGTAATGGGTTCTTCCTAAAACATTGAACTTGTAGCCTCATGTCTTACCTTTCCAACGCCACAAATTTCGCTTTAATCGGAGTTCTATAACTCCAGATATAGTTAAAAATATAAGAAGAGGTCAGACAGTAACAGTTCAAAAATGGACAGTAACAGGTGGACAGTAACACTGCAAGCGTTTGTTAATGAGAGATTTTGACTACCTTAGACGGAGAAATCGATTCTTCCCAAAACATAGAACTTGTAGCCTCATGTCTTACCTTTTCAATGCCATAAGTTTCGCTTCAATCGGAGTTCTATAACTCCAGATATAGTTAAAAATCTGAGAAGAGGTCAGACAGTAACAGTTCAAAAATGGACAGTAACAGTTGGATAGTAACAGTGCAAACATTTGTTAATAAGTGATTTTGACTACCTTAGAGGCAGAACTCGATTCTTCCCAAAACATTGAACTTGTAGCCTGATGTCTTACCTTTCCAACGGCATAAATTTTGCTTAAATTGGAGTTTTATAACTCTAGATATAGTTAAAAATCTGAGGAGAGACAGACAGTAACAGTTCAAAAATAGACAGTAACAGTTGGACAGTAACAGTCCAAGTATTTGTTAATGAGCGATTTTGACTGCCTTAGATGCAGACTTGGGTTCTTCCCAAAACATAGAACTTGTAGCCTCATGTCCTACCTTTTCAAGGCCATAAGTTTCGCTTCAATCGGAGTTCTATAACTCCAGATATAGTTAAAAATCTGAGAAGAGGTCAGACAGTAACAGTTCAAAAATGGACAGTAACAGTTGGACAGTAACAGGCCAAGCGTTTGTTAATGAGCCATTTTGACTACCTTAGAGGCAGAACTCGATTCTTCCCAAAACATAGCACTTGTAGCCTGATGTCTTACCTTTCCAACGGCATAAATTTTGCTTAAATTGGAGTTCTATAACTCTAGATATAGTTAAAAATCTGAGGAGAGACAGACAGTAACAGTTCAAAAATAGACAGTAACAGTTGGACAGTAACAGTCCAAGTATTTGTTAACGAGCAATTTTGACTGCCTTAGATGCAGAAATGTGTTCTTCCCAAAACATAGAACTTGTAGCCTCATGTCTTACCTTTCCAACGCCATAAATTTCACTTGAATCGGAGTTCTATAACTCCAGATATAGTTAAAAATCTAAGTAGAGGTCAGACAGTAACAGTTCCAAAATGGACAGTAACAGTCCAAGTATTTGTTAACGAGCGATTTTGACTACCTTAGATGCAGAAATGTGTTCTTCCCAAAACATAGAACTTGTAGCCTCATGTCTTACCTTTCCAACGCCATAAATTTCACTTGAATCGGAGTTCTATAACTCCAGATATAGTTAAAAATCTAAGTAGAGGTCAGACAGTAACAGTTCCAAAATGGACAGTAACAGTGCAAGCATTTGTTAATGAGTAATTTTGACTACCTTAGAGGCAGACTTGGGTTCTTCCCAAAACATAGAACTTGTAGCCTCATGTCTTACCTTTTCAAGGCCATAAGTTTCGCTTCAATCGGAGTTCTATAACTCCAGATATAGTTAAAAATCTGAGAAGAGGTCAGACAGTAACAGTTCAAAAATGGACAGTAACAGTTGGACAGTAACAGGCCAAGCGTTTGTTAATGAGCCATTTTGACTACCTTAGAGGCAGAACTCGATTCTTCCCAAAACATAGCACTTGTAGCCTCATGTCTTACCTTTCCAATGCCATAAGTTTCGCTTCAATCAGAGTTCTATAACTCCAGATATAGTTAAAAATCTGAAAAGAGATCAGACAGTAACAGTTCAAAAATGGACAGTAACAGTTGGACAGTAACAGTCCAAGCATTTGTTAATGAGCGATTTGGACTACCGTAGAGGCAGAACTCGATTCTTCCCAAAACATATAACTTGTAGCCTCATGTCTTATCTTTCCAACGCCATAAATTTCACTTGAATTGGAGTTCTATAACCCCAGATATAGTCAAAAATATGAGTAGAGGTCAGACAGTAACAGTTCAAAAATGGACAGTAACAGTCCAAGCATTTGTTAATGAAAGATTTTGACTACCTTAGAGGTAGAAATCAATTCTTCCCAAAACATATTACTTGTAGCCTCATGTCTTACCTTTCCAATGCCATAAGTTTTGCTTCAATCGGAGTTCTATAACTCCAGATATAGTTAAAAATCTGAGAAGAGGTCAAACAGTAACAGTTCAAAAATGGACAGTAATAGTTGGACAGTAACAGTCCAAGCGTTTGTTAACAAGCGATTTTGACTACCTTAGAGGCAGAACTCGATTCTTCCCAAAACATAGAACTTGTAGCCTCATGTCTTACCTTTCCAACGCAATAAATTTTACTTCAATCAGAGTTCTATAACTCCAGATATAGTTAAAAATATGAGAAGAGGTCAGACAGTAACAGTTCAAAAATGGACAATAACAGTTGGACAGTAACAGTCCAAGCGTTTGTTAATGAGAAATTTTGACTGCCTTAGAGGTAGAACTAGTTTCTTCCCAAAACATAGAACTTGTAGCCTCATGTCTTACCTTTCCAACTCCATAAATTTCATTTGAATCGGAGTTCTATAACACCAGATATAGATAAAAATCTGAGGAGAGGTCAGACAGTAACAGTTCAAAAATGGACAGTAACAGTCCAAGCGTTTGTTAATGAGCAATTATGACTGCCTTAGAGGCAGAACTAGGTTCTTCCCAAAACATAGAACTTGTAGCCCCATGTCTTACCTTACCAACGCCATAAATTTTACTTCAATCAAAGTTCTATAACTCCAGATATAGTTAAAAATATGAGAAGAGGTCAGACAGTAACAGTTCAAAAATGGACAATAACAGTTGGACAGTAACAGTCCAAGCGTTTGTTAATGAGAAATTATGACTGCCTTAGAGGTAGAACTAGTTTCTTCCCAAAACATAGAACTTGTAGCCTCATGTCTTACCTTTCCAACTCCATAAATTTCACTTGAATCGGAGTTCTATAACACCAGATATAATTAAAAATATGAGAAGAGGTCAGACAGTAACAGTTCAAAAATGGACAGTAACAGTTGGACAGTAACAGTCCAAGCATTTGTTAATGAGCGATTTGGACTACCGTAGAGGCAGAACTCGATTCTTCCTAAAACATAGAACTTGTAGCCTCATGTCTTATCTTTCTAACGCCATAAATTTCACTTGAGTTGGAGTTCTATAACTCCAGATATAGTTAAAAATATGAGGAGAGGTCAGACAGTAATAGTTCAAAAATGGACAGTAACAGTCCAAGCATTTGTTAATGAGTGATTTTGACTACCTTAGAGGCAAAATCGGGTTCTTCCCAAAACATAGAAATTGTATCCTCTTGTCATACCTTTCCAACTCCATAAATTTCACTTGAATTGGAGTTCTATAACTCCAGATATAGTTAAAAATCTGAGGAGAGGTCAGAAAGTAAGAGTTCAAAAATGGACAGTAACAGTGCAAGCGTTTGTTAATGAAAGATTTTGACTACCTTAGATGTAGAAATCAATTCTTCCCAAAACATATTACTTGTAGCCTCATGTCTTACCTTTCCAATGCCATAAGTTTTGCTTCAATTGGAGTTCTATAACTCCAGATATAGTTAAAAATCTGAGAAGAGGTCAGACAGTAACAGTTCAAAAATGGACAGTAACAGTTGGACAGTAACAGTCCAAGCGTTCGTTAACAAGCGATTTTGACTATCTTAGAGGCAGAACTCGATTCTTCCCAAAACATAGAACTTGTAGCCTCATGTCTTACCTTTCCAACGCCACAAATTTTACTTCAATCAGAGTTCTATAACTCCAGATATAGTTAAAAATATGAGAAGAGGTTAGACAGTAACAGTTCAAAAATGGACAATAACAGTTGGACAGTAACAGTCCAAGCGTTTGTTAATGAGAAATTTTGACTGCCTTAGAGGTAGAACTAGTTTCTTCCCAAAACATAGAACTTGTAGCCTCATGTCTTACCTTTCCAACTCCATAAATTTCACTTGAATCGGAGTTCTATAACACCAGATATAATTAAAAATATGAGAAGAGGTCAGACAGTAACAGTTCAAAAATGGACAGTAACAGTTGGACAGTAACAGTCCAAGCATTTGTTAATGAGCGATTTGGACTACCGTAGAGGCAGAACTCGATTCTTCCTAAAACATAGAACTTGTAGCCTCATGTCTTATCTTTCTAACGCCATAAATTTCACTTGAGTTGGAGTTCTATAACTCCAGATATAGTTAAAAATATGAGGAGAGGTCAGACAGTAATAGTTCAAAAATGGACAGTAACAGTCCAAGCATTTGTTAATGAGTGATTTTGACTACCTTAGAGGCAAAATCGGGTTCTTCCCAAAACATAGAAATTGTATCCTCTTGTCATACCTTTCCAACTCCATAAATTTCACTTGAATTGGAGTTCTATAACTCCAAATATAGTTAAAAATCTGAGGAGAGGTCAGAAAGTAACAGTTCAAAAATGGACAGTAACAGTGCAAGCGTTTGTTAATGAAAGATTTTGACTACCTTAGAGGTAGAAATCAATTCTTCCCAAAACATATTACTTGTAGCCTCATGTCTTACCTTTCCAATGCCATAAGTTTTGCTTCAATCCGAGTTCTATAACTCCAGATATAGTTAAAAATCTGAGTAGAGGTCAGACAGTAACAGTTCAAAAATGGACAGTAACAGTTGGACAGTAACAGTCCAAGTGTTTGTTAATGAGCGATTTGGACTACCTTAGAGGCAGAACTCGGTTCTTCCCAAAACATAGAACTTGTAGCCTCATGTCTTATCTTTCCAACGCCATAAATTTCACTTGAATTGGAGTTCTATAACTCCAGATATAGTTAAAAATATGAGGAGAGGTCAGACAGTAATATTTCAAAAATGGACCGTAATAGTTGGACAGTAACAGTGCAAGCGTTTGTTAATGAGCGATTTTGACTCCCTTAGAGGCAGAACTCGATTCTTCCCAAAACATAGAACTTGTAGCCTCATGTTTTACCTTTCCAACGCCACAAATTTCGCTTAAATCGGACTATAACTCTAGATATAGTTAAAAATATTAGGAGAGGTCAGACAGTAATAGTTCAAAAATGGACAGTAACAGTCCAAGCATTTGTTTAATGAGTGATTTTGACTACCTTAGAGGCAAAATGAGGTTCTTCCTAAAACATAGAAATTGTATCCTCTTGTCATACCTTTCCAACTCCATAAATTTCACTTGAATTGAAATTCTATAACTCCAGATATAGTTAAAAATCTGAGGAGAGGTCAGAAAGTAACAGTTCAAAAATGGACAGTAACAGTTGGACAGTAACAGTCCAAGCGTTTGTTAATGAGAAATTTTGACTGCCTTAGAGGCAGAAATAGGTTCTTCCCAAAACATAGATTTTGTAGCCTCATGTCTTACCTTTCCAACTCCACAAATTTCACTTGAATCGGAGTTCTATAACACCAGATGTAGTTAAAAATCTGAGGAGAGGTCAGACAGTGAAAGTTCAAAAATGGACAATAAGAGTCCAAGTATTTGTTAATGAGCGATTTTGACTACCTTAGAGGCAGAACTAGGTTCTTCCCAAATATAGAACTTGTAGCCTCATGTCTTACCTTTCCAACGCCATAAATTTCACTTGAATTAGAGTTCTATAACATCAGATATAATTAAAAATCTAAGGAGAGGTTAGACAGTAACAGTTCAAAAATGGACAGTAACAGTCCAAGTATTTGTTAATGAGCAATTTTGACTACCTTAGAGGCAGAACTGGGTTCTTCCTAAAACATAGAACTTGTAGCCTCATGTCATACCTTTCCAACGCCATAAATTTTGCTTCAATCAGAGTTCTATAACTCCAGATATAGTTAAAAATATAAGAAGAGGTCAGAAAGTAACAGTTCAAAAATGGACAGTAACAGTTGGACAGTAACAGTCCAAGCGTTTGTTAATGAGAAATTTTGACTGCCTTAGAGGTAGAACTAGTTTCTTCCCAAAACATAGAACTTGTAGCCTCATGTCTTACATTTCCAACTCCATAAATTTCACTTGAATCGGAGTTTTATAACACCAGATATAATTAAAAATCTAAGGAGAGGTTAGACAGTAACAGTTCAAAAATGGACAGTAACAATCCAAGTATTTGTTAATGAGCAATTTTGACTACCTTCGAGGCAGAACTGGGTTCTTCCCAAAACATAGAACTTGTATCCTCATGTCTTACCTTTCCAACGCCATAAATTTCACTTGAATTGAAGTTCTATAACACCAGATATAGTTAAAAATCTGAGGAGAGGTCAGACAGTAACACTTCAAAAATGGACAGTAACAGTCCAAGTATTTGTTAATGAGCGATTTGGACTACCTTAGATGGAGAACTCGGTTCTTTCCAAAACATAGAACTTGTAGCCTCATGTCTTAACTTTCCAACGCCATAAATTTTGCTTCAATCAGAGTTCTATAACTCCAGATATAGTTAAAAATATGAGAAGAGGTCAGACAGTAACACTTCAAAAATGGACAGTAACAGTGCAAGTGTTTGTTAATGAGGGATTTTGACTACCTTAGAGGCAGAACTCGATTCTTCCCAAAACATAGAACTTGTAGCCTCATGTCTTACCTTTCCAACGCCACAAATTTTGCTTAAATCGAAGTTCTATAACTCTAGATATAGTTAAAAATCTAAGGAGAGGTCAGATAGTAACAGTTCAAAAATGGACAGTAACAGTCCAAGCATTTGTTAATGAGTGATTTTGACTACCTTAAATGCAAAAGTGGGTTCTTCCCAAAACATAGAACTTGTAGCCCCATGTCTTACCTTTCCAACTCCATAAATTTCACTTGAATCGGACTTCTATAACACCAGATATAGTTAAAAATATGAGGAGAGGTCAGACAGTAACAGTTCAAAAATGGACAGTAACAGTCCAAGAATTTGTTAATGAGCGATTTTGACTACCTTAGAGACAGAACTGGGTTCTTCCCAAAACATTGAACTTGTAGCCTCATGTCCTAGCTTTCCAACGCCATAAATTTCACTTGAATCGGAGTTCTATAACACCAGATACAGTTAAAAATCTAAGGAGAGGTCAGACAGTAACACTTCAAAAATGGACAGTAACAGTTGGACAGTAACAGACCAAGTATTTGTTAATGAGCGATTATGACTACCTTAGAGGCAGAACTGGGTTCTTCCCAAAATATAGAACTTGTAGCCTCATGTCTTACCTTTCCAACGCCATAAATTTCGCTTAAATTGGACTTTTATAACTCCTGATATAGTTAAAAATCTAAGGAGAGGTCAGACAGTAACAATTCAAAAATGGACAGTAACAGTTGGACAGTAACAGTCCAAGCGTTCGTTAATGAGCGATTTGGACTTCCTGAGAGGTAGAACTCAGTTCTTCCCAAAACATTGAACTTGTAGCCTCATATCTTATCTTTCCAACGCCATAAATTTCACTTGAATCAGAGTTCTATAACTCCAGATATAGTTAAAAATCTAAGAAGTGGTCAGACAGTAACAGTTAAAAAATGGAGAGTAACAGTCCAAGTGTTTGTTAACGAGCGATTTTGACTGCCTTAAATGTAGAAATGGGTTCTTCCCAAAACATAGAACTTGTAGCCTCATGTCTTACCTTTCCAACGCCATAAATTTCTCTTGAATCGGAGTTCTATAACTCCAGATATAGTTAAAAATCTAAGTAGAGGTCAGACAGTAATAGTTCCAAAATGGACAGTAACAGTTGGACAGTAACAGTGCAAGCATTTGTTAATGAGTGATTTTGACTACCTTAGAGGCAGACTTGGGTTCTTCCCAAAACATAGAACTTGTAGCCTCATGTCTTACCTTTCCAACGCCATAAATTTCGCTTCAATCGGAGTTCTATAACTCCAGATATAGTTAAAAATATGAGAAGAGGTCAGACAGTAACAGTTCAAAAATGGACAGTAACAGTTGGACAGTAACAGTGCAAGCGTTTGTTAATGAGCGATTTTGACTACCTTAGAGGTAGAACTCGATTCTTCCCAAAACATAGAACTTGTAGCCTCATGTCTTACCTTTCCAACGCCACAAATTTCGCTTAAATTGGACTATAACTCTAGATATAGTTAAAAATCTGAGGAGAGATCAGACAGTAACAGTTCAAAAATGGACAGTAACAGTCCAAGCATTTGTTAATGAGCGATTTTGACTACCTTAGAGGCAGAACTGGGTTCTTCCCAAAACATAGAACTTGTAGCCTCATTTCTTACCTTTCCAACGCCATAAATTTCGCTTGAATCGGAGTTCTATAACTCCAGATATAGTTAAAAATCTGAGGAGAGGTCAGACAGTAACAGTTCAAAAACGAGGCAGTAACAGTTGGACAGTGAAAATCCAAATATGAAGAAAGGAATAATAACTAGGATTGGACAAAGAACGACAGTAATCATGAGTGAGATGAGAAAAACATAAAGTACTAAGAAATGACTGAAAGAAAGACTTGTTGGTTGTTGATATGGTTATTATAAAACATATCCTTGAGTAAGAAAATTTATGAGATAAACCTGTGATTTGCAGGAGGGACCACAGACGTGGTGCAACAGCAGCAGCAGGGGAACACGAGTAGAGCTTCTATTGTAGGTAGGTGTTTCACACCTATGCTTCCTAGCTAAATTCTATGATTTAATATATTTTGATGTGAAATGTGAAATTACTGAAAGTATGTGTATTCAAGATGAAAAGTTATTATGTGAATTGCCAAGTGATGAAATTATCACTGAAAAAGGAAAATATTAGAAGTGTGATTTGAGGCATAAACTAGCATACATTGAGTGTATGTTAGGATCCCGGGTAAGGGGATCACCATGTATTGTCTAGCATACATTGAGTGTATGTTAGGATCCCGGGTAATGGGATCGTCACGAATGGACTAACATACATTTAGTGTATGTTAGGATCCCAGGTAAGGGGATCTCCACGTATTGGCTAACATACATTCAGTGTATGTTAGGATCCCGGGTAAGGGGATCACCATGGAATGGCCAGCATACATTTAGTGTATGTTAGGATTCCGGGTAAAGGGATCGCCTTATATCGACTCCTATGGGGTGGTGATGACAATACCAGTGAAATTGGTATCGGTAATGTGATAAGCAAAAGTAATCACGTTGATCTTATAAAGTCTGGAATGAAGGTTGATAGTGGCAGAGGGAACGGTTATTAATAGTTTGAATAAGGAAGAGATTTTTAAATAAAAAAAAACTAGAAGGGAGAAGTAAATGAAATATGAATACATGTTACCCTGTTGAAATTATTAGATATTCATATTGTTATATTTATGGAAATATTTCACCTTGCAATAATATGTATTTTGTTTCAGGATCATCGCATGCACGACAGGAGTAGAATCCTAGCTTATGTTTCTTTTTGAAGTCTAGGTCCTAGGGA
>Ga0325414_1001893_pt1 | contig 20713 bp, 6 predicted proteins | sample PopdelMetagenome_8_FD_206183 | JGI IMG/M metagenome (GOLD analysis project Ga0325414, IMG submission 206183) | Populus deltoides microbial communities from Bellville, Georgia, United States - Leaf-PdKOR-R3 | ecosystem: Host-associated > Plants > Phyllosphere > Phylloplane/Leaf | place: USA... | reverse complement strand
GGGTTATCCCAATCTCATAACTTGGATCGCAGGTTTGGTGGGAGAACCCGGGTTTCTCGGCCCTAATTATCGGCATTATAGGTTTTTCATGCTAATCAGGTTCACTTCTACTAGTTTTTTAGGTTTTATTTTCACCCAAATTTATATATATATATTTAATGGACTGAAAATTAAATAATATTATTTGTACATCATTTTTCATGAAAAAAAATAATAATAACCATGCTCGCGGATGAGCACTTGTCCATAACTAGTGTCAAAGCTTTTTTGTTTTTTTGGTTAGAAGATGGTGTAAGGGTAACATGATAAAAGCACAATAACCATTTTATTTATCATTAAATATTAAAGAAAAAGGTTTTTATTGAATGCAATTGCATGAGATTTTTTCAAACAGAGGATTTAAGTTCAAAAGAGGTAGTATTTAGTTTTACTTCAAGAAATAAATTTAATTTTATTGTGAACTTGTTTTAAAGATGTTAGGTCTCTTCTGATAATGTGATACATATACTTTTATATAGGTTTTTTTTTATAAAAAAAAATTTAATAAATGCTTTTTGATGATTTCTTCATCTTTTTATCATAATCTTCCATAAAATTAAAAAAAAAAAGCATGAATTTGATATATGTTTATTTAAAAGTCACTTCAAAACACAATTTTAAAAACAATATAACCACAGTACTAAAGGGACACCTAAACTCGAAAAGTTACAAGGACAAGCAAAAACATACTGAGCTGGGAAGAAGAACAAATTTACTAGCTTTGCTTCTCGAGTAAGAAAGCCTAAAAGTGCGGTTTGATGGGTGAAGAGGGGGCAAGAAACGTGGATGCCACCAATCAGGACACATATAAGAAAGCTGCCACTCCCCACTATCTTCCATTGAGTGAAAGCGATGTGCTATTCCCCCATTGTTACGTATCTCAATGATAAAAAGGATAGGGTTTGGAGAATGGTGTAATAATTATTTATAAAGTTTTTTTTTTTTTTTTGAAATATATTAAAATAATATTTATTTTTTATTTTTTAAATTTATTTTTAACATTGGCCTATCAAATAATAAAAAAATTAATTCTAAAAAAACTCTATTATTGAAAAAAGGAAAGGGAAGGATAAGCATTGAGTGGACAGGGAATTCTTCCATTAATTAAAATTGGACCCACAACAGTATTGTCTCAAGAGGGCATGCCGAGAGGAAGCTGTGGAGAAGCCAAATTGTCTAAGTAATCTCTCTTGCCCCAAATAATAATAATAATATTAACAATTTTTGTCTGAAGAGACGTGGACAGCTTTGAGTCACATAGCAATAACAAAGCGCAAGAATTAGGAAACCTCATCTGAGAAGAAATATTGGAATTATTTGATCCATTTTGGTTGTACTTTTTGTCCCAAATGTGTGAAAACTATAGAAATTAAAGCATGCAAAAAGGATTGTCCTTTTCTCTTTTAGGTTATGTTTATTTGTTTATTTGGTAAAATATTTTTTCTCCATATTTGATTTATCTAAAAAAAACTTGGTCAATGCAATATTTTTTACAATTAAAAGAAAAATAAATTTAAAATAAAAAAAACAACCTACATTCTCAATAAATAAAAATACAGTACAAAACTGTCATTGAGATAAAATAGTCTTTATCTGCCATAGACATTTTGTATAAGATTAAGATTTTATGTTTATATATATGAAATTTTATGTTTGTAACAATATAGATAAATCTTTCAATAGCTTCGAACAATAGTCAACCTCATATACACAATTTATTTTGTAATTTGTCCATAAGCTTTCTACTATTTATCACTTTACTATTTTATTGCAATTTAGAAAACTTTACTTTTTTTAATGCAATTTAGAAATCTCTTTATAACTTTTTGATATTTTTATTTTATTTTGCGTTTTTCCAGTTTATAGTCTTGGCATTACCCTTCTTTTCTTTTGAACTCGTTAGGATCAACTTTACAACTTCACATTATGTTTGATTAGCGAGGTTATTATCTACATCCACTCAAAATTAAGTTTCTAAGTATAGTTTCTCCTTAATGGATGGAAAAACTAAAGAATAGATAGCATATTGTTCAACAAATCAATGATTGATTAGTAGCTTGATGATAATCAATTATAAAATTATATGTCAAATAAACAGAATGACATACCTAGTGGGACAAGTTTGGTAACATCATTAATAAGCTTGTAATCATCGTAAAAAGACTAACTAGAAAGAATGTCGTTATAAAAACAATGATTAGTAAGTACATGAAACTAATTGAGGCCATTCAATATACATGCCACATGATGGCTCTTCTTCATTGACTAATTTCCCATAATAATAAAAGACTACATTTGGAAAAAAAGCTAGTGTCCATATGTAGTCCCTTATGCTCCCACCTTGTCAAATATCATTACCTCTACTAACTTCTGACTAATATATTGGTGCTTTTATACCTCTAACATAACCCTATACTTATCTTTTTTAGGGACCCGATGGCATGATCAGGTGGTCATAACCAATTTTCCAATCAACTAGTAGCGGCTCCTTCTATAGGAAATAGTCTTTTTATGATGATCCAAACCTATCTAACATGATTTAATGGATATCTTATTGAGGATGAAAAATACAACCATCATAATTTACCACAATAATAATGTGGTAATAATAAGACCATGTAAGACAAAACTGATCAATTCAATCAAATCCAGAATGAGTTCTAATAAAGCATATCTAACACTTTTTTTATTCAGACACCTAGCGGTAAATCCCACCAAATTTTGTAATAACAAGCACTTTGATAGAAATGTTTAGAGCTTCTTAACTTCATTTTAAATGTTACATAACTATAGAGCAAGCATCGTAACATGCTCAATCCAATCTAGGAATGAACGCATATGAGGTCCAACATATCCTATAAGTTTATAAGTTACATGGCTTAACAACCTTATATATAACTAGCATAACCTATAATTAGGTAGTTCAATAGCCTATAAGTTGGCAATCTCAATATTTTTATATCTCAAACACTTATATGTTGCATCCAATTCTGAAAAGAATAAAACTATTTAAATTTAATCTTCTTTTTAAAGAGAATAACCAATCAATAAGGGAACACATTACTAACTTTACTAATTAATTGTAAATCTTTCTTGAAACTCATGTTATTTGATTCATCATTGACTAAAATTATCCCAAAAAAATGAAAGTTTACATGAGATCTTCTATAGAACAAATGTAGAAGTGAAATTGGCTAACTTGACCAAGATAGTCTAAGACCCAGGAGTTTCTATAAAAATATATGCTCTTAGTGTAAAGATTTTAATAACTAAATGCACTACAATGATAATAGAGTAAGAATGCATTATGTTAATTCTAGATGCGATACAGTAGAAACTAAAAACAAAAGGTTTGTGGGAACAAAATATTTTAATATCTACACCTTTATATTTGATGTTGCTCGATATGAAAAGATGTTGTCAAAGCAAGCAAACAATTAGCTATTTAGGGGAATATACCCTTTTAGCTATTTGAATGAGATTGTAATGGTCGTTTATGGTAGATTTGGGCTTTGATGAGGAATTTGAAAAATTTATACAATAGCTTATATCAGAAGATGAATTAAGGATAAAAAACCATTTGAGGTTGTTGCATTAAAAAAAAACTAAAAAAGACTAACAAACATATTGGTAAAGAAGCAACAACAACTGAAACGACTCATGAAAATAAAGAGTACTCATTTGAAATCAAGATAGTAGAAGATATATTCAATCAATTGATACAAAAAGGTAACTCAAACTCCTAGAAAGCATACAATTCAATTCATGGTTGATATTATTGCATGAGTTAACAACTAAGAAATTAGATAAAGTTTGGTCTTTAGCTATTTTTTATGGCATATAAACTAGATTAAATTTAGACTATATTAATGTTCATTTTCCAATATGACCTCTAAAAAAAGGTTTCGACTTCATTTATTTAATTAAGTATGTTTTACAGATTATATAAACATCAAATGGTAATATATAACAACATAATTTAAAACTAAAAAAATATATAACAACATAATTTATTGCAATTTAGAAATCTCTTTATAACTTTTTGGTATCTTTATTTTACTTTGCGTTTTTCCGGTTTATAGTCTTGGCATTACCCTTCTTTTCTTTTAAACTTGTTAGGATCAACTTTACAACTTCACATTATGTTTGATTAGCGAGGTTGTTATCTACATCCACTCAAAATTAAGTTTCTAAGTATAGTTTCTCCTCAATGGATTGAAAAAACTAAAGAATAGATAGCGTATAGCGAGGTTGTTAACTACATCCACTCAAAATTATGTTTCTAAGTATAGTTTCTCCTCAATGGAAGGAAAAACTGAAGAATAGATAGCGTATTGTTCAACAAATCAATGATTGATTAGTAGGTTGATGATAATCAATCATAAGATTATATGTCAAATAAACATACCTAGTGGGACAAGTTTGGTAACATCATTAATAAACTTATAATCATCCTAAAAAGACTAGTAAGAAAGAATGTCGCTATAAAAATGATGATTAGGAAGTACATGAAACTAATTAAGGCCATTTAATATACATGCCACATGATGGCTCTTCTTCATTGACTAATTTCCTATAATAATAAAAGACTACATTTTGAAAAAAAGCTAGTGTCCATATGTAGTCCCTCATGCTCCCACCTTTTTAAATATCATTATCTCTACTAACTTCTAACTAATATATTAGTGTTTTTATGCCTCCAATATAGTCCTATACTTATCTTTTTTGGGGACCCGATGACATGATCAGGTGGTCATAACCAATTTTCCAATCAACTAGTAGCGGCTCCTTCTACAGGAAAGAGTCTTTTTATGATGATCCAAACCTATTTAACATGATTTAATAGATATCCTATTGAGGATAAAAAATACAACCATCATAATTTAACATAATAATAATGTGGCAGTAATAAGACCATCTAAGACAAAACTGATCAATTCAATCAAATCCAGAATGAGTTCTAACAAAGTATATCTAACACTTTTTACACTTTTTTATTCATACACCATATATCTAACACTTTTTTATTCATACACCTAGGGGGCAAATCCCACTAAATTTTGTAATAACAAACACTTTGATATGAATGTTTAGAGCTTCTTAACTTCATTTTAAATATTACATATTTGTAGAGCAAGCATCGTAACATGCTCAATCCAATCTAGAAGTGAACGCATATGAGGTACCACCTATCCTATAAGTTTATAAGTTACATGGCTCAGCAACCTTATATATAACCAGCATAACCTATAATTAGGTAGTTCAATAGCCTATAAGTTGGCAATCTCAATATTTTTATATCTTAAACACTTATATTGCATCCAATTCTGAAAAGAATAAAACTATTTGAATTTAAACTTCTTTTTAAAGAGAATAACCAATCAATAAGGGAACACTTTGCTAGTTTTACTAATTAATTGTAAATCCTTTCTTGAAACTCGTGTTATTTGATTCATCATTGACCAAAATTATCCCAAGAAAAAATAAAAGTTTAAATAAGATCTTGTATAGAACAACTGTAGAAACGAAATTGGCTGACTTGACCAAGATAGTCCAAAACCCAAGAGTTTCCATTAAAATATATGCTCTTAGTTTAAAGACTTTAATAACTAAATGCACTACAATGACAATAGAGTAAGAATGCATTATGTTAATTTTAGATGGGATATAGTAGAAACTAAAAACAAAAGGTTTGTGGGAACAAAATATTTTAATATCTACACCTTTATATTTGATGTTGCTCGATATGAAAAGATTGTAATTAGCTATTTAGGGGAATATGCCCTTTTAGCTATTTGAATGAGATTGTAATGGCCCGTTCATGGTAGATTTGGGCTTTGATGAGGAATTTGAAAAATTTATACAATAGTTTATATCAGACGAAGAACTTAAGGATAAAAAACTATTTGAGATTGTTGTATTACAAAAAACTAAAAAAGGTTAACAAACCTATTGGTAAAGAAGCAATAATAATTGAAACGACTCGTGAAATTAAAAAGTACTCATTTGAAATCAAGATAGTAGAAGATATATTCAATCAATTGATACAAGAAAGTAACTCCAACTCCTAGAAATCATACAATTCAATTCATGGTTCATATTGTTGCATGAGTTATCAATTAAGAAATTAGGTAAAGTTTGGTCTTTAGATATTTTTTATGGCATATAAACTAGATTAAATTCAGACTATGTTAATGTTCATTTTCCAATATGACCTCTAAAAAAAGGTTTTGATTTCATTTATTTAATTAATTATGTTTTACAGATTATATAAACATTAAATGGTAATATATAACAACATAATTTAAAACTAACAAAATACAAAGATATATATATATATATATATATATATATATATATATATATATATATATATAGTTTGTTCATGCATAATGTCATTTTCCTGTAACCCTACTTATTTATCCTTATATTACTAAAATATACAACTTAAAGGCTTCTCAAGCTTTGGTGAGGCCAGTATTAGAGGTTTAGCTAAAAAAGTCTGTATATATTAAAACGTACTATTAAAACCCAATTTTGGGTTATTCCTAAAAATTTATTTTTTTTCAAAATAAAATAAAATAAAGGTTGACAACGTGGAGAAAGCAGGCTGAGGAGGATTTCAAAAATACAGAAAAATCAAGCTGCAATTTTGGAGAAAATTCGAAGCCTAATTGGACCCCATTATGCTTAAAAATAAAGAAAATAAATACAAATTCAAGGTCAAATTAAATAATTAATTGATGAATTTGCATAAAAATTAAGTCCAAAGACATAATTAAATTTTTAATAAGCCAATTTAATTTAATCATAGGCCAAAATAAATTTTAATTATATTTAAGAATTAATTTGGGTCCAATTAAAGGATTTAATTAAGTGCAAGGACTTAATTATACTTTAAATGAGTCAAATTAATTTTATTAGGGTATTAATTGGTGAAAAATTAAGTTTGGGAGCCGAATTTGAGCTTAATTGAGAATATAATTTTAAGAGATCAAATTTAATTTTTACCAAGTTATTTGATTGAAATCAGGGGTAAAATTGCAAAAACATTGAAGTTTTGGGATCAATTAGGAGTCAAATTGAAAATTTTCGCAGTCAAGGACCAATCTGCAAAAGGCGCCGGACTATATGAGCTTAATTGACAAAAACCAGGGGTTGAATTGAATAAAATTGAAATTTTAATGGTAAATTAGGGGTTAAATTACAAAAATCTAAGATCAAGGATCAAAGTGCAACAGTCGTGTAAATACGGGGTTCAAATTGAAGTTCTACAAAGGCTAAATTGCACTAAATCAAACACTTAGGGTCAATTAAGGTTACAATGGAACAACAGTGAAAGATGAAGGACAACATTGAAGTTGGACAAAAATCCCTAATTTAACCCTAAACGACGCTGTTTTAAATTAAGAAAAAAGAACCAGACGACGCGTCGTCTGGTCACTATTCATTGTCTTCCCCGATTTTTGCTCGAGAATACTGCTTGGGTGACTACTTTTCAGGTGCATTTAATGCCTTATATGTCCACTAAAATTGATAACATATGAATGAAAATGGTAACTTGACATCCCTATATCCCCTAGTAAGGTCCGTTCAGGCTTATTAATATCACAACGGCCGTGACGCCGGTCTAAAGAGACTAACTCAGGCTTATTTTGAACCAACAGTTGGGATAATTCCCAACCAAATCAAGAGTTGAAATTTTTCCCTTGTAGACAAGACTACCCTCTTTAACCTCCTATAATAAGGGTGGATTTCATGGCCTGAGCATGAAGAAAATTGGGTCCAAAATCGGTAAAAAATCAGCCTCTCCCTAATTTTTTCCTCCCTAGCCGACACTACCCTCTGTTCCTTCTCTCTCTCACCGCTGCCTTTTCAGCCACCCACCATTCTCATTACCGGTCTGACCACCACCATTTCCATTATAAGCCGCCACTTGAACACCTCCGTTTAGCAACAGCGGCCGCAACTCTCTCTCTTCTCCTTCCTCTCCTCTCTTTCCCCTCTACAAATTTTCTTCTTCTTCCTTTTCTTTCTCTGTCATCCACCGCCAAACTCCATTGTTGTTATCACTAGCACCTCGTCACCCTTCACGCCTAGACCACTGCCGCACTAGGTAGCCTCCTTCTTCTTCATTTTTTATTCACAACGTGAACAGTAAACGTGAATTATAATTCACATCCTAACATTCACACATGAATAGTGGGCATGAATTATAATTCATGTCCACTATTCATTCAGTGAACTTTGGATCGGGTTGGGCCCGATTCGGATAAAAAAGAAAGGGAAAGAAAAATTTGTTGGGTCGATTTTGGCCCAATCTTTCTTGGGCTGGCCCAGCCCATATATATTTAATATATATTTATTTATAATATAATATATATTATAATATTATATTAAAAAAAATTCATAAAAATCCTTTCAAAAAAATTGTGATTTTCTCAAATGTTTTCCTACCAATTTTGCATAATATCAGATTGTATATTTACACTATAAAATACAAACCCGATATTAAAATACCCGACTTTCTCCAAAATATTTCTAAAATTAAAAAAAATTCAAAAAAAAATCTCAAAATTTTTAAATTAGTTTCCTTTTTCAAAAGATAAAAAGAAACAAACAAATTTGTTTCATGCATACGGCCAAATCCTAAAATATTTCCAAGCATATCTTTATAAAAACCAATATTGCATCTTTTTCATGTTTTAAAATGCAAAATGGATATCATAACCAATTTATGATCATCAATTAGACTTTAATATTTTTTGGGTATAAAATTACACGATAAAGTATACCATCAGGTATTAAAGATATAAGGTGTAAATAAAGACAATGCTAAAATTCAGACTTTAGGATGATTATGATTTAATTTGATAAGGTAGACACTCTCTCATGAAGAGAGATATGCCTTGAACCTTAGAAAAGACCAATAAATAGAAACCTGACATAGAAAAACAATCAAACAACAATGCAGCTTACTTTAGGTAGGGTGCATTAGGGGTGATGCTTCTTTCCCTTGCACAACAAGTCCGTTACCCAGACTCTCGCAGACCATAAGTTTCTAATGACCATAATACTAGGTGACGACTCCTAAACATTAATCAAATTTATGATTAAATCCAAAAACTTTTTCAACACAACACCTCATTAGGAGGCATGATAAAAGCCTCTGTCATCGCTGATGACATCGCGGCGCACCCCGCGACAGGTAACTTGTTGCTTTTCATCCATTAAAAGTCATCAAATCTCTTTCCTTTCAATAGCTTGATGAATGGTCTCATCTTCCTCGTGATATTTCAAATGAATCTTCTTAGTAAATTAATCTTGCTAATAAGTCTTTTTAATTCCTTTTTATTATGAGAATGTTGTGTTTTCATGATTGAATGTGCTTTATTCTTGTCTACCTTTATGCCTCGTTGATGAACTAAGAATACTAAAAAATTGCTTGCTCGCACACTAAATGTATTTTTTTAGTTGTGTATCGCCATCCATTCAAAGACAACACATAATTTATCTAGATGGATGGATTTTGATTTTGACTTTACCATATAAACTTCTATATAAACTTCTATATCATGATTGATCATATCATTGAAAATCAAGTTCATTACCCTTTGGTATATTTCATAAGCATTTTTCAACCTATATGACATTATTACTCATTCATATATCATATAAGAACCATGATATCAGAATACAGTCTTAGAAATATCTTTTTCAATAATGAAAATCTAGTTATAACTGGAATGATCATCTATGAAGCTGATTATTTCATTTCTAAATGTTGTATCGATCAATATATCAACCATTGATAAATGATATTCATCTTTTAGAGATACAAGATTTAGATTTTTAAAATACCGACATAATGTTAGATATCCATTTAGCAAATCTTATTCACTTGATATATCTAACTCATAAGAGTCATTCAGTTTCCTCCTTTACATGATCAATCATATTTGGAGCCATTTTTTATGGAGATTGTTTGTATGACTTAAACCCAAGCTTAATTTGCGAATGATATTTGACCAAACTTCTATCTAATCCAAGCGTTTCATCATAATCATAGGAAAAAAAATCTTTATACTTAAATTTATAAAGGCCAGTCTAGAGTTATCTTCAGTTTCGAAGTTATCTTCAATTAACGTCTTGAACTTCAACCTGTTTATCATCCATCTTTAATGGTGGTAGAAGAAGACTTTTCATATGCGTAAAATCAATTAATAATCTTGTTCTAATTCTATTGCACAAATTCTATTTTAGAGACCAATATGTCTACAGGCTTCATCAAAAGCATAAAAAAATGCTATTAGGTTATAATAATTTATTTAATCTTATGTTTTAATTTTTTAGCAATTTTTCTTCATTGCAAGTTATTTGACCTAGAAAAATATACTATAAATCATATGTGTTATCTTCTTGCTTTCCGAGAAGTCAATGGGCTTGCCCATGTTATTCATTACTATAAATTTGATTGGATTGACTTTATCGCTATATGATCATATGTTTTCCATCTTTAAATTAACCATGAATAATTTATCGTCTACTTTAACTATTTTAGTTGATCCATCTAGTAACTAAAACATTAGAGCTTGATGTAAGGATGGTGGCAAACACATAATAGCTTGTATTCAATTTTGCTCACGTACAAATTCTAGTATGACCTTGATTCTATAACAAAAAAAAGTTGAACTAGAGATTTTGAACCCAGTGATTACATCCACTTGTAACACCCTTATAGTGTCTATTATGCCCCTTACAAAATCTAAAATAACCAATTTTGATGGAATCATGTTAGCCTTGTTATAACCAATCTTAGTAATCAAGTATTAGGAAATAATATAGAGCAAGGTACCATTATCAACTTAAAATCCTCTATACTAGCACACCGTTAAAATTCATTTTTATTTATAAAGGCTTTAAATAGAAACTCATATCCAATGTTAGCTTAGGAAATACGAGTCCTAATTATTGTTCAACTAGTGGCTTTAACTAGTTGACTTTAATAATATGTGCCTTTTTTTGTATTATCTACACAATTACAATTCAAATAAGGTAGTTAACTAGGTTTGGGTTTAAAGTAATATAGTAGAGTGAACACCATGTTTATTGATGTGACTTTCTAATGGCCGCTCAATTCTAAGTTTGAAGGTTTTTCCAGTTGCTCATTATTTAAACCATTCTATATGTCTAATTATTGTATTAAAACTTAGAATTCTAGCTATTCAACCTTCTCCTAGTGTTTTTAAATCTTAATACAATAATTAGAGAGCTTATGCCATATTCTTCTCTTGTTACACAAAAAATAATGACTTTAGTCGATATTGTGGTGCTTTTTCCTTCTATTAAGCTTTTAAGGTATTGACCTAACATGTTAGACAACCTTTTTCCTATCATTGTGGTTGTTGATTGATCTTTGTATTTTTCTTAGTAGAATGATTTTTTTTTCATCTCGAGGTTGGTTCCTAATCTTAAGTTAATACTGTCATAGCCCAAAATTTTGACCCTTATTCTTTTTTTTCACATATTTTCAAAAGAAAAAAAAATGCATTTTCAATAAATCTAGTCAATTCTAATCATTTCATACTTTTTTCATCAATTTTTTTTCTAATTTTTGTGTGACTAGTTAAGTTATAAATATTCAAAAAATAGTCCAAATAAAAATGATGAAAAACATAGTAAAAATAAAATAAAAATAATAAAAGAGAAGGGTAGAAATACAATTGGAGATAAAAATTGAATAGATAATTGAATTTAACATGTCAAAGACTGAGTTCAAAAAGGTAAAAAATATCAAGAATAATTTAGGACGCAATTGAGAAAATAATTGATAAGAAAATGGGTTGAATATGTTGAAATTAAAAGAATTGAAGGACCAATGGTGAATTTGTAACAAGTGGCCAAATCTAGAGTTTAATTGATTTAATTAGGGATAAATTAAAGTGATAAAGGAGAATTAGGGTAAAATTGACCATAAAGCACAATTATAAAAATCATGAACTAAACTACAATAAGTAGCCAAATTCAAAAGTTAACCTAATTTATTTCAGAATGAAATTGAAAATAAGATCCAAAATTAAACCTTTAATAAAAATTCAAAATTCAAAAAGCCATGGACTGTAATGAAAAAAGATGAAGATTTTAAAGACTCATTTGAATTCTTGGATTTCTCAATAATGACATCTTTTTTATTACACTATTTATTTTCTTTTTCAAAATACAAATCACACTAACTATAATTTTTTCACCATTAAAACTAGCCAAAATCACATAAATACAGCCCCAAAATCCTAGTTCAATCCTATAAACTCAACCCCTCAATCCTAGAAACTTAGCCCTATAATCTCAGTCTTAACCCAATAATTTTAGATATTTTTTTCCATTTAAAAACCAAAAACAACATAAAGACCATAAGAGGAAGAGCTTCCATTTCATTCCCCACTCTAATAATTAGTCATCCAAAATTATTTCTCCTGACTGCGACCACCAATAATACCTCTCCCAACTATACATCAACCATAACTTCTTTATCCATTTCCTTCCATTAATTCATCATAATAACCTCTCAGTAGCAGCCACCACAATTATCTTATTTAACCTATTAGCTCTATATTTTCTAATTCAATCAACCAAGTTCCTCTCCTCCATTCAGAAATTGACTAAGTAACCACCATCTAAATCCATAATGACAGCGCTGATATGGTGGCCATTATTTGCTTCTTTAACTAAACCTAAGACAACAATAAAAAACATCACCACACCACTTGCCCAACCCTGTTTTCCATCTGATTAACAAAGCCCATAACAAAACCACCACAAATTGCTTTTCTCCACCACAAAACATTGAACCCAACAATGATAGATCAACCTTGAAATTAGTCCGTAATAACCTCATCGCCTTTTCTCATCCCTAGTTATCGTCAACTGCAAAAGATAAAAAAACACCAGCATTCTTATCCTAGTTTGGCCAAACTCAAGCTCCCAAGTATCTATTTGTTGCTTGTATTTATTTTTTTTTGTAAGATTTGATACAAAATATGTGCTATATGCGCCATCACTGTCCAATTCCCTCCCCTACTGCCCACGTATGCAAGCCACGTGCTGCCACTACCTAGATTTGTTCAATTATTTTTAGATCAACTCTAGTCGCTTTCGAGACTATTTTTGATTTTCCATACACTGCCTTTGATTGATTATTAATTTTCCTATATAAAAGTTTTTATGATTGAACATGCATATATATGTTTAATTTGCATGTAGACTTGTATAAATTTATGTTTGGACTTGTTTTAATTTGGTGAGAATGAATCCAAATTTGAGTATGGACACATCTAAATTTGGTGAACATTAGTTTCGTTGTATAAGGTTGAAATTTATCTTTTACATTAGAATAATTATATGAGAAAATGTTTGATTTGTTTGTGTGAAAAAATATTATTTTTTTTCAAATGATTCATTTGCGTGTCTGATTCTATGGATGAAAATATACGAATGCTATTTGCTTGGATGAATTTATTTGCATTTTTATACATTTTATATTTTTATATGAATGTGAGTCTAAATATCCCTAATAATAATACTATTATAAAAAAATAAAAAAATAAAAAAAAAGTGATTTATTTTATAGGCATGAGTTTGTTTTTGATGTTGTGCAATATTCTTTCATGGATGAAATATAATAATTTAAACTGGGTGAACGTGATTCTACATAGGCTTAAATAAGTATGACTCGTACCTTTCAGACCTATTGTGGACTTAGTTAAAAGAATGAGGTAAAAGCCTAATTTTTACCATCCTTATGAGTCGAACCCTTATTTCACAAATGTCTAATTCGACATGTCTCCTTTTTTAAGAGGTTGACATCACATTTTTCAAAAACAATTTAATTGACAAGTTTTATTTTCTAAGGGATCAATGTCTTATTTTTCACAAATAATTAAAATAAATTGCAAATAAAGCTCAAAAGATAATTAAGACTTTTTATGGAAATTAAAAGATACATTTAAAAGAAAACACTTAATAAAAGATAACCTTTCATTTGAAAGGATACGATAAGGGCGACCTTATTCTTCCTTTAAGCATAACTAATCCCTTTTCTAAATCTCTATAGCCAATGTTTATTTTTAAGACTTTTAGTTCCTTGTAATTACTAGGTGACAACTATATTTTTCACATCTTTTATCTTTTATTTTGGAGAGTTCCATTTATTTCCAGGTGTGACAACATGGTTTGACAAATATTAAGGTGTTTGTTTTGTTTTGTTTTATATCAATAACCCTATTTATGATTCTAAGAAAGGACATTTTTAGTTCAAGCATTGTCATCAAGAAGTTAAAACCATGTTATTAGGAAGTTCAAAATTTGCCAGTAGAAAGTTTAGCCCTATCATCTGGAAGTTGCAGACCTATCATCTGGAACTTGAAGCCTTGTGATAAGGAAGTTTTAAGCCCTATCATTAGGAAGTTTGAAGCCTTGTCATTGATAAGTTTAAGCTTTATCATCTAAAGTTCAAACTATGCCATTTATAAGTCTAGCCCTGTAATTAAGAAGTTTAGGCTTTGTTATTAGAAAGTTAAAGCTTTGTCATTAGGAATTTAAACCCTGGTTATTAAAAAGTTTCAAGCTCTGTCATCATGAAGTTTCAAGCCTTGTCATCGAGAATTTAAAGCTCTGTAATCAGGAATTTCAAACCTTGCTATGAGAAAGTTCAAGCTATGCAATAAAAAAGATCAACAATGTTATCAAGAAGTTCAAGCTCTCATGTCAGAAATTTAAGCCCTTCAATTAGAGAGTTCAAGCACTATCATCAAGAAGTTTTAACCCTATTATCAGAAAGTCCAAGGTTTTCCATTAGAAAGTTCAACCCTGTAATAAGGAAGTTTAAGCCTTGTCATAAAAAAGTTCAAGTTATTTAGCTCAACTCTGATCTTTTACACAACACAATGTCACCACAACATTACTCCTCACAACAATCCTCTTAATTGATCACAAATCCTCATCATAACCTTTCCACTTCGTGAATCTCCACTCAACCAAACCCAATAAAAACCTCAATTTGAAATGAAACCTACCAAAATCAATTAAACCTCAGGTTACTAAGTCACCATGCACAAATTCTAGTCCATCTTTTGTCCAAAGATCCAACTTTCAAGTTAGTGTGTTTTTTGTTTTATTTCCTTACAAGTTTTAAATAAGCGTGTGAGAATTACGTGCCCCATCTTCAACAATACTCTAGGCTCTAGTGCGTGGGTGCATGTATCGTTGTTGTGTTTCTCTTTGTTCTAACAACTTCAATCCAATTCCAGCCAACTCCAGCACCTTGCAAAAGTCAATTTTGAACCTTAATATGTGATTTAATTAATTTTAGAATAATTTATAATGCATGTGTTGGTTTTTTATTCTTGAATGTGTATTTTCTTGTATGTTGTTATTTATTTTGTTTTGTTTAATTTGCAACGTGTATAATTTTTGTGTTAGATTATATTCATTTCTATTAACTGAGTTGTGTTGAATTATTTCCAATATGTAAATAATATTCTTATAGATATAGACATATTTATGGACTATGTTGAGACTTGCATTTTAATGGCAATTATATGGACTTTGTTGTGTAATGTTGATTGATCATTATAGAGTTGGGAATCGTGTAATCCTCGAAAGGGAATTATATCTTTGAGAAATTAATTTATATCGTCTAAAAGTTTGATTTTGTTTTTGTCAAAAAGATTTTTAAATAAAGGAAATTTTCATTAAAGAATCAATATGTGGGCAATATAATCCTTAAAAGAATTCCATCCCAACAAGTTGATTTTTGTAATTTTAAAAAATATATATAACCTTGCTTTTTCTAAAGATTTACATAAATAAAATGTTGTTTTATTTTAGTCAAAGAGTTAACCCATGAGTGGTATGATACTCAAAGGGTTTTGTTCTGAGAAGTTGAAACTTTGTAGTTTTTCAAAAGAAAATGTAAGGTTTTGTTTTCATTAAAGAATTAACTCGAGATGGTAAAATCTTTAAAAGAGTTATATCCTTGTAAATTCAAATTTTGTGAAATAAAATCACAAATTGCATAATAAAAAGAAACATGCCAAAACCTAATTTATCATCTTCTTTCAAATCTGGCATTCATATTTTAAAAGTGAGGATTAGGCTTTGTTGCTAGGCTTGGATTTCAAATTAATGACTTAGGTCTATAAATTTTTAATGATTGAACACACATGTATTAGTTTATGCAAACCCATAGTATAAGTATAATAGATATTTTTATCATTAAAAAGCTTATTTTAAATAAGATGTTTTATGATGATTTTTATTTTTCTTTAATATAACTATTTTCTTATTTATAATTTCTAGAAAACTAGTTAGGATTTTTAATTACCATAAAATTAGATGGTGATTTATTTTATTTTATTTCAAACCTCTTACATATAGCTCACTGAGATGTCCCTTGCGACACGAATAATAATTGGCATAAGTATCTGGTCAACACAAACTTTATCATGAGATTCAATAAACTGATGTTTTCCTTATGTCTCAAGTTCTCAACTCCATGCTTAACCCAAAAGGCTTGTAAAGAAATGACACAACGCCATACAACTGTGTTTCCTGTTAACTTTGTTTCTTTATGCTGTTTAGTATAGTAAAGGGAATCGTATTTATTCTATAGCTTATTTATGCATAATAGTTGTATGCCATGGAGGCCAAGTGATAGCTTGCACGAACCAGATTTTTTGTTTAATCAAACAATATCTACAAATAATTAATGGGAATTCTAAAAAATTAAGCATTAATTAGTAGTTGTTCCCATAGAACAACCAAAAGTATCAAAATGTTCCTCTTTTATTACTCATTAGGACAAAGAAAATAATAGAAAGGCTCCTGATTTGAACCATGTAATAACTCCTATATAACAAGAGGCTGCAGACTTTTTAGCCTTTCAATTGTTTAACTCTAATGATTAAACCACGACAATCTTCACCCCTACTTGCTTGGTGAACAAATAAAGACGACATGCTACAAAACAAATCTCCAACGATAAAATGTCTAACATTAGTAGGTGATTTGAGGCCTAAGCTAATATTTGAACAATTTTTACGCAGATGGTGACCATAGACTTCATGAAAAACAACAAAGAAAGAAGAAGAAGAAGCCCACAAATAGGCAACCACATGCCTCTCGGCTGTGCTTTTTATGTAGAGAAATTAAAGATCAATATTAGCAGGTGATTAATTTGAGGTCTAAGTTATAAATTTTGCAGTTTTATTAGAATCTTTTGTTTAGATGTTGTGTTAATCTCTTTTGTTGCTGTGATATGTGGCTTTTTGTGTGGCAGATGGATGTAAATCTTGATTAGTTTATTAGAGGATGGATACTCAAAGAGAGGAATCTTAGGAAAAATGGTCCCTCGTGGATTTTAAAGTCGAAGGAATGGCCTTCCCTGGTGATTTTGAAGAGTTCTTATTATACTTGATTAGTAATTGACGAGCCCTCATTTTACACACCATCCTTCGCCAAACCAATCCATACCCATTATGACCATAAGACTTAGAGCCAAAACCCTAGAAACAAAACAGAAGCACTCAATTTGAAACCCTAATTTCAAAATGAAGAACCAAAAGGGCCCAGTATTAGTTTAGTTTCCTAAGCATTTTGCATAAACTGAAACAAAATCGCAGAATAATAATTTCCAAAATTTATTTGAATTAAATATCATAGAAAAAACTATAAAAATAAGAAAACCATGAAAGTACTTGATAAGTTCTCTGTTGGCAGAATCAAAATAACACTTCATCCACTGCATAAACTCCAAGTTTTATTGATCAGCCTGCCATTCACCAGCTTAGTAACCTCTACATCCTACCTAAAACTAATTTAAAAATAAATCAAATCAACGAGACATTAAAGAAATTTGTAAAATCAAATTGCATACACAAACCCTAGAAATTCTAAACTTGTTTAACACAAAATTCATCACTAACATCTAATAAAGACTCAAAAAAAAAAAAAACAAAGAAGATGTAGAAAAAGAGAGACTGTTGTTGGTGTTGAAAGGAAAGGCAGGCATGAAGGAAAGAAAAAAAAAAATTCCCTCTTAATAATTTAAAATCCTTTTAATTTCGTAGTTCTTGAACGTTATTTTATAGAGGTAAATTTATTTTCTAATATTTTTTTTCTTTTTAATATTTGAATTTTAAAAAAAATGAGAAATCATTTTTCTGAAGCTATTTTCTCTTTAAAACATGAAAATTAGATCAAATTAAGGACAATGAAATTAATATCTACAAAAAATTAACCTGCCAAGAAATTAATTCTCTATATTTGCATTGTTCTTGGAAAAATATTTAGAAGCCATTGTTGAAGGCCGAGAAAGGTCCCTGGTCCAAGATGAAAGACCTTTCAGGTTAATTATAACAACAGAACAGAGCTATCTTCATGTTCCATGTCGCAGGACAGGTGTAAGTGCTTAGCCTTCAACACCAAAGTAGCTGTCCTTACATACACGACATATTCGCCGCTTTGCATGAACAACGACGTCTCTCAGCTCTCCAGCAGGTCCAATACGTGTCAGTCACCTAAGAAACCAATTCTACTCGTCATCTTCACATAAGATGTTACTGTTATGAGCCACGAATATATATCGGAGCAACTCTAAGACCTAATCTAAACTAGCGAGCAAGAGTCATAAGAGAAGTTAAAAAGAGTAAAAGTTCACCTAGTAATATTCTCTTCTTTGTTTATTTTTTGGTACAACCTTTTGTTTTCAGTGATTGAGTCATGGCATCCAGGCACGAGAAGGAGGAGAGGGCTGAGGCAGCAGCATGGCAAGCAGCATCTGATCTCAGGGACGTTAACAGAGAAAGAGAATGCTATGAAGAGCGAGAAGCCAAAATGGCCACAGATCAACCACAACAAGAAAGACCTGGGGTTATTGGATCGGTGTTAAGATCAGTTGCTGACACTTTGGGGCATGCTAAAGATGCTGTTGTTGGTAAGAGCTTTGAGGCTGCAGAGCAAACAAGGGGAACTGTTGATGCAGCTGAAGAGAAGGCTAGAGAGAATAAGGATTCTGTTGCAGAGAAGGCAAAGGGGTATAAAAATTATACGACTCAGAAGGCGAAAGAGACTACAGATTCTGCTGCATGTAAGATAGATGAAACCAAGGAATCAGCTAAAGAGAAGGTTGAGAAGACAAAGGAATCAGCAAAGCAAAAGATTGGAGAGTATGAAGATAAGGCGAAAGAGTACAAAGATTATGCCGCTCAGAAAGCCAAGGACACTAAGGATTCGGTGATGGGAAAGGTCGATGAGTACAAAGATTATGCAGCAGAGAAAGCTAAGGAAACAAAGAATTCTGCTTTAGAGAAGACAGGTGAGTATAAGGATTACGCTGCAGAGAAGTCAAAGGAAACGAAGGATTATACAGCAGAGAAAGCAAAGGAAGGAAATGATGTTACTGTTAGTAAGCTCGGCGGGCTCACAGAGTCGGCTAAAGATGCTGCAAGAAAAGCCATGGACTTCTTATCTGGTAAAAAAGAGGAAGTGAAAGAGAAAGCAGCAGAGACTACAGAGGCAACCAAGGTTTGTCGTCAAACATGTGGATAATTTTAACAACGATTCTCGTTTGACGACATTTTACTATATTAATCAAATCCTATTGATTTTTGGTACTTCAGGAGAAATTGAGTGAAACCGAGGAGGCGACAAGGAGGAAAACGGAGGGGATGAAGCTGAGAGATGAAAAACATAGAGAGGAAGCTGCCCAAAAAGAAGCTAAAGACATTGAAGCTGAAAGGTACAAGCGATCGAGCTAGCCGAGCTCAAGCATTTTTTTTCCTTAATGAATCTAATTGCTCTTGCGTTTTTTTGCTAGAGGAACTACAACAAGAGAGACAATCTTTGACAGTCTTGGGTTTGGGTCCATTAAGGACAGCATCAGAGGGAAGTTGACAACGGCAGAGGACATTGCTGAAGAAACAAAGGCTGCACGTGAGCGCGGAGGTACCGGACGAAAGTGTTTAAATAAAGATACTGGGAAGGAGGAGATGGTGATCCCCATTGAAGAGAATGCCACGGGAGCTGTGGCTTCCATCCTAAAAGCGTCCGATCAGATGAGTGGTCAAACTTTCAATGATGTTGGACGAATGGATGATGAGGGAGTCATTCGAGTGGAAATGGAATGCACTCCAAAATTGAGCAAAGATCGCTGAGAGTTGAGGCAGAGATATATATATTATGCAGTATAACATCCAATATTGATGATCTTTCTTTCTCTGTTCTTGGATTTGTGTATTTAGTTTTCAGTTGGCTGATGGGCAGTGGATCAGATGTGGGAACTCGGCTCTAATGTTTTCTAATGGAGAAGGCATATGTTTTTCTCTTTTAATCTCTTCACACCCTATTTGAACCCCTTTTGTATCACTTGTGTTCGGAACAAATTCAAAGTAGAACTGAGTTGAATTATACTATTATAAATCTTAATTTTAATAATGAAAGGTTATATATATATTTACAAATGAAATTCCTCTTACAATAATTACAATATTAACTCTTCTAGCTTTTAACATACATTAAGACTATTGATCGCTGCTCCTTCAAGTCTCCAAGTTGATCAAGTATTCTCATTCAACGTGGTAAATTCTTTTGATTGACACTTGTAAACTGATTTTAGGTG